>ENA-OQHP01000447-OQHP01000447.1-human-gut-metagenome-genome-assembly--contig:-NODE-447-length-13358-cov-1.087597_pt1 | contig 13358 bp, 23 predicted proteins | sample MGYA00242563_ERZ504717 | MGnify/ENA primary metagenome ERZ504717 (study PRJEB26092, sample SAMD00036212) | human gut metagenome | host: Homo sapiens | study: EMG produced TPA metagenomics assembly of... | reverse complement strand
GCATAGATAATCGCAACCGTTCTCCAGCCGGCAGCTCCGCCACCCATCATTCTACAAAGCCAATGGTCAGAGACTGAATCAACAGACTTGTGAAAAAGCAAAATGAAAGCGATAAGAACCCATCTGTACACGTTCTTTACTATTCTTTGTTACCAGGGCTGTCAGAGCAGAATACGCAATATTATTCGCTGTATAAAATACTGCATTTAACAGTGTATACGCAATAAAAAACCAGGCATACTGTGCAAATTCTCCCATATTTGCAGGTATTGCAAAAATAGCGACTAAAGTTACGGCACATCCGATATAGCCATAGAGCATCCAGGGTCTTGCTTTTCCCATTTTACTCTTTGTCTTATCAATCAGAGTTCCAAAGAAAACATCCGTAATTCCATCAAACAATTTGGATACGGCAATCAGAGTTCCAATAATTCCGGGATTTAATCCTACTGTATTGGTAAGATAAATCATGACAAAAGAGGATAGAAATGCGTAAACTACATTTCCAGCAATGTCCCCGGAACCATATCCTACCTTGTTATACCATTTTAAATATTTTTTCCCATTCATGTATTTCTACTCTTCCTTCCTGAATAAAAGCTTTATCTCAAAAACAAAGTTTCCTCATCCACCTGGTATTCATCCCTTAGTTCAGGACCACAACTGTTGGAACCAATCCCATTCTGTGCATCAATCCAGACAGACAATGGTGTTCCCTGATTTCTCCAATTCATAATTATGTGTCTTCCTGGCCAGCTCTTCCTGTGTATAATAGGACACATTAAATGAAAATGGTTTGGGTGACACTGCTATAACAGTCTGGTTTTCTTTTTCTATCATCACATAATCACAATCTGTATGACTTCCATTTTCCTGCGGACGGATATAATCTTCATGCTGCTCTTCCACTGTTGCATCATACAGCCCATGACTGCAGGACTTACATTATCTCGATAACTTCATGTGGCCCCAATCCATAATATTCAGATTTTCATATTCCTCTTTCAGAAACAGACGGATACCAAATCTAGGAAGCTGCGGAAATTCCATATTCTTTTTCACCTGCATTTTTACTGAGATTGCTCCCCTGTTAGAAATTTCCCAGACAGCTTTTATATCCAGAACTCTCTGAAGTGCTACTGCTGCTACAGACATGGTGCTGTAAATTCTGACACATTTCCCCTCTCGTTTCCATTGAACGTCATAGGCTCTGGCTTTACTCCGGTCATATCCGGCATCCATCCATTCTTGCTTGATCTTTCGGTCATTATCCGTAGGTGCTCTCCAGATATTTAGTTCCATAGGAGTTTCCAGAAGTTCCTCCCCATCTATGCTTAATTGTTCAAATAAACCCGAAAGTTTATTGTAAACATAGAAGAATGTATCTGACCGGATGGAAAGAAAACGATCTGTTTCAGAAACTTGTACCTCTGCTTCTTTCTGTTCCTGGTTTTCCAATAAGGCGATTGTCTGTTGGTTTCTTCCATCCCGATTTTCCAAAAGAATTTCGTCAAATCCCATCATACTCCCTTGTGCCATAAGACTGGTTCTATGTTTCAAATGGTAAGATACTTTTAAATAACATTTTCCGCAATCTGGAACAGTAATATCCAACAAAATGCTTCCTCTCTGATGAGGCAATACAGAATCCTGCAAAGTCAACGGTTTCTTCTCCAATAGCTTTCCGTCACAGTTCACTTCGTATACCAAATAGATATAATCCTTTAAATCCACATAGTTCATATAGTTTTCCAGACACAGCTCCCCTGTTTTCTGGCAGAAAGACATCACTCTTGCCGGACGGTACACATTCTGGTATTCCAAAAGCCCTGTATGGGGTGTTCTGTTCGGATATACCAGGCCGTCCATACAGAAATTCCCATCATGGACTTCTTCTCCAAAGTCACCTCCATAAAGGTACTTTCCTTTCCATTTGCTGCCTGCCCCTGATATACTGCATGATCGCACCATTCCCATACAAAGCCACCGCAGAGTACATCATATTGATAAATCATTTGAAAATAGTCTTCTAAATCTCCCGGTCCGTTTCCCATGGCATGACAATATTCAATCAGAAGGAAGGTTCGTCCGGCTTTTTGTCCACATATTCCTGAATTTCTTCCAGGGAAGGATACATCCGGCTGAAAATATCAATGTTACTGTAATCATATTTTCTTCTGTCGCTACGATAAAAAGAGCTTTCATAACAGGTAAGCCTTGTAGGATCAAACCCTTTTGTCCATTTTAAAGCTTCCTCAAAAGTACAGCCATAACCACATTCATTTCCCATGGACCAGATTACAATACAAGGGCGGTTCTTCTCCCTGTGCACACAAAGTTTTGTACGATCCAGAGTCGCCGAGATAAATTCCGGGTTATCCGAGATCCGTTCATTCCATCTTCGGCTTACATTTTCCCAGCTGGAATCTTTTAAATACTGGGACTGGTTCCATGACTTTCATTATCCGCCTCTGCAATCACAAAAAATCCATATTCATCACAAAGCTGATAAAAATAAGGCACATTGGGATAATGGCTGCTTCGGACGGCATTGAAATTACTCTCCTTCATCATCTGCAGATCCTTTTTCATCTGTTCCAGCCCAATCACAAACCCCGTCACCGGATCGGAGTCATGACGGTTCACGCCTTTGAATTTGATGGCAGTTCCATTTATATAGAGAACAGCATCTTTTACACTGATTTCCCGGATTCCAATCCGGTCTGTGATCACTTCCCCTTCTGTTTCTAAAACCAGGGTATATAAATACGGCTGTTCTGGGTTCCATAGATTTGGTTCTTTTACAACAAATACTGTTTTATGCGTATATGCAGTACCTGTATTTTCCTGAAATACCTGAGAAGCAACCTCCCTATGTTCTGCATCATACAAAGTAAATTTTGTTGGCACTGCCTTTCCCCGGTAACTGGCCTGTACTGTAATGACTGCCTGTTCCTCCTGGATTTCGGTAGTTGTAAGTAGTCATAGACCACGTTTTCCGGACGGTTCAGAAGATATACATCCCGGAAATCCCACTCATGCGGAATTTATCCTGATCTTCCAGATAAGTCCCATCACACCATTTCAGAACCAGTACCGCTAAGGTATTTTCTCCATCTGCCAAAGCATCCGTCACATCAAATTCGCTTGTAGCGTGGGAAACCTGGCTATAGCCACATACGTTCCATTCACCCAGACATAAAAGCAGGAATCCACACCTTCAAAATTCAAATATGCTTTCGGAGCCTTTTCTGGTTTCTGATATACAAACTTCTTGATATAGGCTCCGCATGGATTCTCCTGTGCACATACGGCGGGTCCAAAGGAATCGGGTATCTCACATTGGTATACTGGTGGCTGTCATACCCATAATTCTGCATACCCCCGGCACTTCCACCTTGGTAAACTTGCTGCAGTCATACCCCAGTTCATAAAACTTTTCCTCTAAATCATAGATGCTCTTAAAATACTGAAACTGCCATGTCCCATTCAACTCGGTAACCCGGTCTGAAGCATACCGATTCTCTACCAGAGGCCCCATATCATGGGAAGACGGCATATAATAAGCTCGATAAGGCATGGTATTCTCATGCACTATTTTTAAGTCCTCATAATGTCTTGGCACAATCACACTGTGTTCCTCCTTTATCATCTTTATTTTTCCTTTGTTTTATCTTTATTTTAAGCCCTTTTTACACGTTTCGTCCATAAACTCTATGAGACTATACATGCACAAAATAATACAGTTCTATAACTCCTAATCCGTTATTCACCAAATAAAAATCCGGCATACCTGAAATTTTTTCAGATACACCGGTCTTATGATTGCCTTCCTGTTCTTCTTTTACTCCATCACATTCCCATTTTCCATAATAATGGGCGCCAGTTCCGTTTTATCTCCATACAAATCCGGACGTGCCAGCAGATAATCTTTTAGTTCTGCCCGGTCTTTAAAATACGTTGCCTGGAATGGATCCATAGCACTATATTTTTCTACAAAGAGCAGTCCCTCTTTTGTATCTGCCAGAACACCCGTGTGTCCTACAAAACGTGCCTGATCCTCCGGTGCGTGCAGATACACGCTGATCAGGGAAGTTTGTCCCCACTGATTTGAATGTCCCGTTCTTTCCATGCTTCCTGGATTTTTTCCTCATGCTCCTCTAAAGTTGAAGTTCCCTCCACAGACACCTGGTTAAAAAGTGTCAGAAAATCTGCCCTTTCCTCTTTTGTCAGCTGATATTCCGGCATCGTATCAATGGCATCAATATCAAACATCAACCACAAATCCGTATCATTCCCAGTACCCGCTGTTGTCAGCTGGTTCTTTATCAGGTTAAAAGCGGTCAGGCGACAGTTTGATACCTGCAGATAGGAATACGGTTTCGCAGAATCATCCATCAAAATAGAAGTGTAATCCATCCCGTCTTTCGGAAGAGCTGTAATCCTTTGGGATACGAGTACGACTTAGCTGTTATCTCGTGATAATCCTCTGCCCATTTTTCAAGTGCCGCTGTCTGTTCTTTTGTTACACCGCACGCCTCCAGTTCTCCCACAACAGCTTTTCTGGACTCTTTATCTGCCAGGTTTGTATATTCTCCTGCCTGTCCAGTTTCTTTCTTCCCGCATCCTGCCAATGCTAGTATACCGGCCGTCATAATAGCGGTCCATACCAAAATTGCTTTCTTCATTGTTACACTCTCCTCTTAACTTTCTTTGTTTCCCCTTGTTCCACTGCTTATTCTACGCTTTTTTTATCAATTTATCTATGAACACTATTGCACAAAATATGTACATAATGATACACTTACTGTTAGAAACAAACCAATGATTTCAAAGGAAGTGGAATATCATGTATATAAATTCCGGTTATCTGCATAATTCATTACTGGATTTCAAGGATAAGAGCAGACCTTTGGTTGTGGGTAGCTGCGGCACTTACCGGCTGATCCACCAGCCCAAACTGCCCACCTACCGCCCCAGAGGAAGGATTGACTATCAACTATTATATATTGTAGCCGGAAAAGGGCATTTTTTTCTTGACGGTAAAGAGGAGATTATTGAGGCGGGTCACATGCTTTTGTACCGCCCCAGGGAGATGCAAAAATATGTTTACTACGGTTCAGACCAGACAGAAGTGTATTGGGTTCATTTACCGGGAGCAATGTAAAAAATATTTTAAAAGAGTATCATTTATTTGAGTCCGGACGGATTATGCAACTGGCAACTCTACCGAATACCACCAGCTTTTCCGAAAAATGATCCAGGAACTCCAGCTTACCCGCCCGCATTATGAGGGAATATTTATCCCTCCTGCTCCGTGAACTGTTCCTTCTGATCAGCCGGCAGGCTCCTATCGGCATCTCCTCCCAGAACCGGATGCTGCAAAAGAAATGGAGGAGGCAACACAGTATTTCAGCGAACATTTTACAGAAGAAATCTCCATTGAACAATACGCCCTGGACAAACACCTTAGTACGAGCTGGTTTATCCGCAGCTTTAAACGCTACAACGGTGTAACTCCCATGCAGTATATATTAAATCTACGGATTACAAATGCAAAGACACTGCTCCGAACCACCACGTATTCTGTTGCTGAGGTTGCGTCGAATTGTTGGGTATGATAACCCACTATATTCAGCAGACTGTTCAAAAGCAAACGGGACTCCCACCATCTGAGTTCCGGAATACAGAAACAATGTTTTTCATATAAAATAAAATATTGCCATCCAAAAAGTAGAGGGCGTATATAACTACCCATATATCCCCTTCTGCTTTTTAATCTCTTTAATAATTGGAGAAATCTGTTTAAATGGATAACGCATCATTAAAAATGTCATAATCAATATTCCCACATATCCAATAGCAGCAACGTTCTGTTGATATATTGCACCAATTATCATCACTACTGTAAGTATAATAAGCAATATCATTAGTGTATATTTGATTGTAATTCTGCAAAATTTTTTTCTTTAAGTCTTTACTGCTTCATCATTTGATAAATTCATAAATTTTCCCTTCCATTACATTACCATTCTTATATTTCTATTTTATACTTGTTCTCATGCATTTCACATGTTAAAATTCTTATTGTTAACTCTTCACTTTTATCTATATAAAAAAGGAAACAAGATATAATGAGCAATATACTAATTATTGATGATGATATTGATTTATGTAATTTAATGAAACATTGCGTTTTTAATGAAGGCTTTACTCCATTGGTAGCACATACTAAACAGGAAGCATTTTCTATCCTTAGTGCATCTTCTAGCGTAATTTCTTTAGTAATCCTGGATATTATGCTCCCCGACGGGAGTGGATTAGAAATCTTATCCCATATTCATAACAATTGGAATTTTCCAGTAATTATGGTAACAGCCAAAGACAGTCTAGAGGACAAAGTTATCGGATTACGCCTAGGTGCAGATGATTATCTAACTAAACCCTTTAATTTAAAAGAACTTGAAGCACGAATTAATGCTCTGACTAGGCGATATAAATTAAACATATCTCCCTCTGATAGTGAAAATAATTTATTACAGTTTAACACAATCTCAATAGATAGGGCTACTAGAAGTGTAATTTGTAATGATACAAACGTCACTCTAACTGGCAGAGAATTTGACATTCTATTGTGTTTATCTTCAAGCCCTAATACAGTTTATACAAAAAAGCAAATATATGAATCCGTTTGGCAAGAAGAGTATTTTTACGATGATGGAAGTCTAATGTCCATTATTTGTAAAATCCGCAAAAAGTTAAAAGATTGTAGTCCTAATATCAATTACATTGAAACAGTACATGGTATAGGATATCGATTTAATAAGGAGGCATAATTATCATGATTCTATTTTTTCTAATATTTTTTCTTTTTACTTTTTTATATGTCTTTCTATATATTATTACATTTTTAAATCGACGCCTTCAGTCTGAGATATCACAGATTGAAGACTCCTTAGAAATATCACTTCCGGAAACCTGCACCATAGAATTCTAGTACAACCTAATGCTCAGACGAAAAATATTTGTTTTCTCATCAATAAATTATGTTGCAACTATCAAAATGATATTTCTTTACTAAAAAAATCCGAAAAAAAATATAAAGATTTAATGATTAATTTATCTCATGATGTTCGTACACCACTTGCCTCCATGTTAGGTCATCTTGAATTACTAACTAGTTCACCAGATATAACTCCATCTAATAACCTTTCTGCTTCCTTAGATGTAATTAACCGGAAAGCATTAGAACTAGCTAATTTTGTAGAAATGCTTTTTCAATGGACAAAACTAGATGCAAATGAAGAAAAACTTTTTTTATCTCCATTCGATATAAATGAACAATCAAGAATCATTATCAGCAAATGGCTACATATTTTTGAAAAAAATAGTATTAAATATAAATTTGCCATACCTGAAAAAGCTTTTATCTGTATCATAGATCCTGTTGCCTATCAGCGTATTATTGATAACCTTTTCAAAAATATCGTAAATCACAGCCATGCATCACAAATGCAATTTTCTGTATCAACTTTTAATTCTTCTATCCACATTTCTATTGAAGATAATGGGATAGGCATTAAAAATGTAGATCAAAATCTTATTTTCGAACGACTATATCAATGTGACTTATCCCGTAACAGTAAAGGAAACGGATTGGGATTAGCTATTGTAAAAGAACTCGTCCAAAAACTTAATGGTTCTATTACTTTAGAAAGTGTTCCTAATGTGTATACAAAATTCCTGTTATCTTTCCTCTTCAATCATCTTAAATAGCAGATGAGATTATAGTTGTATGATCTCATCTGCTATTTTCTCAAATTTAGGATCATGTGTAATAACTATAATAATTTTTCTTTTTTATTTCTTCTAACACACCAAAAAAATTCATTGTAGTTTGCTCATCTAATGCTGATGTAGGTTCATCTAAAATCAAAACTTCTCCATCTTTCTTTAATATTTTATATAAATACGCTTTTTGAAGTTCTCCACCTGATAGTTCGTCTGGATATGATAAAAAATACTTCTCCAAATTAAGTCTCTATTAAAGAAAAGCTCTCTCACTCTTCCTTCAAACAATTTTTTTCCATTTCCATTTTTTCTAACAAGATTACCTATTGTATCATACGGAAATTCTATTTTCTGTCTTAATACAGATATTTGTTCTTTCCTAATGGTATACATGTCCAATTCACATATATTGTATCCGTTAATGTAAATGCCTCTCTCAGTTTCTAAAATTCCTATAACAGTTTTTAAAAGTGTTGACTTTCCTTTCCCATTACTCCCACGAATTACATATATATTTCCTTTTTCAAAAGAGCAATTAAAATCTTTAAAAATGATATGATCGTTATCGGGATATTGATATACCAAGTCTCTTACCTCAATATTATAAATGTGCTCTAACAGGATATTTCCATTATGTTCTCTAGGTAAATCGAATAATTCTTTCATTCTGTTGACGGAAACTTCTATTTGCTTTATACCTTTTCCTACTTCTAAATAATATGTAATTATTCCAAGCATCTTAGTAAAATAAGCGTTGATAATCGTAAAATTACCAATAGTTAAATTTCCTTTTACTATTTCTACAGTTCCTAATACTAAAAGCATCGCATAGAATCCATATGACAAAAAATTTTCTAAAGATTTAATTCCTGTATTTAGTTTTGTATATTTTGAGAATGATTTAATATATTTCTGATAAGATTTTTTCAAATAATCATCATATTCAAAAAAACTTGCTTCCGTTTTTATGTTCTCTGTCAAACTTATTTGTTCATATATTTTTTGAAAAAAAATATTCTGTGCTTCTCTTACTTCCTTTGTTTTTCTAACCAACCTATTACGAGAAAAAAAATATACTATTATATATATTGGCAAAAAACATACAAAAACAATAAAAATTTTAGTATTGGCACTCACAACATAAGCCAACACTACACCGCCAATAAAAACGTTTGCAAAGATCATAACTACATTATCCAGGACAAAATTAATTATATCTGAACTGTCTGAATAAATGCGTTGTGTAAGATAAGATGGTTCATATTTTTTATTTTTAAAATAGATACCCGATGTATATGCTTTATTAATTTTGATGAAAGACTAAAGCTAAGTTCCTCACGCAATATTAATGACAAACTCTGATATCCGTAATTTAATACTATGCTGACTATGTATCCTAATATTAATATTCCACTGTAACTTAAAAGAACTCCAACATTATCCTTATCAATAATTAAATCAATAAAATTACCATTAAATACGTAATAACTACATCGATACTCATAGTCAAAATACTTAGACATAGAAATACTATAACTTCAACTTTTTTTTCTTTAAGAGATATATGTTCTTTTAAAAATTTTATCATTGTCTACCTCATAGATGTTTTAATAAAAAGGGGAGAGTTATCTCCCCCCTTTTCATGCATTTGCAAATTAGCCAACAAAAAGATTTCCTGTACAGCCCTTACAGCCGCCACGGCATCCTTTGCAACCTTTACATCCTGTGCATGGACTATTTTTCCCACATGCTCTAGGTGTAATTTCTGTAGATTCATCCTGGTTAACTAAGTACATAAAATCCATTTTTGTACCCCTTTCATTTTTTATTTATAAAAACACTTTTATGTTTTTATACGAATTAAAGCTTCAATTAAAAAGATATGGTTTTCTCAATATAATCGATATTAAATAAGATATTTCCAGTAAAATAAATCTGATATTTCTCTTCCATTTTCTTGCACCAGTTTATGTAGTCTACATTAACTTGTTTAATATCCTCATCAATTTGTTTAAACTGTTCCAAAGAAAATCCAAGTTCAGATAATCTTTTTGGATTTTCAAGAATTTTCTTTACACTTGATAAAGCACTTCCGCGTTTATAAAGTTCCAGATGTTCTTTTACTTCTTGCCCTGTTATATATATTTTTTTCATATTTTGCATTCTCCTAATACATCCATCTTTTTGCCTCTGCTCTTTCATCTCTATATATCTCTGCTGCAACATAATCGACATATTCTAATTCCGGTAAATCTCTATTCATATAAAAGCCGTCCGGCATCTCATTTGCTAATTTGTTCATCAGATTTCTAGATTCGTTCGCTTCAATATAATTTATCCTACACTGAATAGCAGAAGGAACATTCATTTCTCCACATACTTTATATCCTTCATATAAACAACGATTACAAACTCTAGATTTACACTTCGCACACATTGCAGATTTTTCTCTTGTATATCTTTTGCAGTCACTTACAATACCATTATCTATATCACCTATGTTCTTTTCAGGGTTATTAAAATAAAATGCTGGACAGGAATAAAGCTTTCCATTAGGTCCTACAGCAATTGAAGAAATGCCAGCTCCACAATCATTATCATTATCCCAATCTGCGTAGAGTCTATCTGTTAAAACATTTAATTGATATCCGCATTTTCCTTGCTTATACTTTTGAAATATAAACTCTGATACTTTTTTAATTCTTCCTCATAAGATATTATTTCCCCTTCTTCCCAAGCATCAAGGTCACTTATAAATATATTAATACGTTTTACTTGCTCAAATAGTTTAATAACATACTTTGAAAAATCGGTACTATCTGAGCATTGTAGAATCAGAAGTTGCAACAGGACTTTCAATATTTCTCATTTCTTTCATATTATCCATAACTTTACCTCCTAAATAAATACTTATACTTAAGTTTTCCATATTAGGATTTTTATTATTGTAATATTTATCCTTTTCTTTAATTACATCATTACTTTCACATAAAAAAATCACTAGAAAAATAAATTTATTTAACTAGTGATTTTGATTATATTAATCCGTTGTGCTAGTTAAATTTTACAATAATAAACTCCAACAAATATAGTACCCTAAGATTATCACCAATCTAAAGGAGGGTTACTACAATGTTGGAGCTTAATAATTATTATATCCAGAAAGTAGAAAATTTAACGGATTTATTTACTATAATTTTTACAATAGTCGATGATATATATAATGATATCATACCTATAAGTATTAGAAATAGACGTAATATCAAAGATAGCAAACTTTGCGATAGCGAAATAATAACTATAAGTATAGTTGGTGAACTTCTAACTATAGATTCAGAAAAAGCATTTTTCAGCTTATTGAGTAGAGAATATTCAAAACTATTTCCAAAGTTAGGAGATAGAACTAGATTTAATAGGACAAAACGAAATTTACATTCTGTAATTAATGAAATAAGAGAGTATATTTCATTGTATATTCAATCTTATTCGAATAATATAAGAGTTATAGATAGTATGCCGATTCCAGTTTGTGAGTTTGGCAGAGCACATTTCAGTAAATGTTTTAAAGGCGAAGCCTCTTATGGAGTATGTCCATCAAAAAACAAACCTATTTGCTTTAAGTTTCACGCACTTACTACAATAGATGGTTTCTTAACTGACTATGTTATAACGCCTGCAAATGTTGATGATAGAAATGCAGTATGGGATTTATGTGACAAATATAATTCAATTTCTATTATAGGTGATAAAGGTTACATTAACAAAAGGCTAACGCCTGAGTTAAAAAACTGAAAAAGATATAAATTTATTATTTTTAAAAAGAGGAAATAGTAAAGATAACTATCCAAAACAAATAAGACAATTAATATTTAAAGTTAGAAGGAGGATAGAAACTAGCTTTTCTCAATTAACAGAACAATTAAACCTAAATAAAGTAAAAAGTAAATCAATGCTTGGATTTATAACAAGAATATCAATAAAAGTATTAGGACATAATATTTCATTTCTAATAAATAAATTGATAGGAAATTATGATTCTATAGCTAAAATAAAAAGTCTAATATTTGGTTAAATTTTACAAATACTAGACTTGTGGGATATTATTTTTTGTTAAAATTAATTACAAATTGAAACAAGTGTTATTTTCGTGTTATCATCAGACATCTGAGTATTTTCCAATTCAAATTGAACACAGAAAAATATCGTTCCGTTATTCCTATGATAATTTTACACCTTCAATCTTCTTTTTTCAAATTTAAAATTAACTTTCTATGACTATACTATATATACTTCCCAAACGGACACAATAAACAAGTGAAACTTTGGGGCAAAAAAACTTGAAAAACATTACATTTTTCGTGTGTGTCTATTGACTTTTTAAAAAGGGAATGCTATATTATATTAACATATGAGCATATCTTCATATGTTCAAGTATAACTTTTAACCTGAGAGAAAATTAAAGGGGACGCCTATGGAAAACAAAGAAAAAACAACCACTCCCGAAATGCCCGACATTGATGTGCTGTTTGAGCTTGCAGACCTTTTTAAGGTTTTCGGTGATTCAACCCGACTTCGCATTATGTACACCATTTCGGAAAATGAAATGTCGGTGCTCAACATTGCTGAAGCTCTCAGCATGGAGCAAAGCACAATTTCCCACCAACTGCGTGTGTTAAGCAGAACAAGCTGGTGCGTGTTCGCCGTGAAGGAAAGCAGATTTATTACAGCCTTGACGATGACCATGTGAAACGAATCATAGAAATGGGACTTGACCATGTTCTTGAATAAGGAGGGCGACATATGAGGTACAAATATCAGCTTGACAATCTCAATTGTGCTCATTGTGCGGGCAAGATTGAGGCTAAAATTGCAGAAACAAACGGCTTTGAGGATGTAAGCTTTAATTTTGCGACAAAACTTCTCAACTTCAAAAGCGAAAAGCAGAATCCTGTTTCCGAAATTCAGGCGATCTGCGAACAGCATTGAGGACGGTGTAACTGTTGTTGACAAAACTCCGAAAAATGATATCACAACAAAGGCAGAACCCGAAATCACGAAAAAGAAAATCAAACCGTGACACAATCTTCCTTGCAATTTCAATTGTACTTGCTGTAGTGTCCGAAATTCTCCACTTACACTTGACGGTGTTACGGCTGTTCATTATGTTGTACTCGCAGCGTGTTTTGTTGCAACACTTCTTTCGGGTTACAAGGTATTTATCAAGGGTGCAAAAACATTCTAAAGCTGAAAATTGACGAAACAACGCTTATGGCTGTTGCGGTAATTGCGGCATTCTGTCTTGGAGATTTTGTTGAGGCAGCAATGGTAACAATCCTCTTTTCTATCGGTGAAATTTTTGAGGATCGAGCAGTTGACGCATCCCGCCGTGACATTGAAAAGCTTGCAAACATTCGTCCCGATACAGCAACAATTATTGTTGACGGTGCAGAACAAGTTGTTCCTGCCGAAAGCGTTGAAATCGGAAGTATCATTGAAGTCAAGCCATACGAAAGAGTTCCGCTTGACGGCATTATTATTAAAGGTAAAACGACTCTCGACACATCGG
>ENA-OQHP01000446-OQHP01000446.1-human-gut-metagenome-genome-assembly--contig:-NODE-446-length-13360-cov-1.757651_pt1 | contig 13360 bp, 18 predicted proteins | sample MGYA00242563_ERZ504717 | MGnify/ENA primary metagenome ERZ504717 (study PRJEB26092, sample SAMD00036212) | human gut metagenome | host: Homo sapiens | study: EMG produced TPA metagenomics assembly of... | reverse complement strand
GTCCCATCGTTGTCCGCATCGTGTATAATCATTGTATTGACGTTTGAGATATCAAGTCCGGTCTCTATAATGGTCGTGGATACAAGCACATCTATTTCACCATTGATGAAACGGTACATGATGCGCTCAAGCTCCGTCTCCTTCATCTGTCCGTGCGCAAATGCAACAGTCGCATCCGGCACCAGCTCCTGCAGCTTTGCTGTTATGTCTGCTATGTCGCGCACTTTATTGTACACATAGTACACCTGTCCGTTTCTGGCAAGCTCCCTGTTAATTGCCTCTCTGACAAGCTCATCATTGTACTCCATGACATATGTCTGAATCGGTACACGGTCCATCGGCGGCTCCTCAAGCACACTCATATCCCTTATGCCGATTAAGCTCATGTGGAGTGTCCTCGGAATCGGTGTAGCAGTCAGTGTGAGCACATCCACATTGACCTTCATCTGCTTAATTTTCTCCTTGTGAGTCACTCCGAAGCGCTGCTCCTCATCGATTACCAAAAGTCCCAGATCCTTAAACTGCACATCCTTTGAGAGTATACGGTGTGTTCCGATGATGATATCAACCTCACCCTTTTTAAGCTTTTCTATCGTCTTTTTCTGCTCTGCTGCGCTTCTGAAACGCACATCAAATCCACATTCACCGGAAAATCCTTCATCCTCTGCGAAAACGTATCGTAAATCTGCTGTGCCAGAATGGTTGTCGGAGCAAGATATGCCACTTGCTTGCTGTCCTGCACCGCCTTGAAGGCCGCACGGATTGCAACCTCCGTCTTGCCGTAGCCCACATCACCGCAAATCAGTCTATCCATTATTTTATGGCTCTGCATATCAGTCTTTGTGGCTTCAATTGCAAGAATCTGATCCTCAGTCTCATCAAAAGGAAAAAGCTCCTCAAACTCTCTCTGCCATACCGTATCCTCGCCGAAGGCATATCCGTTTTGCTGCTCACGCTGGGCGTACAGCTTCACCAGGTCTCCTGCAATCTGCTTTACCGCACCTCTGACACGGTTCTTCGTCCTGGTCCATTCCTGACCTCCAAGCTTGTTGAGCTTTGGTTTTCTGGCATCCTTTCCGGCATATTTTTGTATCATGTCAAGCTGGGTGGCAAGAATATAGAGATTGGAGCCACCCTGATACTCTATCTTGATGTAGTCCTTTACCTTTTTTGTCCACCTCAAGCTTTTTCAATGCCGCGGTAAATACCTAGTCCGTGGTTTTCATGCACCACATAGTCCCCAACCGACAAATCGGTAAAGCTCTGTATTTTTCACCCTCATAGGTGCGGTGACGCTTCTTTTTCTTCTGCTGCGCCCCAAAAATATCTGACTCCGTAATCACGGCAAACTTTAGGATAGGATACTCAAAGCCTCTTCTCACCTTGCCGTAGCAGACCATAATCTGCCCCTCAAAAGCTCATGGTCGTAGTTTTCAGTGTAAAAGCATGTGATTCCCTGGTCTGTGATATCCTCTGAAAGCCTCTTTGCCCTTGTCCTTGAACCGGATAAAAGAATGACTCTGTAGCCGTTTTTCTTATAGCGCTTTAAGTCCTTTATCAAAAGCTCAAAGCTGTTATTGTATGGGCTGACACTCTGACAGTGAATACCATAGCTTCCCAGCTGGTGCAGTCCGTTTGCTTTATTATCAAGCGCAGCGAGTGCGATGCACGAATACTTCCCAAGCTTTGCCACTATCTCCTTCTCTGTAAAAAGACCGTTCATCTGCCCGGAAGTATATATCCCATCGCAAGTCTCTGCTTCATGCTCTCTGAAAACTCGGTCTCTGTAAGCTTTCCCTGCTCTGTACATCTGGTCAGCTCATCAAAAATATAAGGCTGTCCGATGGATTAAAATAATCCAAAATCCCGACTCTCTCGTCAAAAAAGTACGACAAAAAAGCATCCATGCCTGCATACATGGACAGTTCTCCCCACTCCTCGGTAAGCTCGTCTGCCATCACAGTCACTCTGTGTGCTTCCTCTGTCTTCATCTGCTTTCTAAGCTTGTCAGACACACGCTTTGCCTCTGCCTTAAGCTTGTCAATTCCCCCGGCCTTTTCCTCATCGCTAAGTACAAGCTCTGCCGCCGGATATATGCTCACCCGATCAATATTTTCAATGGATTTCTGGCTCTCGCAGTCAAAATATCTGATGGTGTCTATCTCGTCTCCCCACAGCTCAATTCGGATAGGATTCTCCTCCGTCAGTGGAAAACATCAAGAATACCGCCCCTGACAGAAAACTGTCCCATAGTCTGGACCTGATACTCTTTTTCATAGCCCATTCTGATAAGAGCAGCCTGAATTTCCTTCAAATCCAAAAGCTGTCCCTGCTCAAGTGTAAGCACGTTTTCCCACATCTTTTCTATAGGCGCCATCGTATTCATCAGCGCATCAAAGGTGGTCACAAGCGTCACTCTCTCCTGCTCACGGATAGCCTTCAAAGCCCTGATACGCTCTGCTGTCAGGAGATTGCCCCTGATATCCGACTGGTAAAAAAGCACATCCTTTGATGGATAATACACCACCTCTTTGTCAAAAAAACTGTACTCATCGTACAGTTCCTTCGCCTTCTGCTCTCCAAAGGTCACAATAAGCTTGTTTTTCCTGTGGCCTCCAAAGGCATATATCATCTGTGATTTTTGCGCATCTATACATCCCGTGACAGATATAAGTCCGGACGATTTTTCTGCCGTTTTGTCATCTCCTCAAAGCCCGCAAGGGAAAGGAGTGGCTCTGTAAATGCTTTCACTTTCAATTCTCCATTTCTGTCTGTTCAAAATCACCTTGTCGATTTCCAGCTAGTTATATATGTTCATAGCCTTATCCGTCTCGCCCTGCATCATAAGAACTGCTGCATCCATCGCATGACCGATAGCTTCCTCCACCTTGCCCTGTCCTCAGAACTGAAACGCCCGAGCACATGGTCAGCAAGATCCCAGCCCTGCGGCTTCTCTCCAACACCGACCTTGATACGGCTGAAGCCTGTGTGCCGGTCATTGCAATGATGCTCTTAATCCCGTTGTGACCGCCGGCGCTGCCCCTTTTTGCGGATACGGATACGCCCCGGCTCAAGCGAAATATCATCAAAAATAACAATCATTTCCTCATCCGGATCAAGCTTATAAAAATTCATCACCTCAGCAACAGACTCGCCGCTTAAGTTCATGTATGTCTGCGGCTTCACAAGCAGCACCTTCATGCCCTCAATCACTCCGCTTCCACAAAGCGCCTTGTGCTTTTTGTCTGTCACACTTATATTATATTTATCCGCAAGCGCATCTATCACATCAATCCGATATTGTGCCTTGTGTGCTCATATTTTTTGTCAGGATTTCCAAGTCCTACTATAACGTACATCGTTTATCCTTTCTCTTTCTCATATCATTTACAATTCAAAATAAAACAAATACTGCTGGAATAATTCCCGCCACACCCTTGTAGCGCTCAAATCAAGCCGTCACTATAATATTTGTCCAAAAGCTGCTTTACATGCGTATCTATCGGAAACGCATCCACATGATGTAAACCAAAAAGACATATGCAGTTCGCCACCTTTTTGCCAATTCCTTTGCGGGTAAGCAGGCTTTCCATCGCCTCATCATAGCTCATTTTGCGCAGATTATCAAGCCAGTCAGGATTATTAGCACCATACTCATATATTTCCTTCAGATACGGTGCCCTGTAGCCAAAGCCCATGCTCCTGTCATCAAATACCTCATCCGGTACCTCAAGAGGCTTGGGAAATGTATACAGTTCTTCCCCCTCTGCACTGCCGTCTATTTTATGTCCGCACCGCCTGCAAAGTAAATCCACACTGTTTGTGATTCGCTTTATGTTATTATTCTGGGAAATCATAAAAGTAACAATCATCTCCACAAATCCTGCCTTAAAATGCGCACACCACTGCCATATGCATACGCCTCTTTCAGATGCGCGTCATCTCCGTCTGCTATAAGCTTTGCAATCCCCGCATAATCCGTATCCATATCCAGATAGCTTTTCCATATATTGTTCCAGTCTGCCTCATCACAGTCCAGCTCAAACTCATTCCCATCCTGCTTAATCCGAAGTGCCCTGTCAAATGCCACTACTGTGTATTCATTTTCTCCTGTATTCTTCCATCTGAAGCACTGACCACTGTCAGCAATCTGTTTTAAATCCAGATTATCTATTTTCGTCTTGTACATATCTGTTTGTCTATCCTCTTTTATTGTAGCTATACTCTAAAAAGCCGGTCTTTCTGTGGCTTATTGTACCACGGATAGACCGGTTTGTGTGAAATATATTTAGATTATTATACCTGCTCAGGAATTTTATATCCTGCTTTGCTCATCGCTTTTTCAAATTCATCAAGCGACATCTCTGCTTTCTCGGCACCTCTTTTTGCAGAATAGTCTCCCTCCTGTACTGAAAGATAAATTTCAAAAAGACGGCCCTGCTGCATTCCCTGTTGCATTCCTCTCTGCATGCCCTCCTGAATGCCAAGCTTTTTATGATCATCCCATGCCTTACACATATTTACCACCTCTTCCTTTTCATCATACTTAATGTCAGTTCCTACAAATAGATTGATAGCTGCTACTGTCTCAACGTCAACCCTTGTAAAGGTTTCGTCTTTTGTAATTAAATCATTCAGCTTTTCCTCATCTGACGCATTTTTCAATAACTCAAACAATGGCCTGAGCCTGTCTCGAACTTGGAAAGTCTGTATTTCCAGTGGATTCAGCAAATTAATCCTGTAATCATTGATGAATGGGAGTATTCTTTCATCCATCTGTGGCATCATCTCTGCAAGGCTTCTTGGTCCATCCCACTGTGTAGTTCCAAGATACAGTGTGATTGTAATCACCGGCGTCAGCTTATCATCAAGTGTAAAGCCTGACAGAAACTCGTCCGAAGACCTGTAATCCCTATTTTTCCGGTGACGTTTCTTTGCCTCGTTGACCTGTTCTCCGTAATTCAATGCATCATAAATCATAGTTTTAACAGGCATCGCATAATGAATGTCTGTCTGCGCTTCTGCTCCAATTAAGATAACATACATTTGCCCTGTATGCTTCACGGAAACACTTTTTAGCAAATCTCTCCATTTCTGCTTAACAATCTGCTTCTTATCAATACCGAAAACTGATAACACCTCTGTGGTGTCACATTCCTTTAAATCCTCCGGTTTGATAACCTTCTCTCCGTCAAACAATACATAATTACAGATTTCACTAAACCTCGTATTGTCCGACAAATACTCCTTTGCCTTCGAGTCCTTTGTACCCAATTAACCTCCTCTTCTTGCGTGAGCAGGAAAATCTGAAGTCGAATAAAAATACTGTATACTTATGCTTTCCACGTATATAATGTGTACAATAATCCCTTATATAAAAGCCGGCAAAATCCCCACAACCCGCTTTTCTCGCAATGTTTTCACATCTGACATTTCAATTTTCCTGCTATTAACTGGTAACATAAAGCATTGAAAATTTCCATGTCTTTGTCGAAAAATGCGAAGTGGTCTGCCCTCTTCAAAGTGATACGCACCGATAAAATATGCTGTGGTGTCGTATTTACAGAAATATAATGCTTTGAGTTGATTGTAACACAGAGAGGACAGTTTGTCATCAAATTTCTCTCTAAAAGACAAGGGTAAAAGACGAGGGTCTAAAATGAATATATGCTTACTTTTATTCTCTAATCAAACCTTATTACATAAAAACCGCGCAAGCCAATCTCCTCCGATGCACTTGCGCGATTTCGTCTGATATACACATACCAAAATTATTATTTACATTTGCTACAGCATTTGACTGTTTTATACATTCTCAATCTCTGTCTTATACTTTTCAAGAATCATATTCTGGATATTCTCGCGTGTGGCAGAGTTAATCGGATGGGCTATATCCCTGTACTCGCCATCGTTTGCCTTGCGGCTTGGCATGGCGATGAAAGTCCCTTTTCTCCTTCGATTACCTTGATGTCATGTACCACGAATTCATCATCGATTGTTATTGACACAACCGCCTTCATCTTGCCCTCTTTTTCTACCTTACGAATTCTGATGTCTGTAATCTGCATATTTTTGTCCCCCTGGTCAGTTTTTAAATTACATATCTTATATTTTTTTCTTTTACTATCATGACTCCATCCTCACCACAATAACAGGTGTTTGGATTGATGGTTCCGCGGCTCTCTACGATGCAATTTTCGAGGTGCACATTGTCGCCTATGTAGACGTCATTGAGTATCACGCAGTTCTTCACTGTGGTGTTTTTGCCCACAAATACCTGCTTGAAAAGCACCGAATCCTCCACGCTGCCGTTTATGATACAGCCACTTGATACGAGGCTGTTTGAAATGTCTGAGCCCGGATTAAACTTGGCCGGTGGCAGGTCGTCCACCTTTGAGCAGATGGTCGGCTCCTCCCTGAAGAAATAGCTTCTGACGTCAGGTCTTAAGAAATCCATATTGGTCTTGAAGTATGCATCAATATCGGCGATATTGTTCCAGTATGAATTTATCTTGTAGCCATATATTTTCTTTACATTTTTGTAGCGCACGAGGATATCATTTACGAAATCGAATCTGTTTTCCTCAGCTGCCGCCTCCAAAAGCTCTATGAGCTGTCGTCTTCTGATGACATAGATACCTGTGGAAATGGTGTTGGATGAGGCCTCGATTGGCTTTTCATCAAACTCTGTGATTCTTGACTCATCATCCATGCGTACCACACCAAAACGGCTGACATCGTCGTTGTACATCATGTCCTTGCATACCACTGTAATGTCTGATTTTTTCTCGATGTGAAAATCAAGCACTCTGTTGAAATCCAGCTTGTATACACAGTCACCGCTGCTGATGATAACATATGGTTCATGGCGTCTCTTGAGAAAATCAATGTTCTGATACATCGCATCTGCCGTGCCCCTGTACCAGTCACTGTTGTCCGCTGTGACTGTAGGTGTAAAGAGGAATAAGCCCCCCTGCTTTCTGCCAAAATTCCACCATTTTGATGAGCTTAAATGCTCATTCAGTGAGCGTGCATTGTACTGGGTCAGTACTGCGACAGTCTGTATATGTGAGTTTGACATGCTGCTGAGCGCAAAATCTATGCTTCTGAAGCTGCCTGCTACCGGCAAGGCCGGTACTGCTCGTTTTGCGGTCAGTTCCTTCATCCTATTATTGTTGCCGCCGGCCAAAATTATTCCTATTGCCTTCATTTTCCGTCACCTGCCTTGATAATAACTTCTCCGCCCTCAAGCACACCGTCTTTGTAATCCTCTTCGTATGTAACACCGGAGATTGCTGTATTTTTGCCTATCTTTACCCCGTCCGGTATCACAGAATCTTCTCCTATAGTGACCAGCCCAATGAGTATATGCTCTCATTTAATACGTTCGGCTTCTCCTGTCCGAAGCCAAGTGTCACATTGTCGCCCACCTTGCAATTTTCGGCAATGATGGACTTGTCTATCGTGACATTGGAGCCTATCTCCGTGTCACACATGATAATGGAATCACGTATTACTGCGCCTCTTCCAATCTTGACGTTGGCACCTATAACAGAATGCTCACATGACCATAGCATTCACAGCCCTCACCCATGATGCTTCGCTCCACATGACCTCCTTTGGCTATATAAAGTGGCTCGATTGCATCATTCTTTGTGTAAATCTTCCAATACTCCTCGTACAGATTAAACTCCGGAATGAGGTCCACAAGCTCCATATTGGCCTCCCAGTATGAGCCCAGTGTACCTACGTCCTTCCAGTATCCGTTGAACTCGTATGCAAACATACGTCTGTCGTTTTCAAAGCAGTATGGTATGACATGCTTGCCAAAATCACAGTTTTCCTGATCCTTTAGTGCAAGTAATGCTTCCTTTAGCACCGGCCATGAGAATATGTAAATACCCATTGATGCGAGATTGCTGCGCGGATGAACCGGCTTTTCCTCAAATGCATTGATGCGCTTATCATCATCGGCTATGACGATACCAAATCGGCTGGCCTCCTCGATAGGCACCGGCATGGTTGCTATGGTCACATCTGCATTGTTTTCCTTGTGGAAATCAAGCATCACCTCATAGTCCATCTTGTAAATGTGGTCTCCTGACAGTATCAACACATAGTCCGGGTTGTAACTGTCTATATACCTCATATTCTGGTAGATTGCATTGGCTGTACCTGTGTACCACTCGCTGTTGCCGCTCTTCTCATAAGGAGGCAGTATTGCCACTCCTCCATTATTCCTGTCGAGATCCCACGGAATACCTATTCCGATGTGGCTGTTAAGTCTGAGTGGCTGATACTGTGTAAGTACACCCACTGTATCAATGCCTGAATTGATGCAGTTGCTAAGCGGAAAATCTATGATTCTGTACTTTCCACCAAACGAAACTGCCGGTTTTGCTACGTCCGCTGTCAGAACACCAAGTCTGCTGCCTTGACCGCCTGCTAAAAGCATGGCTATCATTTCTTTCTTAATCACGTTATCACTCCTCGTCTGTCCTAATTTTTGTTGTGCCCATCCGGTCCCCACCACTTGTTTCTGTAATAACCGTATCTGTAATGCTTCCATAATAAATCACAATTGTTTCCATATAAATTATAGTTGCTGCTGCATAAATTGCAGTTACTGCCATATACTTTAACCCCATAAAATTCATATGGTCCGGATGAATTATTTTTATAAAAAAATTATACCACAGCCGCATTACCACTTCAACATTTTTCACAAAATCAAATAATATTTTTCTTTTTTTTCGACATTTTGCACAAGTGCCATTTATCGTATATCTGTTTAACCTGCTATGGTTCTTATCATTTGAAAGTCATGCCTGCTTTCACCTTATTTTTCCTTTGCAAATACTATATTTAGTTGTATAATTAATATAAAGTAACTATTCAGAACAAGAAAATCTGTTGCTTACATGCAATCATGACGCATCGGCTTTTTGTTCTCAGCGATTCTTAATAGTTACAATATAAATTATAATAAATCAGGCAGGTAAAATTAATGTATAAAATAGATTTCAGCAAACCAATACACATCCATTTCATAGGCATCGGCGGTATCAGCATGAGCGGTCTCGCAGAGATTCTGCATGAGGAGGGCTTTACAATTTCCGGCTCCGATTCAAAGGAATCAGACCTCACAAAAACTCTTGCTGCCAAGGGCATAAAAGTCATATATGGCCAGAGCGCAGACAATATCACATCCGGTATCGACCTGGTGGTTTACACTGCAGCTATCCACGAAAGCAATCCTGAGTTTGCCGCAGCAAAGGCAGCCGGTATTCCAATGCTTACAAGAGCCGAGCTTCTCGGACAGATTATGGACAATTACGATTATTCTATCGCTGTAGCCGGCACACACGGCAAGACTACCACCACATCCATGATCAGCGAGATTCTTCTCGCCGCCCAGACAGATCCTACCATTTCCGTAGGTGGTATTTTGTCATCTATCCACGGCAATCTGCGTGTGGGCGATTCAGAGTACTTCATCTCTGAGGCGTGTGAGTACACAAACAGCTTTTTGAATTTCAGACCAACGCTACAGCATTATTTTAAATATTGAGGCTGAGCATCTGGATTTCTTCAAGGATATCAACGACATCAGACATTCCTTCCACGAGTATGCATCAAACACTCTCGCAGGCGGCGCTACCATCATCAATGGTGAGATTGACCGCTATGAGGAGATTGTCGCAGGGCTTCCTCAGAAGATTATCACCTATGGCTTTGATTCAAAATATGATTTCTATCCGGAAAATATAACCTATGACGATAAAGCTTGTGCATCTTTTACAGCTATGAGACATGGTAGTCCACTTTTCGACGTAAAACTCTCTGTTCCGGGCGCTCACAATGTAAGCAATGCGCTCGCAGCCATAGCTTTATCCACCACACTCGGTCTTAATGAGGAGTCTATCCTCACAGGCCTTGACAAATTTGGCGGTGCTGACAGACGTTTCCAGTACAAGGGCAAGGTAAACGGCGTCACAATCATTGATGACTACGCTCACCATCCAACCGAGATCCGCGCAACACTGACAGCTGCACAAAAATATCCACATGACAGGCTTGTCCTTTGTTTCCAGCCACACACCTATTCCAGAACCAAGCATTCTTAAATGATTTTGCCGATGTTCTTTCAATGGCAGATGTTGTGGTGCTTGCTGATATCTATGCTGCGCGTGAGCAGAACACATATGGTATCTCATCTAAGGATATCCTGGATTTATTGCTCGAAAAAGGTGTGAATGCGCACTATTTCCCATCATTTGAGGAAATCGAGAAATTTTTATCAGAAAATTGTGTAAACGGTGACCTGTTGATAACAATGGGTGCCGGAAATGTAGTAGAAATCGGCGAAGACCTGCTTAAGAAATAAGTTATCCACGTTATCCACATACAAAAATGTTTAACAAACTCTCATTTTGTGTGTGGATTTTTTAAATAATTTTTCAACAGCTTATATACCTGTGATACATTGATTTTTCAATTATTTTACACAGTTATCCACGTTATCCACATTTTTTTGTGGACTCAGAAAGCCCGAGTTTACAAGGCTTGTAGCACTTTTACCATCTTCACACGGTTAAAATATTGTGCTATAATTGCTCACAGGTTAAGCGAAAGAGAGTTTTTTATATGACAGCGATAAACATTAGCAGTGACATAGCAACATCATTCACTACTGTGTCAGATATTTTTATAGATCAATACATGCCAAAGGCAAACGGTGAGTTTGTCAAGGTATACCTTTATCTGCTCCGTGCGACAGGCTCCGGGGCAGGCATAGCAACTATTTCAGAGATTGCCGATCATTTCAGCAATACTGAAGCCGACATCATACGTGCCCTCAATTACTGGGTCTCTGAGGGCATTTTGCAGGTGCAAACCGGCGCTGATGGTCAGATTATTGGAATCAACCTCTGCAGTCTTTCTGTATCCGGTATGCAGGCTGCCCAGAGTAATATACAAAGCGCTGTGGCTGATAATGCCGCGCAGAATAATTTGCAAAACGGTGTTGTTAATAATGCTACGCAGAATAATTTGCAAAACAGCGTGGTTAATAATGCTGCACAGAATATTTCTACCGCGAATATTCGGATGCAGGATTCTGTTGTTGAAAAGCTTAAGAGCCAGACTCCTGACAAAGCTGCTTCTTCACAGAAGGAATACACACTTGATGAGATTAAGGAGTTTAGAAAGAATCCTGACATTTCAGAGCTTTTCTTTATTATAGAGACATATCTGAAGCATACGCTCTCATCCTCAGACACCAATATGGTGCTCTACTGGCTGGACGAGCTCCATTTTTCTACCGACCTGGTAGAATATCTCGTAGAGTACTGCATTACCAAAGGACATTCAAGCCTTCGGTACATGAACAAGGTCGCTCTCGGCTGGCCGATGCCGGCATAAAGACCGTAGACCAGGCAAAGGACGATGCAGCCGCTCACTCACAGATTTACTATTCTGTAATGAAGGCTCTAGGCATCACAGGCCGCAATCTGGTTGACTCTGAGGTGTCACTCATCAACAAATGGGTCGGCGAATACGGTTTCGATATAGAGCTTGTAAAAGCCGCCTGCAGTAAAACTATTTCAGCTATCCAGAAGCCAAGCTTCGAGTACACAGACTCGATACTCGCGAACTGGAGGAAAAAGGATGTACATACATTAAAAGATGTGGAAGTGCTTGATGCCAACTTTGCAAAGGCCAATAAAGCCGCTGCTACAGGCTCATCACAAGGCACAAATGCTGCAAACGGTTCCTCAAAACCAAAAAGCAATAATTCAAGTTCCAAGAATAAATTTAACAACTTCAATCAGCGAAACAATGATTACGATAAGCTGGAGAAGCTGTTTCTAAATTCTACGGTATGATTTTTCAAGTTAGATTTACACATCCCAAGGAGGATATATGGCACTTACCAATGCTCAATATGATGAGATAATGCGAGGCTACGATAAACGCCAGCTTCAGAACAAATACATACATGACAAGCGTATTGAGGAAGCCTATCGCAAGGCGCCCCGCCTCAGGGAGATTGACTCAGAGATTGCATCCGCATCTGTCAGGCAGGCGTACAGGCTTATGATGGTGATGAGAATGCTCTTGCCGCTTTACGCCTTGCAATCGAGGACTATAAGGAGGAGCGTGCTGCTCTTCTATCCACACTCGGATATCCGCTTGATTATTTTGAACCTATTTACACCTGTCCAGATTGCCATGATACAGGATACATAGACGGTCAGAAATGTCATTGTTTCAAACAGGCTATTATCAATACCGTTTATTCGCAGTCCAATATCAGGGAGATTTTGTCAAGAGAGAATTTTTCCACGCTCTCATTCGATTATTACTCAGATGAGCAGAAAAATCCTGCGACAGGGCTGTCTGCTCTTGCCACAGCAAAGCTTGCAGTGACGAACTGTCATGAATTTATAGACAATTTTGAAAACAAACCTAAAAACATATTTTTCTACGGTAATACCGGTGTCGGAAAGACTTTTTTATCTAATTGCATTGCAAAAGAGCTTTTAGATGCAGGTTACTCCGTAATTTACTTTACAGCATTCCAATTATTTGATATATTAAGCAAAGGTGTGTTTGAAAAGGATGCAGATGCTATCGCAGCGCACCAGAATATATTCGACTGTGATTTACTTATCATAGACGATCTCGGAACCGAGCTTTCCAACTCATTTACCACATCACAGCTTTTCCTTTGTGTAAATGAGCGCATACTGCGACAGAAATCTACTATTATTTCCACTAATCTGAATCTGGAGCAGATAGCAGAGATTTACTCCGAGAGAACACTTTCAAGAATTTCAAGCAATTATAGTTTTATCAAGCTCTTTGGAGATGACATACGAATTAAAAAGCGTCTTTCCAAATAACGCTTTTTATATTATATATTTAGTTTATTTATTATATGGTTATATGGAGGAATAACAATGCCAAACGATGAGAGAATTTTGGAGACTATGCCAACCGGTACACTTGGACTTGTTGCAACCGACAGTTGTATAGGTCTTGCCCAGAAAGTAGATGCATACTTACAGGGCTGGAGAGAGCACAGAGAGCATCAGCATGCTAACGAGAGTGCTTTCAAGGACTACTACAAAAACAGCTACATTATCAACCTTCTACACCTAGATTCGGTTCCGGCGAAGCTAAATGTGTTATCAACCAGTCAGTTCGTGGTTATGATCTGTACATCATGGTAGATGTAACCAACTACAGTCTTACCTATACAGTATGCGGTCAGACAAACCACATGTCACCTGATGACCACTACGCAGACTTAAAGCGTGTTATCGCTGCAGCCGGCGGAAAAGCAAGAAGAATC
>ENA-OQHP01000445-OQHP01000445.1-human-gut-metagenome-genome-assembly--contig:-NODE-445-length-13362-cov-1.494144_pt1 | contig 13362 bp, 22 predicted proteins | sample MGYA00242563_ERZ504717 | MGnify/ENA primary metagenome ERZ504717 (study PRJEB26092, sample SAMD00036212) | human gut metagenome | host: Homo sapiens | study: EMG produced TPA metagenomics assembly of... | reverse complement strand
CCTCCTTCCAGCCGACCAGCGAATCATCGGTGCCCCGGTACGCCACCACAAGCGCGCCGGACGCAGCAGGTAGGTCACCGCGGCGAACTGCGTCTGCTCTTCGCCGTCGAACTGCTCAAGAAACGCCCCCATTTCAATGTCGGAGAACCGCGGATTCGAGGCGACGGCATGGTAGAAGTCGTGCGTCACCTGCGGATCGACCAGTCCCACGTTCTCGACGTCATGGTCGGGCACCGCCTGGTCGTGGTTCAGTTCGTCATCGGCGCGTGCGATGATCACGCCGTTGAACGGGAGCTTACGCAACATATGCAGCGAACGGATCGGCCGGCGTACGTCGAACTGCTTCACGCGATCGCGCAACGTGCCGTATTTCGATTCGACGTCATCCAATCGCGGCACACATTCCGGCACGTCGTCGTACGATAGCTGCGCGAGCACGAGCGCGTCGGCTTCGCGGAACGGACGTGCGTCGAAACCGCGCGTTTCCGTACGCGCGTAGTCGATGATATTGCCCATCGCACACCCCTTTTCCGCAGCCGTCATTATTCCACGTTCCATTATGCGCCAGTTCTGCACTGTCCTGCGTCAGCGAACGGGATAATCCTCAAACCAGCGACCCCCCACCCTTTCCACGTGCCACGATTTCACATTTTCTACGAACATTTGCGAATCGCGACGCTTCAGAAGGCCTTCGGGCTGGTCAGCCTTCACGCACCACCCTCGCCGCACTCGCCGGAATCGCCTTGACTACGGCTTTGATAAGCTCCCGAGTCTCCCGGTCGGTACCGCGCGCGGCCGCCACGATCTTTGGCAGCGAATCCGTCCAATTCGCCATCAAATCAGCGATATTGCCATAGCCCGCAGCCGCGAAGATCTCGTAGATCTGGTCAATAGCCCGCTCACGCTGCTTCTGCCCCACAGTGTCGAGCCAATCGTCGAGCGTCCTCTTGATGAGCTGCGCAGTCACCGTCAACTCGTTCTCACGCTCGAAATCGCCGTTTTCCGCCACTTGCCAGCTATTGCCCATATGTTGCATAATGCCGACGGCGTCCGCCTTGACAACGATTACTTTCGCATTCGATTGCAGCAGCATGCCCACGACAGACGATTCGGGCACGGTTTTGCGGATACGCGATTCCACCGTCCGATACGCCTGACCGCGCACCATCAATTCCGGCAGGCCCGGCCCATCATGGGAGAAGATACGGGCGATCCGCACGTTGCGTCCCGGCACCGGCCCACCCAAGGCTGGCAGCAGCCCAAGCCGCCGCGCACGTTCGCCGGCGGCCTCAATATCGTCATGAGCCACCTGCATGGCCGCATATACGGCCATGTTGCCACCTTTCGAATGGCCGCCAAGCATAATCGCAGGCGATCCTTCCGATGACAGGAAACCTTCCGACCTGTCCAGAATCGAATCCACATACCGATACGCGGATTCCTGTGACGGTACCGGACAGCGCACTGCCATATTGAAATCCTCCTTCCATCCGACAAGCGTGCCGTCGGTGCCTCGGAAGGCGATATACAGCAAGTCGGGTGAACCGCAGCCCACGTCGAACGTCATCGCGGCGAACTGCTGCTGGTCGCGCTCGCTCAATCGTTCCGCGTATTCGCCAACGCGTAACGCGCGGAATCGCGGCGATTCGCAGACGGCGTGCAGCAACGCGAGCCGGTAATCGTTCATATCGGAGGAATTCGAAACGAACATCTCGTCATAGCTTTCGGCGCGCAGCAATTCACGAATCGACACCGTCGCCACCGACTTCGCCTCACCGAACGTGGGCACCAGATCCGTCAATCGCATGTAGGACAATTCGGACAGCACCAGGGAATCGACGTCGCCGAACGGCAGCTCGGCGAACCCACGGAATTCACGGCGCACATAATCCAACACATTGCCCATCGCGCAACCCTTTGATCAACCATAGCGATTTCGGATTCCATTATGCGGCACAATCCACGGACGCGGCAATCAGACAATCACAAGTTTCGGGCAATATCCCATGTGTAGACTAGGCAGCCATGGATCCAGTTGAATTTTTCACACAATGGCTTGCCCGAAACTACGGCAAGCTCATTCTGCTCGCCGTAGTGCTTGTCGTCGCAGCGCTCATCGACAAAGCACTCACCAAAGTAGTGCGCCGCATCCTTGACAAATCACAGGTGCCGAACGCCTCCATCTTCGTCAACATCCTGCGTGTGGTGGTATGGGCATTCGCCATCGGCACGCTGCTGCAACCGATGTTTGGAATCAACCGACCACCCTGTTCACCGCACTCGGCATCGGAGGTCTTGCGGTGTCGCTTGGTCTGAAAGACACAATCGCCAATGTGATCGGAGGCTTCGGCCTTATGCTCGGCCGCGTCATTCAACCGGGCGACTACGTCAAAGTCGCAGGTATCACCGGCACCGTCAAAGACATCAACTGGCGTCAGACCATCGTCCGCGAACGCAACGGCAACGAAATGGTCATCCCGAACTCCATCCTCAACACTGCATCACTGGAAAAGCTCGATCCATCGAACGAATGCCTGGTGTCAGTACCGTTCACCGCCAAAGCCGGCGTCGACGTGGAACATATGAAGGCCGACATCATCGAAACCGTGCAACAGGCCACGGCAAGCCTTGCCAATCCGCTGTACAAACCGGTGGTGAAGCTCAACGGATTTACCCCGTACGGCATTGACGGCACGATCTACGCGTTCGCGAAAAAACGACCTGCTGCTGTCCACGATGGTGGACGCGGTGGCGCAGGCGATCGCGCACGCCGACTATCTTGAGCATCGCGCGGTCAGCGGCAGCGCGGAATAGGACAGCATAGAAACGGCATTGAACGGTTGAAGGCCGGTCAGAGGAACGTATCCTTGACCGGCCTTCATCATCTCCATGCAGATGTCCGCATCGTTCACGTCGCCTGCGTCGCCGTCGTCGTCCGGCAAGCAGTCGTCTACATAGGCAGATTGACGGCCGTCAGCATGCAAGTGACCATGATGAACATAATCATGCCAACGTTGCCGCACACGGTTTTGGCACGGGTGCCGCGAGGCAGCTCCTCCGGCGCGGTATAGAATTCAAATTTTTTGAAATTGCGGATAAGTAGCACAAATCCAGCAAGGATCACAGCGCCGTACAACACGAAATAGACAAGCATGATCGCCAATCCTTCGACATTCTGCGACGCCCACTGTTCCATCGCCGCCGCATTGCCGTTTTCCGCGGCCTCGGACACCTTCTCCAGCTGGTCCAGATCGACGCGTGTCAACACCCATGCGCGAGCACGCCGCCGTTGAAGTTGATGATCATGTGCATCGCCGTCGAATAGCGCAGCTTGCTGGTGCGCGTGTAGACGTAGCCGAACATGAGCCCAGTAGGAACGCGTAGAAGAACTGGAACAGGTTCATATGGAACAGACCAAACGCCAGTCCGGACAGCAGAATCGCCGTTTTCTCGCCGTATTTGCGGGTGTGGTCGATCAGCTGCTTACGGAACAGCCATTCCTCGAAAATCGGTCCTACGATTACCAGAAAAACAACGTTCCAGATGTTCGTCTGCATGGCGAGGTCGGCCACGCGGTCCGTCGCCTCGCCGTTGGAAAGCACCATCGACAGCATGCTGCCGAACACACTGCCGGCCCACATCATCGGCAGGCACATAAGCAGTAGTTTGAAGAACAATCCCGGTTTCATGTCGAATTTACGGGTTTCAATGACAGTCGATTTGCCCATGAGCATCACCGCAATCGGCATGGCGATCAGGTACAGCGGTACACCCGAACCCACATACGTAACCCAATTCGGCGTTTCGCCCTTGCCGCCCACGGCCGCGTACAGCGCGCCTTCCAGCACCGTGGCGAGCGCGTACCAGACGACCACCATCAGACACAGGCTCGCGCCGATACGCGAGAAGTCGCGTCGCGCCTGCTTCAACCATTCGAAGAATGGATTGCGATTGGCGATCGGCGGCTGCGGATATTGAGGCATGGGCTGCATCGGATACTGCGATTGCGGACCATTCGGCTGATATTGCGGAGCCGGCCCCTGTGGTCGCCCTTGCGGTTGCTGCGGATATTGAGGCTGCTGCGGAAACGTCATAGTCACCTTACGAAACTTCGGAAAACAAAAAGCTGATATTCAGCACTGTACTACCAGTCCGCTGAATATCAGCTTGAGATCTCACCGTAGGTGGGCGTCGATCAGCGCAGCACGCCTTCGATGAGCATGGTAATCAGGTCGGTGTAGCGCACGCCGGTGGCCTCCCATGCCTTGGGGTACATGGAGATGGACGTGAAGCCCGGCATGGTGTTGATTTCGTTGACCATCACCTTGCCGTCCTTGGTCACGAAGGTGTCCACGCGGCTCAGACCGGCACCGTCCACGGCGACGAACGCCTTCTTGGCGGTTTCGCGCACGAGGTTCAGCGTCTCTTCCGGCAGGTTGGCGGGCACTTCCACGTGGCTTGCGGCGGCGTCCATGTACTTGCTGTCGAAGTCGTAGAACTGGTCGTCGCCTTCGGCGCGCTTGTCGAGCACGATTTCGCCCGGCCAGCTGGCCTGCGGCGCTTCGCCGGCCTTCGGGCACAATACCGCGCATTCGATTTCGCGCGCGTCGATGCCCTGTTCCACGAGGATGCGCCAATCGTGGTGGGACGCCTCGTACACGGCGGCCGCGAGTTCGGCCGCATCGCCCTCATGCTCCACCTTGGTCACGCCGAAGCTGGAGCCGGCGCGGGACGGCTTGACGAACAGCGGATACTGCAAGCCGGCTTCGCTAACCTGCGCATGATCGCATCGGCGTTGGCCTTGAATTCGGAAGCCTTGTCGAAGGAACGCGCGTCGAGCGTGATGCCGGGCGCGACGGGAATGCCGGCGGCCGCAAGCAGCACCTTCGTGTAATGCTTGTCCATGCAGGCCGCGGAGGCGAGCACGCCGCACCCCACGTACGGCACGCCCATCATTCGAACAGACCCTGGATGGTGCCGTCCTCGCCGTACGGCCCGTGCAGCACGGGGAACACCGCGTCCACATGGCCGAACGGGGTCAGCGTACCGTCATCCTCGCGGGCGAAGAAGCCGTCCTGTCCGAGAGCCACTTCAAGCACCACGTCCTTGGCGCCTGGGGTTTTCTCCACGGTCGGCAGGCCTTCGTCCAGGCTCCATCCGAGCGGATTCTCACCGTTGACGATCCACTTGCCGTCCTTGGTGATGCCCACCGGAATGGCTTCGAACTTGTCCGTGTCCAGCGCGCGCAGCGCACTCGCAGCGGAGATGCAGGAGATCGAATGCTCGTCGGCCTTGCCGCCGTACATCACCACAATGCGCTTTTTTGCCATATCTATAGCCTTTATTCCTTAACTTTTATAATTTCTCAGGATTTTTGCCAAGCATCCAGCATACAAGCCGGCTGCTACTCCTCGGTGATGCCTTCGCCGAACAGTTCGGACAGCATCTGCGCGCAGGAGATGCCGTCGTCCAGCACGTGGCTCATGGCCGTGGCGAGCGGGGTCGGCACACCGTACTGCTTGCCCAACGCCACCACCGCGTCGGTGGTCGGCACGCCTTCGGCCACGCCGTTGCTCACCTTGGTGGCCTCTTCCACGCTCAGGCCCTTGCCAAGGTTGGAGCCGAACGTGTAGTTGCGGCTCAGCGGGGAACCGCAGGTGGCGATGAGGTCGCCCACGCCGGCAAGTCCGGCGAAGGTCTTCGGATCGGCTCCGGCCGCCTCGCCCAGCGCGGTCAGTTCGGCAAGGCCGCGGGTTTCGATCATGGCCGCGGTGTTCTCGCCGTAGCCTGCGCCACGGGCCATGCCCACGGCGAGCGCCACCACATTCTTCAGCGATCCGCACATTCCAAGCCGATCACGTCGCGCGTCACGAACGCACGGAAGTAGTCGGTGGTGCAGGCGGTGGCGATGGTACGCGCGTTGTCGATGTCCGCGCAGGCGACCACGGTCGCGGCCGGCTCGCGGTCGGCGATCTGCTTGCTCAGGTTCGGTCCGGAAATGGCGGCGAAGCGTTCCGCCGGAAGGTCGAGCGTTTCCATGACGACTTCGTCCATGCGTTTGCCGGTGGTGCGTTCGATGCCTTTCATCAGGGAGGCCACGAGCGCGGTCTCGGGGATGAGTCCCTTGAATTCGGTCAGTGCCACGCGTGCGAACTGCGCGGCGATGGCCACGATGACGATGTCGGCGTTGGCCACGGCTTCGGCGCGGTCTCCGGTGGCGGTCATGTTGCTGGGCAGCGTTTCCACGCTGGGCAGGCGCACACCGTTGTGGTGATGGTCACGAATACCTTCCACGATTTCCGGTTCGATGGCCCACATGGTCACGTTGTTGCCCGCGTCGGCAAGCACTTGACCGAAGGCCGTTCCCCAAGCGCCAGCGCCCAGTACCGTCACATTCGCCATGAATTTGCTCCTTGGATTATTTGGATTGCTTTTTGCGGCCGAGCGTATGCCACATCGGCCGCCGCTTTCAATCGACGTTGTCTTATGCTACCGCCGGCTACGCACACCGGCCGCGTGTTCCGGTCGCACGCGTATTTTGTTCGCCGCCGGAACGGGTGTGTGGGGAAATCAGTCTTTCACGCGACTCATGGTGCGGTAGTCCCAGTAGCCGTCAGGTGCCTGTTCGCCGCGGATTTCGGCCATGATTTCGGTCATGCGCACGCGGATGCGGCGGGTCAGTTCGTCGGCGCGGTCCGTCGGCACTTCGTCTCCCCAGGAATCGCAGCGTCAAGCAGGTCCGCGTAGTCGAGCGCTTCGTCGTAGCACATCACCACGTTCTTGCGCGGCCACGGCCACCAGTGGTTGATGCTGGCCGCGCCCCAGGTCACGGCACAGTACAGCGGCACCTGGCAGCCGAGTCGGCGTGAGGATTCGAGGCGATCACGCCCACGTCCGTTTTTCATGCTCATCGGCCATTTTTGCGGGTCGCGCGTCACGGTGCCTTCCGGCCATACGGTCAGCGGGCGGCCGGAAGTGAGGATTTCCACGGACGTTCCTCGATGGCTTTGCTTGCCCGCGCGGCGCTGCACCGGCTGCATGCCGACCAGCTGGAACCATTTGCCGATCAGCGGCCATTTGGCCATTTCCGCCTTGGCCATGTAGCGCGGGCGGCGGCCTGATGGAACATCGAGACCATCGGCACGAACACGTCGTACATGGTCACATGCGTGGCGGCGGTGATGAACGGGCCGGTTTCCGGCACGTGTTCCAAGCCCCAGGCCTTCACTTTGCTGTGATTGCGCAGCACCACGTCGCAGCCGGTCAGCAGGCGATGCGTGGCTTTGGGGTTCTGCGCTTCGATTTCCGCGGTGTTGGCTTTGCGCGGACCGGTCGGGAAATCGTGGGTCGGGTCTACAAGATGATGCTTCTGCGCGAGTTTTGCGACTTGCTCGTCGCTCAGCGGCTTCACTGCGGAGCGCGGCGACGGTTTTCCTTTGGATGCCATGGCTTCCATTGTGCCACCGGCGCCGATACGTTCGTCATCGATGTTTTCCGCGTTATCTTGCTTTTTACTGCCTCATGCCATCGTTTTCTGCATCATTTGGCCGTCAAATGATGCAGAAGACGGGCGATAAGGCAGTAAAAGGAATATGCGGAAGATGTGGAAGGTATGGAAAGCAGGTTTGCGATTGCGGCAGCGGCAATCGCGGATAAAACAAAACCGGCACCCGCGTAAGGCGAGTACCGGTGAAAGCAACATGGGCGTTCGACGCGACTGTCAATCGCAACTGTTCAATTGCGAATCATCAATCACGATTGGCCAATCGCAATAAATCAGCCGCAGCCGATTCATCGAACCAATCGCAGCGAATCAGTCGAAATCTGCGCCGAGAGCCTCCAACTTGCCACGGAAGTCGGCGTAGCCACGGTCGATCAGGGAGATGCCCTGCACGTTGGACGGCCCCTTGGCGGCGAGCGCCGCGATCAGGTGGCTGAAGCCGCCGCGCAGATCCGGCACGTCGATGTCACGGCCGGTCAGCGGGGTCGGTCCGAAGATGACCGCGGAATGCTTGTAGTTGCGCTGTTGGAAGCGGCACGGCAGGGAGCCGAGGCATTCGCGGTACAGCTGAATCGTGGCGCCCATCTGCACCAGCGGCTTGGTGAAGCCGAAACGGTTCTCATACACGGTCTCATGCACGATGGAAAGGCCGTTGGCCTGGGTCAGCGCCACCACGAGCGGCTGCTGCCAGTCGGTCATGAAGCCCGGGTGCACGTCGGTTTCGATGGCCACCGGCTTCAGATCTCCGCCCGGATGCCAGAATCGGATGCCCTTGTCGGTGATGTCGAATTCGCCGCCGATCTTGCGGAACACGTTCAGGAAGGTCATCATTCCGGCTGGGTGGCGCCCTTGACGAAGATGTCGCCATGGGTGGCGAGCGCGGCGGACGCCCAGGAGGCGGCCTCGATGCGGTCGGTCAGAGACGTGTGCGTGTAGCCCTTGAGCTCCTTGACGCCTTCGATGCGGAACGTGCGGTCCACGTCCACGGAGATGATGGCGCCCATCTTCTGCAGCACGCTCACCAGATCCATGATCTCAGGTTCGATGGCGGCGCCGGAAAGCTCGGTCTTGCCTTCGGCGAGCACGGCGGCGAGCAGCGTCTGCTCGGTGGCGCACGGACGGGTACGGCAGGTGGATCGTTCGCGCCATGCAGACCGTTCGGAGCGGTGATGTGAATGCCGTCCTTGTGTTCCTTGTCGACGTTCGCGCCGAGCTTGCGCAGGTTTCCAGATGGAAGTCAATCGGACGGCGCCGATGTTGCAGCCGCCGAGCGCCGGAATGAACGCCTCGCCCAGACGGTGCAGCAGCGGGCCGGAGAACAGAATCGGAATGCGGGACGAGCCGGACAGCGTGTCCACGTCGCCACGTCGGCGAGTTGCACGTTGGTGGCGTCGATCGTCACCACGCCGTTCGCGCCGTCCACGGTCACGTCCACGCCGTGCAGGCGCAGCAGGTCGGACACCACGTGCACGTCGCGGATTTCCGGAACGTTCTTCAGCACGGATGTGCCCGGGGCCAGCAATGCGGCGACCATGGCCTTGCTTACGAAGTTCTTCGCGCCACGCACCTTGATGGCGCCGTTCAGCGGCTTGCCGCCTTCGACGTGCAGAATGTCGTTCTTATTGTCAGACACGCTCAACCTCTTTCGATTCCCTTTTGGATCAAGCTCAAAAAACACTGCTGCTTAGTTTGCCATAAGGCATGTAGCATGTTCGCGAAAAACGGAATTCAGCGCAGTGTCTCCTTAATTTCGCGCGCGAGATTCGCATCCCACATGGCTCCGGTGGCGCTCATCACGCGTTCGCGCCAGCCTCACGGTACGCCTTGTAGTCGTCAGGACGGATCACGCCGCCCACGCCCACGATGGCGAAGTCGAGGCCGAGCTTTTCACGGATGGCGGCGAGCTGCGACCATGTCGAGACCGGCGCCGCGGATGGCGTTGCCGCACACGCCGGAACGGTCACGTCCGGCTCCCGGCAGCGCCTGGTTGCCGTTCGCGTCCACCAGGCGCGCGGAAATTGTGTTGATGGTGGAGAAGCCTTGCACGATGCCATGTCCGACGGTTTCCCTGACCATGGTTTCCAGGTCGGTGTCGTTGGGAATGTAGGCGAGTTTCACGATGAGCGGGCGATCGCCGATTTCGTTTTTCACGGCTTCCGTGATCTCTCCCACCAGATGCGGGTCGTGGCACAGCAGGCGATTGTGACCTTCGTTGGGGCAGCTGGTGTTCATTTCCATCAGTCCGGCTCCGGTTTCCGTAACCAGATGCGCGGTGGTGACATGGTCGGCGATGTACGCCTTACGGTCCATGCCGTCCACGCGGGAGCCTTGGAAGCTGGGCACGAGCAGCTGCCGTCGCCGGCGGCGGCGATCGCCTTCTTCATGTCCGGCTGCCATTCATCGGGGTCACGCGACGGCACGCCGAAACTGTTGGAGATCGAAATCGGAAGCTCATATCGGGTGTCGGCAAGCACGCCTTCATCCAGTTCGGCGCTGCCGGGAACCAGCGACCCGTCTGCGTTCTTCGGATGCACGGCGAGCACGTTCGGGAAGGCGTTGCAACCCCACGCGCGGGAGCGGACCGTCTTGTACACCGCCAAATCGAAACCCATGCGGAAGGCGGCGGTGGTGAACCGCTCGTTCAGCAGCGGACCAGCGGGAATGCCAAACGGCAGGTTCACGCGGAAGCCGAGGAATTCCTCGCCTGGTCGGACGACTGCGACTGGGTGGTCTGTGCAGACTGCGCGGAGGCGCCGGCAGCGGAATCGCCCTTCATCACTTCGGCGAACGCACCGAACGGCCCCTGCAGATAGTTGTCTTCATACGTGCGATTGACGTCGTAAAACGGCGCGAAACCCTGGCTCATACTGCTCCCCGAAATTGTTCTCGTGTCATGTTTTGGATATGCGATGCGAACACACGAAATGTCATGTCCACTGTAACGCGACACACGTCCCGCCTGCACGCCCCGTCTCACCTTGGAAACCTCCTTGGCTAGGACTTCCCCAGACGAGTTTGGCTCTCAATCCAGGTCAAGTCCAGAGAACCGGAACGCGTCATGAGCCGGTATGCTCGGCAAGACGTACTTGCGTCCGCGTCCGACGCCTATTGGTTCAATAACACCGTCTTTCACCAGTGAGGCCAATATCTCCCGGGTACGGGTGAGGCCAAGCCCCAGCACCACAGCCAGATACGAGGTGGGTTGCGGTCCGCCGACCGTCAACGCATAGGTGATTTTCTCCAACTGGCTTTGCGGCCTGATCGCATTGCCGAAATCGGCAGGTAGGGCCACGTTCTTGCCGAATGTGCCGACCATGTCGTTCAAACGGTCAGCCCCGCGAGCGCCAATCCTATGGACGTACCAGTGCCATGCTCCGAATTCCGCATTGTCGGCGACTCCGCACCAACAGGGCCCCCGCCATCTGCAGAGACTCCGGGAACAGCAGAAGCTCCGGCGATCATGGAATCTCCGGCGATCTTGCGCGGATACAACGTAAGCTGCACACGCCCCGGATCGTCGAACACTTCCAATTCCGGCGCGGCGGTTCCTGCGAACAGGCAGCCTTCACGCATCACGTCAAAACCACTGCCCGCCTTTTCTCCGATGCCAATCAGATTGAACATTTTCATCAACGTGGGATTCCGCGTATCCGAAATGCCGCCTTGCATCACCTCTTCGGAGGAAAGACGCAGGCTGCCGGGATTCGACAATACGATTCTGTCGTAATACTGAATGATCACCGTGCCCCGGCGAATGAAGTAATCGGCATGAACGAGCGTGTTGGTGACAGCCTCACGAACGGCCTTATCCATCGGATTGTCATCAATCCTATGCAAATCGGCATCAAGCTGGAACGGATGGGCAACAGCCGACCGCAGACGATTGACCACCTTGCCCCAAAAATCGTACAAGTTGCCCGACCACGTGCCATCATCCGACGTGAATCGGTCATTCCACCGCTCCTGGTCGTCCATGACCTCGCGATAGTCCAGGAAATAGTAGGGGAATTCGGACGTGATTCGCCACGCCTCACCGAACATCAGCAATCCGGCTCGTGTGGGACGCACCTGAGAACCATCAAGCCGCAACGCTTCGATGCGAAGCAGGAAATCCTCATCAGACAATCCGACCCATGGATGGCCGGGCCGTCTGTTCTTGAACTGCCGACGATATGATGCGACGCTATCCGCGTTGAGCGCGTCAGCACCCATGCCTTCAACAATCGTTCTGTCCAAGGGAAGCAGGTCACTGTCCCGAAGCATGGCACGAACCGTTTCCTCATCGCACAGATAATCGCCATCGCCATTACGCCGGTATGAGCCCGTCATCGGATTCTGGCCCACGTACACGGGAATACAGTCCCTCGCCGCACGAGGAATGTCGATGGAAATAACATCTCCCTGCGAGGTATGGCGAATCACCACGTCGTTGTCGCTCAGCACAACGGCGCTGACCTTCGATGGATCATGCACCATGTTCCAAAAATCCTGCGCCATGTTCCGCGCATCATCTACTCCGGTGATATACAAAGAATGGTCTTCATGTTCGGACACGCCCAGCAGAATCAGCCCACCTTCGGTATTGGCGAAGGAGCTGTACGTCTCCCATAAACTGTGAGGCAGGCCGCCCTTGGCACGTTTCGCTTCCAAACGGTTGCCTTCACGCATCCGAGGAACCTCCCGGGACCACCAGGCATCATCGTGCTCGCTACCGTCCATTGGCCATCACCGCCTTACCTACCACGCGTTTTACGCTCGCTTTGCCGCCACTTTGCCGTCGTATTATGATTTTACCACCGCTTTGCGCGCGCTTTGCCACCGCTTTGTGGAATTTGCTGTTGGCGGAAAGGTGATGGAAGGTAAACAAAAAGCCCGGCTTGGGTGCCGGGCTTGGGAAAAGTTAGATGTGGTTGCGGTCAGCCAATGATGAAATGGGCTACCGTCGCGATCAGCCAACGGGCCTATCTGCAATTACGGACTGCGCTGCGCGCAGGCTCATTGCTGCCCTCGTTTCGGACTCGGGCAAGGCCCTGTCGGCAGTGCACTGCACTGCGACCAGCCATCGCGTCAGATGATGCCGCGATCGGCCAACGGGCCTTGCCAATCAGGGTATTCGCCTTCGCGGGCGGAGGCAATCGGCTGTTCCGGCTCGCGCTTGACCGGCAGGGTCTTCGGCTTGAACGGGAACTTTTCGGCGCGCATCTTCTCGTATGCGATGATGTCGTCTTCGTGCTGCAGCGTCAGGTCGATGTCGTCGTAGCCGTTCATCAGACGCCAGCGGGTGTAGTCGTTCACTTCGAACGGCAACGTCACATCGCCGCAGGTGACGGTACGGTCTTCCAGGCTGACGGTCATTTCGCGGCCCGGCTCCTCGTCCAGCAGCTTCCACAGCAGCTCAATGGATTCCTGCGGCATAATCGCGGCCAGCACGCCGTTCTTGGCGGTGTTGCCGTAGAAAATGTCGGCGAAACGGGAGGAAATCACCACGCGGAAACCGTAATCGTGCAGCGCCCACACGGCGTGCTCGCGGGAGGAACCAATGCCGAAATCCGGGCCGGCCACAAGGATCTTGCCCTGCTTGTATTCCGGCTTGTTCAGCACGAATTCCGGGTCGCGGCGCCATGCGTAGAACAGGGCGTCGTCGAAGCCGGCTTTTCTTCACGCGCTTCAGGAACACGGCCGGGATGATCTGGTCGGTATCAACGTTGGAACGGCGAAGCGGCACGGCCACGCCGGTAAGGGTAGTCAGTTTTTCCATGTCAACAAATCCTTCGATTGCCTATCGATATTCGATTTCGATATTTCGATTACTTACGATTGCGTTCGCAGCTTCCGCTCGCAGCAGGCTCACAGGTCGGCCG
>ENA-OQHP01000444-OQHP01000444.1-human-gut-metagenome-genome-assembly--contig:-NODE-444-length-13373-cov-1.575268_pt1 | contig 13373 bp, 21 predicted proteins | sample MGYA00242563_ERZ504717 | MGnify/ENA primary metagenome ERZ504717 (study PRJEB26092, sample SAMD00036212) | human gut metagenome | host: Homo sapiens | study: EMG produced TPA metagenomics assembly of... | reverse complement strand
CAAAGACACATCCTATCAATCAACGCTGAAAGCCGCCATTGACTATATCTGTAACCCGGAAAAGACGGACGGAAAGCTGCTTGTTTCTTCCTATGGTTGTGCCGCCGAAACTGCGGATATCGAATTTTCCTGGCCCCGCCGCCATGCCATCGACAAGGGAACGAACCTGGGCCGTCACCTGATCCAAGCCTTTCAGCCTGGGGAGGTTACGCCGGAACAGGCCCATGAGATCGGCATGGAGCTTGCAAAAGAAATCCTGGGCGGCAAGTATGAATTTGTACTTACTACCCATATAGACAAAGATCATGTTCATAACCACCTGATTTTCAATGCGGTCAGCTTTGCGGATCACAAGCACTATCATTCCAACAAGCGGAGTTATCACTATATCCGCCGCACCTCCGACCGGCTTTGCAAGGAACACGGTCTGTTTGTCATCATCCCCGGACAGGACAAGGGCAAGAGCTATATTGAACATCAGGCTGCGCAGAACGGCACCAGCTATAAGGCAAAGCTGAAAGCGGCCATCGACCGGCTCCTGCCAGCCTGTTCCAACCTGGAAGAACTGCTTCGCCGCCTGCAGAGGGAAGGTTATGAGATCAATCGCGGCAAGTATATCTCCGCCAGAGCGCCGGATCAGGAACGATTCACCCGTCTGAAAACCCTGGGTGCGGACTACACCGAAGAAGCCCTTGCTGCCCGGATCGCCGGACACGCCAGACCTTCCCGCCAGTCGAAACAGCAGGACGGAAAGATCAGCCTGCTCATTGATATTCAGAACAACATCAAGGCGCAGCAGAGCGCAGGCTTCACCCATTGGGCGAAGCTGAACAATCTGAAACAGGCCGCTAAAACCATGAACTTCTTGACGGAGCATGGCATCGGCAGCTATGAGGAACTGGAATGCAAGGTGGACGCCGTGTCTGCGCGCAGAGATACCACTCATACGGAGATTAAGCGGATAGAAAGCAGAAGTGCCAAACTTACCCTTGTGATGAAGCACGCTACCACCTATCGCCAGTTGAAACCGATCTACGACCGTTACCGTAAATCCGGCGATAAGGAAAAGTTTCTGCGGGGGCATGAGAGCGAAATCATCCTTTTTGAAGCGGCCGCCAGAGAATTGAAACGGCTGGGGGCTGTGCCGCTGCCGACAACGGAAAGCATGAAAACGGAGCTTGCTAAGCTCAACGCAGAAAAGGAACGACTCCTTACAGAGTACAAAACCGCAAGAACCGAAGCCCAGGAATACGATACCGTCAAGCAAAATGTGGATGCGCTGCTGGCCGTTCCAAAGGAACAGGAACAACAGCCGGCCGGACATGAACTGGAATAAATTTCTCTGAAAGACGCTGGGCGTAGCTCCCGGCATCCTGTATAATGGAACTGCGGAAGGAGGTTTTACCGATGACAAGAAGCGAAGCAATCAAAGCATTTTTCTTCAAAAGTGTACTACCCGTGACCGTGGCACTGATCCTGTATTGTATCTTCAAATCCGCCTGCATGAAGAACGGAGAGATTGACTATGTATGGCTCTGGATACTCTGCGGGTTGCCGTTTGGCCTCCATCGGATGTGCCTCTGGATCGTGCCGGGTGGTGGCTCCCTGGGTGGAGGGATCGCCCTGTTTGCACTGAACTTTATTATCGGCGGCGTGATCGGTGGCTTCGTCCTGGCATGGCGGTTGATTGTGGCAGTGTGGTATGTGCCGCTGACGGTGTACCGGCTGATTGTTGGATGATTTTCTTGCGCCATGAAATATGGAAAACTGCCGCTCGTGCGATGGAAAAGCCATTCACAACCCGATGGAAAAAGACAAGCCTTTTCCCACAGGACTGCAAACAGCTTTCCCACAGCCTCACAATCCTGGCAGTTTACGCACATTCCCACAACGCCTACTACGGCGAAATTTGCTTCTCTTATAGAAATAGAACCCCTTTCATGTTAAAATGAAAATACATACTCTAAGGAGGTTGAAGCGTATGGACGAAAATAATTCCATCCAGCTTTTTGAAAATAGAAAAATACGCACCGCATGGGACGAAGAACAAGAAGAATGGTATTTCTCTGTTGTGGATGTTATTGCTGTCCTGACAGATAGCTCCAATCCAACAGACTACCTCAAAAAATGCGTAAGCGTGATGAACAGCTTGCAAGCTACCTGGGACAAATTGTCCCCAGGTACGCAATGATGGGTGCAACAGGCAAAAAGCGTAAAGTGTTGGCGGCAACGGCTGAACAGATCTTACGCATTATTCAGTCCATCCCATCACCTAAGGCTGAACCATTCAAACTCTGGCTTGCTCAGGTCGGCCGTGAACGCATCGAAGAAACGATTGACCCGGAACAGGCAATCGACCGTGCATTAGAGACCTATCAGAAAAAGGGATATGATACAGACTGGATTCATCAGCGGCTTCTTTCTATCCGTGTCCGTAATGAGCTTACTGCGGAATGGCAGGAGCGCGGCGTACAGCAGGGAAAAGAGTATGCCATTCTCACCGATGAGATCACGAAAGCATGGTCCGGCATGACTACTCGGCAATATAAGAAGCTGAAAGGGCTGAAAAAGGAAAATCTTCGTGATAACATGAGTACGATGGAAATTGTGCTGAATATGTTGGCAGAGGCAACAACCACAGAACTGTCAAAAGCACATCAGCCGGAAGGTTTTTCTGAAAGTCAGAAGATTGCCCGTCGTGGCGGCAGCTATGCCGGTCAGGTTCGGCAGGATATCGAAAAGGATACCGGGCGTCGGTCATTACATCGCAGAACGCCGCACAGCTTAATGCCGTAGTCGTTGACATGATAGAAAGTGTAGCGGAAACGGAAAAGCCTGATAATGACGAAAATAAATAAAAAACGGGAGTACAGCCGATCGGACGAACCGAAAAGCTGTACTCCGTTTTGTGTGCCTGAAAATGTCTGAAATCAAGCCTTTTTCTCCATGTGCCAACAAGCAGACCGACACATGAGAAATCATAAAGGCTCCCTTTAAAAATACGGATACAGGGAATTATTCTGCGGTTTTTCCACCCTTATCTTCACAGATTTTAGATCGTTTGGAATTGTAATACGGACAAGCGACCAGACACGCCCGGAAACTCTGCTTGCAGCCGTGAACACATTTTTTACAGATATGGTTATACTGCCGCCTGCCGTTCTCACCCAGGAAGAACGCCCACTCCAGCCGCCACTTCTTGCTTCGGCTCATAGGCAGTCATGCTCCGGCACATCACGGCCGGGCTTCTTTACTTCTGGGGACTTATGCTCGGCACACTCCCGTTTGGCGTCCTCTAACCGCTCACGGATGGAAGGCTTCTCCGGCTTCGTCTGCTCCGCGTGTTCCTGCGCCTTCTCCAGTTCCTCGCCGCGTCTGCCGTTGTTGATAACGCCGTCGATCATGCCGTAGTCATCCTCCAGCGTCATTTCTGCCGTGCGGAGAGGATTGTCCTTTTCCGGCTGCTCCGCTGCCACGGCAAAGGCCCGTGTGCCGTTTCCCATGATAAGGTACTTTCTATCATCGGAAATATGGTGGACACCGTAACCGGCTGCCTCCATCTGCTCCCGGCTCATAGCCGTCACCTGAAAGCTGCCCCTCGGTGTCTGCACACGTTCGCCAGTTTCAAAACGGTCTGGAAGAAAAGCGAGGTCTTGTTTCTCTGCCGGGACAGGGAGAACGACGATATTGCCATTGATCTGCATAAATCGTTCCGGCGTTTTGAACTGTTCCGTGTATTTCTGAATCAGTTCCGGGGACAGGGAGGCAAAATCTTCCTCACCAAGTCCAACCACCAAAAAAGTCCCTGCTACGATATCATAAATTTCTCCATTTTCATCCCGCAGCCCACGGTTCAGATCAAGCCCGATGAGCTTTCCTTCATCATTGCAGACCAGCGCCACCGGGTCAGAATAGGGATAGGTTGCCCCAATATCACCGCCAACCTCTGCCTGCAGGGAATGAAGGTCGGGGTCGATCTCCTTCACATAGGGTTCCTTCATAGGCTCCACTACAAGCACAGTCATCTTTTCCGAGGCAACCTTCTCCGCAGCGGACAGCATTTCATCCGCATGGGACTTGTCCGGGTCATCCAAAGCGGCCTTGACCTCCGCCGGGTCAAAATCAAGAAATTCCTCATAGCCCGTGGCGTCCTTGAACTTGTCAATTTCCGAAGGAAGATAATCCTCCTGCGTCTGTCCCAGCGTCGCCAGCTTTTCATCCAAAGCGGAAATGCGTCCGGCCATCAGGTTTTCGTAAAGTTCTTCCTTTGCGGCGTGCGCCTCCGGGTGCTCTGCCGCATACTGCGGATCGTTCTGACGGAAAAACTCGTCCATGTCAAAGGCGATATCCATAGCCACTCAGATTTTTCTTCTTCGGGAAGATCATCCTGGAAAGTCATCACCCGGTATTCGTCGGGGATGCTGCCGCGTTCGCCGTCATAAACTCATGAAAGCTGCTGCCGGTATCCCATACATATCCCTGATTGGTGAAGGTGCCGTTTCATCCATAAGCGATATCCCGACCGTAGTTCATAGTCGATGTAGTTCTTCAGATGCTCCGGCACCTGCATGGCATCCAGTTCTTCGATGTAATAGCGCCCCAGATCGTCATAGTCCTCAATGTTGGGGTAAATCTCATAGCAGTCCAGATTTTCCGTCAGGTTGATGATCTCCTGCACACTGCCGCAATGGTCGCCCATCTCCATACCGGCCTGGAACCTCGCATAATCGCTCTGGTCCATTTCATCCAACTTGGACGCCAGATAGTTCAGCTCGTCCAGATTCTCGTATTCGCCCAGCTTGTCATAGAGGCCGTCCACATAGCAGTCATAGTCCGTGATGAACCATTCCTCATAGGGCTGGCCGAAGTCATCCTTCTGGCCAATCCCGATACGCTTAAACACTTCTTTCAATTCCTCGGCGGTGGTGGGAAACTTCACCCACTCGCCCACAAGCTCGCCCTCATTGTACTTCCCAAGATTGGTGATAAAGGCGGCAAAGGGATAATCCTTGTCGTGATCGTAATATGGCATATCAGCACCTCCTTACAGCTCCGGCGCAGATTTTTCCTTATGGGGCTGCGCCTTGTTTTTCTCCGCACATTCTTTCTTGCCCTGTTCCAGCCGTTCCCGGATGGAGGGCTTTTTCTCCGGCTCCGCAGGGTGTTCATGGTTCCACTCGTCGCCGGAGAGAGAAATATATCCGTGTTCCGTAAAATGGCCCTGTTCCTCCTGCATGGCGTACTCGCCAAAAGGAACAGGGTCGATCGCTTTCAGAAGTTCCGGGGGCAGCAGCATATCCATGTGCTGTGCCAGATACCGCCAGCCCAGATCGTTCAGATCGTGGATATTGGCTCAAATACGAAATAGTCGATGTTGGCCGCAAACTCCTTGAACTGCTCCGGTGCTGTCAGCTTGAAGGGCGAGGCCTGCACCGCCGCCAACAGTTCCCGGTCCTCCGGGGAGAGGGCAGCCACCGCCGCCCTCACTTCGGGTAAATGTTCCAAAGTCTTATTTTCTGCCATTGACACCTTCCTTTCTTTTCGGAAATTCCAGTTTGAAGTTGATGTATTTGCCACCCGTGTCATCCAGGATCACCGCAGCGTCATAAGCAGCCTGTTTCTTTTCAGACCACATTCCCTTGACATTAGTACGCCCCTTTTTCAGAAGGTCCGCTGCCATCTTCTTTGTCAGCTCTTTCTTGCGGCTCGTCCAGAAGCGGTCATTTTTCCAGAGGACGAAACCGCAGGACCGATCCGAACACGCAAAGTTTTTCTTTCCCTCATAGACCGGCTGGCCGCAGCGGCGGCAGGTGCCGATCACTTCCTTCTCCGGGCAAACAGCTTTTGCCATCCTCGGAAATGCAGGAATAGGTGGAAACGATCTCTCGGACCATTGTGCGGATACCGTCCATGAAGGTGTCCGGGTCAGCGCCGCCCTTTGCGATCTCCGTCAATTTCTGTTCCCATTCTGCGGTCAGCATGGGAGAGGTCAGCGGCTCCGGCAGGACCGTGACAAGGTTGATATCGGCTTTTGTGGGAATCAGGCTCTTGCCCTTGCGCTCCACAAATCCGGCTGCCACCAGCTTTTCGATGATGGCCGCCCTGGTCGCAGGCGTGCCAAGACCTTTTCGCTCCGCCTCATCGGGAATATCGTCCTTGCCCGCATTCTCCATAGCGGACAGGAGGGTATCTTCGGTATAGGGCTTCGGCGGCTGGGTGAAATGCTCGGTAATGGAAACCTTCGCACCGTCAAAGTCTGTCCTTCGGTGAAGTCTGGGAGCGTGCCGCCGTCCCCGTCCGCAGGCTTTTCTTTTAGGGAGGTACGGAAAATGCGGTTGATCTCCCGCCAGCTTCGGAGAGGATGCGCTTGCCCTTTGCGGTGAAGGAATAGCCGCCGCAGTCGAAGTTACCGTGACTGCCTCATACACATACGGCTCCGCCGATGCACACAGCAGCTTGCAGCAGACCAAGAGAAACAAATTGCGCTCGCCCAGGGGCAGCCCCTTGATATCTGCCTTTTCAATCTCCATCGTGGGGATAATGGCGTGGTGGTCGGATACATCCTTATCGGAGATCATGGCCTCCACCAGCGGGAAGAAATTGTGCAACCATCAAAGGGCGGCAGCTTTGCCGCCAGGTGGATCACACAGGAGACCGTTTCCACCATGTCGGAAGTCAGATACCGGCTGTCCGTGCGGGGATAGGTCAGCAGTTTCTTTTCATAGAGGCTCTGTGCGTAGTCTAAGGTCTGCTTCGCCGTGTAGCCGAACAGGCGGTTCGCCTCACGCTGCAAGGTGGTGAGATCATAGAGCTTCGGCGGCTGTTCTTTCTTCTGTTCCTTCTTGACAGAGGTACAGGTGACGGCCGCACCCTTGCACATGACCGCTGCCTGTTCCGCCTCCGCCGGACTCGGTGAACTTCTCCGACACTGCTTCGGCTCCGTCCAGCATCAGGCGCAGCAGATGATATTTCTCTTTGTGGAACAGTGTGATTTTTGCGTCACGCTCGGCAAGCATGGCAAGGGTCGGCGTCTGAACGCGACCCACATTCAAGGTGCGGTGATAGAGAACGGAAAACAACCGCGTGGCGTTGATCCCCACCAGCCAATCCGCTTTCTGACGGCAGAGGCAGATTGATACAATGCTTCATAATCGGCGCCGGGGCGCAAATCAGAAAAGCCTCCCGGATGGCGCTGTCCTCCATCGAGGAAATCCAAAGACGGAGGATCGGCTTGCGGCATTCAGCCATTTCATACACCAGACGGAAGATCAGTTCCCCTTCACGCCCGGCGTCACAGGCATTGACAATGGTATCCACGTTGGGGCGGTTCATTAGGGCGCGTAGATTTTCAAAGGCGTCCTCCTTGCCCGGTGCAAGCACATAACGGAACGGCTCCGGCAGAATGGGAAGATCGTCATAGCGCCATTTCTTGAAACGCTCGTCATAGCCGCCCGCATCCATCGGGGATACCAGGTGCCCAACGCACCAGGATACAAGAAGGCCGCTGCCTCATAAAAGCCATCGGCCCTGGATGAAACACCCAGGCCGATGCGATAGATTTTGCCACACTCGGTTTTTCCGCAATAATCAGTTTACTCATTCTTTTCCTCCGTTTCCTCGTCCTCGGTCAGATATTCTTCTTCATCCTCCAGGTCGAAATCATCCAGATCAGCGGGAACTTTCTTGCCCTGCTTCGGTTTCAGCACCAGGAATAGACTGCGCGCCGCCTCCGGCTGCAAGGATCAGCAGCACCGCCAGGATCGCCCCGGTACTTGCTTTTCTTTTCGGGTTCCGGATTCTCCGCTCGGTGGGCTCCGCAGCTTTCTGTTCTGTGCCAACACATTCACTAAGGTTTTTTACGCAGACCGGGCAAGCGGTATTGACCGCTCCGGCCTGGCACTTCTCCGTACAGGTGCAGACAATAGGCGTTTCCGCCTTTTCTCCGTCCTCCGTGAGTGCCATGAGGTCGGCTTCATCCACCTGGTTCAGAAAATGCACGGTTTCCTCGCCTCATCGTCACGGTCGATAATGAGATAGAACACATTGCCGTTCTTCGTTTCCACTGTAATAAACTGCTTGCCGCTGGCGGTCGGGCTGCCGATATCGTCAATCAGCGACAGGTTCCCGTCCGGCGTTCAAAGCGGCACCGCCATTCAGACCGTCGCCCAGCATCCCCAGCAGATTTTCCAGCGTTTCCGCGTCCAGAGAGAAAGGACCTTCCCCGGAGCCAGCCTCGCCGTCACTTACCGTCATGTAGCCGGAATAGACATAGCCGACTTTCTCCGGCAGGATGACCTTCAGCCAGTCGCCGTCCGTGCCGATCACCCTCACGGTCGTTCCGTTGGGGAGCTGGGTGAAGGCGGTGTAGTCCATTCCCGCACCCGTGCGGACATTCAGATTGCCGCCGCCCGTGGTGACAGTACCGGTCTGCCCGGAGTCATTTTCACCGGAACTGAACTGGATACCATCCTCGGTGACGGATACCGTGACCTGGCTGCCGGCCAGAGTGGAAAGCAGATCAGAAACATCCCCGGCCGTTTCCTGTTCAGCCATGGATTCCGTGCTTTCCTCACCGCCGCTGGCAAAGGCGGTGACAGAAAAAGCGGCAGTGCTGAGCACCACCGCCAAAAGAGCCGATACCATTTTTGTCATAAGTTATGCTTCATCCTCGTATCCCTCCGTTTCCTCATTCTCGGTGTTGCCCTCCTGCAGCATACCTTCCGGCAGGGAGATCATACCGCTGGCATAGGCTTTCAGGAAGGCGGTCAGTTCCTTGTTATCCATCTTCACGGCTTTCACCATGCGGACGATTTCCAGATTTTCTTCCTCCGCAAGCTGGGTCTCCAGCGCACGAAGGCGTTTCTGCTGCTCCGCGATCTTTTCTTTGGTTTTCGCAATGTCATTGCGGATCTTCTGTGTCGTTGCCATAAATCAAATTACCTCCATATCGTTTTTTAGTTGTAGGGCGGTCGCCCAAAAGCGTAAAAGTGGGATTGCCAGTAGCTTGTGTTGATATCTGTATACTGAATGGGGTCGCCGCAGTGCAGCATTCCACCGCCCACATAGATACCCACATGGGAAACGCCGGCGTATCGTAAGTGCCGATGAAAAAGATCAAGTCGCCGGGTCTTGCGTTGGCAGAGGATACCGGGGTGGAAATATTGTAGAGCCCCTGGGCTCCCAGCCTGCCCGTATTGCAGACACCGCTTTGCGTCAGCACCCAGGACACGAAGCCGGAGCAATCAAAAGAAGTGTTGGGATTGCTGCCGCCCCAGACATAAGGATAGCCGATGTACTTCTCCGCCTCGGTAATGAGCGCCGCAAAGGTTTCATCTTCCAGTGCGGAAGGCGGGATATCATAGGTGGTGGGCGGTTTGGTGTACTTATCTACATAGCCGGAGCCTGGGAACAAATCTTCCCGGTTTCCCAGCGTTGCCATATAGACCGCATACAGGGAAAGCGTTTCTTCGTCCATGATGTAGACCGGCACATGGGAAAGGTCGAAGTTTTCCAGCTTCACCTTGCAGATATAGTAGTTATACGGTACTTCCACGTCATAGTCGTTTCCTTCGCTGTCTGTCCGTGTCTCCGTCCGATAGCGCACCTCCACTTCCACGGTCTGCGTCAGGATGTACTGCTTTTCAAAGAGCATTTGCAGCTCCGCCTGAACCTCGTCGATGGTGAACACCCCTTCATGGAACGCCGTGAGAATGGAGATCAGCACATAAGGGTCATGCTCGATCTCGTCCAGATCAAAACGGTATTCGTCATATCCGGGGTGCAGAGCCTCATAGTGGTCCAGCTCATATTGAAGCTCCTGCTCCAGTTCGCAGTAGGCCGCCTCCGCAGCCAGCATATCCGCATCCTCGGAGAGATAAGAGGAAGTGAATACACCGCCCACGCCGGAGCCCGCCATCATGGAACAGGAAGATACCCCACCAAACAGCAGGGCAATACAGGCACCAATGCCGATCACCAACAGCACCGCCCGGCTATGGTGCTTGATGTAGAGGAAAGTTTCCTTGAAGCGTCCTTTGCTTTCTGCGCCGCACTTTTCGCCGTAGCCGCTGTGTTCTTTGCGGTTTTCTCTGCCTGCCGCAGCTCCTTTGCATAGTTCCGCTTGATCCGCTGTTTCTGCAGAAAGCGGGATACCGGGTTAGAAGCTGCCAATGCAGGATCATCATGCAGTGCCTTTTGATAAAGGTACTCGGCGTTTGCCTTGACCGAAGCCTGCTCTGCCTTCGCTGCGTCACGCCAGGGCTTTGTGCGGTGATGGTGGACGGCTGCACGGACTTTGCCTTTTCCGTAGGCAAACCCGCGTTCCGTCAACACCTCGCCTTTGTGTCCGGCCTCTACACCCACATTTTCCTGTTCCACCTCATGCACCTTCGCATGGGCGGCATGGACGATCTCATGGACGGCCGGGAAAGCGGATTGTGCCGCAGGCGTCCATTGGGGCGTTTCTCCACTTCTTCAAAGTGAAGCTGCGTTTTGCCTTTTCCGGCTGTCTCGTCAAAAACACGCTCGGTACGGAGAACTTCTTTGTGGGGATAGCGGCCTTTGCCGCGTCCAGCCTGTCCGCCGCACGGTCGGAACGGTCGATGTACTTTCCAAGTGCGGGATCGGCACGTTCTTCCTCGGTAAATTGCAGGCGGGAGGACGGGCGCTGCCTTGCGGCAGAACCATCCCGCACCGCCTGGGTGTCAGCCTTTTCCGCCTTTCGTGCGCTTTTCTTCTCATGGTGTTCCGCCGCACGCAGGGCAAGGTCAGCCGCAGCGCCAGCGGATTCTTCCGAAGAAGCGGACAGTTCCGTTTCCGGCTCCCGGCTGCTGATATGTTTCACCTCGCCCGTGGCAAGGTTTTCAGATACCGCACCGTCACGGGTCATTTTCTGCGTGATCTTATCGGTCGCTTTCAGTTCCCTCATAGGCAGCCACCTTCCTTTCCATAGGGGCAGAAGTCACCGCAGGTGCCATTCTCGATCATGGCGATATATCGGAAAATGGGATAGGCCTGGGGCGGGCAGACCGCATTTCCCAATGGTTTTCAGCCGCAGCGCCCGGTCATCCATGCGCTCGGTCATGCGGGGGATTCCTTCCGGTTCGGCGGCCCAGAGGATACGTCCGTCCATCCTTTCGGGAAGCCCATGAGCCATTCCATCCCAATCCGGATTCAGCGCCGCCCGTTTCGGACACCGGCCGCTCCTGGGAGATGATCTGCGCCGACAGGTTCCCGTCCTTCTTCGTCGGATCGAAGGCTGATGGCTTCAAGGTCGAACGGAAACCGTCCGACGCCACCGGGTCAGATAGAATACCGCCGCCGACAGGCTCAGGCTCCAAATCGCCCCGTTTCGGTTCCTCTTGCGGAATATCCCATTGTCCGACAGGAACACATCCAGGCTTGCCGCGTCCCTGGCGGTGTTGTTGTCGGAGGCAAGGGGTGTGGGAAACATCAGCCGCGACGATAAAAGTTCGCTGGCGCTCATGCCATGCGCCGACGCCGCAAGCCGGAAATACGAATGGGAGAACAGCGTATCCCGCTTTTGCCAGGTCAAAGATCGTTTTGTCGAGCCCCATATTGATGAAGCCAGCAACATTTTCCCCAAGCACCCAACGGGGCCGCAGCTCGGTAATAACGCGGCACATTTCCGGCCACAGGTAGCGTTCATCCGCAAAGCCCTTCCGTTTTCCGGCGGTGGAGAAGGGCTGACAGGGAAAGCCGCCTGAGATAACGGTAACTGTTTCAAGTCCTGTTTTTTCAAAAAACGCCTCCTTCGTAAAAGTAGTAATATCCCGGAACCTGGGAACATCCGGCCATCGTGCCGTGAGGACGGAGTGCGGAAAATCCGCCCACTCACACTGGCAGACGGTTTCAAACCCGGCAGCCTCCGCCGCCAGGTCCAGACCGCCAATGCCGGAAAACAGGCTCACATGGGTCAGTTTATTCATGGTCCTTCGGCGCACGGAACGGTTCGATCTCACTTTCCAGCTCCGCAAGGACCGCCTCCATATCCGCCGTGACCGCCTTGCTTCTGGCAATCAGCCGGTTCATCACATCAAAGAAGGTTTCGCCCTCCTGTTTTTCTTCCGTATGCAAATAGCGGGGATCATTCATGTGCGTTTTCTCCTTTCCCGGTTTCACCAAGTTTTGTCGTCATAATGCTGTAAAGTTCATTGTCCTTCGGGAAGTCATCCACAAAAGGCAGGATCACATTGCCGAAGAAGATCAGCCCCTCGCCGGGGCCTGCGTTGCTGATATGCGCCGCCTGCTGGTTGGAGATATTCAGGCGCTCGCAGAGGATTTTCCTGTCTCCGCTGGCCTGGTTCAGAAGGTACACAAAATCGCTGTTTTCAAAGATGTTCTCGATCTCCGGGGAGGAAAGCAGGTCCTTATGTTCTGCGTGATCCCCGTGGGGATACCGCCCCATTTACGAAAGCGTTTCCAAATCTCCACGCTCCAGGCACCGACCTCGCCCCGCAGCAGAAGGTGGAACTCGTCCACGAAATACCAGGTGGATTTACCCTGATCCCGGTTCTGGGAAACACGGTTCCACACCTGATCCTGGATCACCAGCATACCCAGGCTTTTGAGCTGCTTCCCCAGCTCCTTGATATCGAAGCAGACAATGCGGTTATTGATATCCACGTTGGTACGGTGGTTAAAGACATTCAAGCTGCCATGCACATACAGTTCCAGTGCCGCCGCGATCCGCTGTGCTCCGGCTCCGGCTGCCGCTTGATCTCGTTATACAAATCTTCCAGCAGCGGCATATTCTCCGGGCGGGGGTCTGCGATATAGGGGCGGTACACGATCCGCACAGCACGGTCAATGACCGTCTTTTCCACCGGCTCCAGACCGTTCCGTCCGCCTGCCGCCAGTTCGCAGAACGACAGGATAAAGTCTGATTTCAGCGCCAGCGGGTTATCATCCTCGCTGTAATTGAGGTTGATATCCATAGGGTTCACATACTGCGTGCTGGTAGGTGAGATTTTGATGACCTGTCCTTCCAGACGGTTCACCAACGGAAAATATTCAGCCTCCGGGTCGCAGATCAAGATATCGTCCTTTGTATTCAGGAACACACCCACGATGGAACGCTTTGCGGAAAAACTCTTGCCGCTGCCGGGTGTGCCTAAGATCATGCCGTTGGGCGTTTCAGCTTTTTGCGGTCGGCAAGGATCATATTGCCGGAAGTGGCATTGAGCCCGTAGTAGAGGCTTCACCGCCGTGGAAATCTCCTGTGTGGTGAAGGGAACGAACACCGCCACCGCCGAAGTGGTAAGCCCACGCTGTATCTTAATGCGGTTGACACCCAGGGCAGAGCCGACACGAAGCCGTCCTCCTGCTGAAAGTCCAGCCGCACCAGGGAGCAG
>ENA-OQHP01000443-OQHP01000443.1-human-gut-metagenome-genome-assembly--contig:-NODE-443-length-13374-cov-1.832717_pt1 | contig 13374 bp, 28 predicted proteins | sample MGYA00242563_ERZ504717 | MGnify/ENA primary metagenome ERZ504717 (study PRJEB26092, sample SAMD00036212) | human gut metagenome | host: Homo sapiens | study: EMG produced TPA metagenomics assembly of... | reverse complement strand
CGCGTTCAAAGGCTACCTGCGTGACTCCTATATTATCGATGCATCCTGCCCGCGTTTCGGAAGTGGCGAAGCAAAAGGTATGATCCATGAATCCGTTCGTGGATATGACCTTTACATCATGACAGATGTAACCAACTACTCCCTGACTTACAAACTCTGTGGACATGAGAACCACATGTCACCGGATGATCACTATCAGGATCTGAAACGTATGATCGCTGCTGCAAACGGTAAAGCAAGAAGAATCACAGTTATCATGCCTTTCCTTTATGAGAGCCGTCAGCACAGACGTACAGGCCGTGAGTCTCTTGACTGTCCATTGGCTCTTCAGGAGCTTATCAACATGGGTGTAGACAATATCATCACCTTCGATGCTCATGACCCTCGTGTGGTAAATGCTATTCCTCTGAACGGCTTTGAGAATGTAATGCCTTCTTACCAGTCATTAAGGGCATCTTAAAGAACGTAAAGGATATCACTATTGATGCTGACCATCTTATGATTATCTCTCCTGATGAGGGCGCTACAAACCGTGCTATCTACCTTGCAAACGTACTCGGAGTAGACATGGGTATGTTCTACAAGCGTCGTGATTACAGCCGTATCGTTGACGGACGTAACCCTATCGTAGCTCATGAGTTCCTCGGAACAAATGTAGAGGGTAAGGATGTTCTTATCATCGATGATATGATTTCTTCCGGCGAGAGTATGATAGATACAGCAAGAGAGCTCAAGAAGCGTAAAGCTAACAGAATCTTTGTTGTTTCTACATTCGGTCTCTTCACAAACGGCTTCGCTTCATTTGACAAAGCCTACGAGGAGGGTCTCATCTACAGAGTAGTTACAACAAACCTTATCTACCAGTCACCGGAGCTTCTCTCTAAGGAGTACTATATCAGCTGTGACATGAGCAAATACATCGCATACCTCATTGATACATTAAACCACGACTGTTCTATCAGTGATCTTCTCTCACCATATGACAGAATCAAGAAGTGTGTTCAGAAGTACAATGACGAGCAGGCTGCAGCAAAAATAAATAATTAAGCGCATTTATAAAAAGCCGTGTGAAATTAATATATACCCTCTTACTGGATATCCAGTAGAAAGGGGTAATTTTATGCGTTACAGTTACGAATCAACCAAAGGCAGTCGAACTATACATGCAAGTAAGACGCATCAGTTTTTCTCAAAGTTTAGAATAATTATCTTAGTAATATAAAAAACCAGAGAAGTGAGTGTCATCCACTCAAATCTCTGGTTTTATTTAGTCTAAGATTTATACCGATTAAATATTAAACTAACTCAAGGAGAACCTCTAAAGCTCCGTCACCTTTACGCTGTCCAATCTTAACGATTCTTGTGTAACCACCGTTACGATCAGCATACTTAGGAGCGATCTCATCGAATAACTTGTTTGTTACATCGATAGTCTTTGTTCCCTTCTTTGTGCCGTCAGACTCTTTAGCTGTGTAAAGAACCTTGAGCATCTGTCTTCTGGCATGAAGACGTGAAGCAGAATCCTTCTTGATTTTCTTCTCTACTTCGTCATAAACAGTAACTTCTTACCGTCAACAACTTCTTTTACTCTCTTGCCATCTTTGTCCTTGCGGGCAACCTTAGCTGTTACAGTAACCTCTTCGAAGTTGTCTTTCTCTTTTACTGCTAATGCGATAAGACCCTCAGCGATCTTACGAACCTCTTTAGCCTTAGCCTCTGTAGTAACGATCTTTCCATTAACAAGAAGCTGTGTAACCTGACCTCTGAGTAAAGCCTTTCTCTGGTTGATGTTCTGCTTAACTTACGATATTTTGCCATTTTAATTTCCTCCATTTGTGGGACATCCGGTCACGCTCTTCGGTCTTACTGCCAGACATCGTATCTTGTTGTGATAAAGCTTTGCCTTATTTCAAAAAGCAAATGCTCAAATCAGTTGCCACTCATGTATCAGACACGGTCACGCTCTTTGGTCTTACTGGCCCTGCCGCTATGAGTTTTGTCACACATAAACATAAATATGATATTTAAAATTTATATATGACTAATTTATTTAGAAGAATCAGTGCAAGGATTATTCGAATGAATTATTCCTCAGTCTGATTTAACTCTAAACCTAATTCTTTTAATTTTGCTAAAAACTTCCTCTAAAGACTTGCGTCCAAGATTACGAACCTTCATCATGTCCTCAGGTGTTCTATTGATAAGCTCTGCAACAGTGTTGATTCCTGCACGCTTTAAGCAGTTGTATGAACGAACTGAAAGCTCAAGCTCATCGATGTTCATCTCAAGAACCTTCTCCTGAGCATCGTTTTCCTTCTCGACCATAACGTCAACCTGCTGTGCTGCCTCTGAAAGATCGATGAACAGATTTAAGTGCTCACTTAACACCTTAGCTGCAAGGCTGACTGCCTCGTCCGGCTCCAATGTACCATTTGTAAATACATCTAATGTAAGCTTATCGTAATCTGTAACCTGACCTACACGGGTATTCTCTACAGTAAGATAACACGCTCAACAGGAGTGTAGATTGAATCTACAGCAAGAACTCCGATTGGTGTATCCTCGTTCTTGTTCTTCTCTGCTCCGACATAACCTCTGCCGTTAGTGATTGTAAGCTCCATGTAAAGCTTAGAATCTGCTCCACCATTCAAGTGTGCAATCTCTAACTCAGGATTCAAAATCTCGATATCTGAATCAACCTGAATATCGGCTGCTGTAACAACGCCTTCACCTTCGAATTCGATATATGCAACCTTTGGTTCATTTGTAGAACTATTATTGCGAATTGCAAGGTTCTTGATATTCATGATGATTTCTGTAACATCTTCCTTAACACCAGGAATAGAGCTGAATTCATGTAAAACACCATCAATCTTGACCTGGCTTACTGCAGCGCCCGGTAAAGAAGAAGCATGATACGTCTTAAAGAGTTTCCAAGTGTTGTACCGTAACCTCTCTCTAATGGCTCTACAACAAATCTGCCATATGTCTTGTCTTTCTGAAATTTCTGCGATTTCAATTTTTGGTTTTTCAAAATCGAACACTTCAAATTCCCTCCTTCTCGGGTATCGTTGTTATATGTTATCAAAGAGTGGATAAGCCGGGAAATAAATCCCCGGCAAATCAACCTAATTTTACTTAGAATATAACTCGACGATGAGCATCTCATCTACAGGAACATCAATCTGCTCACGTGTAGGTAAGTCTTTTACAGTTCCCTGTAATTTCTCAGCATCTACGTCTAACCACTCCGGAACGATTCTTCCGCCAGCTACCTCGACGATATCTTTCATTCTCTGAGTATTCTTTTTGCTCTCTTTAATTTCGATAACATCGCCAGCCTTTACAAGGTATGAAGGGATGTTAACAACTTTTCCGTTTACTGTAACGAACTTGTGATCAACGATCTGTCTAGCTTCTTTTCTTGTTCTTGCGAAACCAAGACGGAAGATTACGTTGTCAATTCTTGACTCAAGGATTGTCATAAGGTTGAGACCTGTTAATCCTTTCATCTGATCTGCTTTCTTGTAGTAGTTACGGAAAGGCTTCTCTAAAACACCATAGATGAATTTAGCTTTCTGCTTTTCTCTTAACTGAAGTCCGTACTCAGACACCTTTCTGTTTGCTCTTGTAAGGTTTCTTCTAGACTTCTTATCATATCCTAAATAACTTGGCTCTAAACCAAGTGATCTGCATCTCTTAAGTACAGGTACTTTATTAACTGCCATTTTAATCTATACCTCCTGATTAGACTCTTCTACGTTTTGGTGGACGACATCCATTGTGAGGTACCGGAGTAACGTCTCTGATTGATGTAACCTCAAGACCACATGCTGAAAGGGCACGGATAGCTGCCTCTCTTCCTGAACCTGGTCCCTTAACGAATACGTCAACTGTCTTTAATCCATGGATTAAGCTGCCTTTGTAGCTGTTTCTGCTGCCATCTGTGCAGCATATGGAGTAGATTTCTTTGAACCTCTAAATCCAAGACCACCGGCACTTGCCCATGATAAAGCATTTCCTTCAGCATCTGTTAAAGTAACGATTGTGTTATTGAAAGATGCCTGAATATGTGCCTGTCCGCGTTCAACGTTTTTCTTTACACGCTTTTTAGTTGTTTTCTTTGCAACATTCTTAGCCATATTTAAACTAACCTACTTTCTACTTTCTAAACTTTATTTAAGTTATAATGAAGCTCTGCTTCTTCGTCCGCAGAACTAACGCGCACTATGTTCAAGTGGCGTTTTCACTTATTTTCCAAGTGATTATTTCTTCTTGTTTGCTACTGTTCTCTTAGGACCCTTGCGAGTTCTTGCATTAGTCTTTGTCTTCTGACCACGAACCGGAAGTCCCTTTCTATGACGGATACCACGATAGCATCCAATTTCCTGAAGTCTCTTGATATTTAAGGCGATTTCTCTTCTTAAATCACCTTTCAACTGTCATTGTCTCGTCGATAACAGCGCTGATTCTCTTAACCTCGTCATCTGTAAGATCTCTAACACGAGTGCTTGGATCAACATTAGCTGCTTCAAGGATACGGTCTGCACTTACTCTTCCGATTCCGTAGATGTAAGTTAAGCCGATTTCTACACGTTTTTCTCTTGGTAAATCTACACCTGCAATACGAGCCATGTGTGTTTACACCTCCATAATTTTTAGTTATTTACTATAGTAACGATACATCTGCAACTTGACGTATACTCTCCGAAACACATATGTATCTACAGCTACGGTTGCACGTCCTGAAATGTGTGTAGCCATATGCGCTCCCATATTTGCATTTTGTTCCATATCACTCGGTATTATAATATGAAACCAGAATGCCTCTGTTTATTATGAACAGCGATGATAAATATCTCGCTGCAGCCGCACATAATGATGTGAAAAAAGGTTTAATAAACCAAACGCACAAATAACAGGGTCAAATATTTGTACTAATTAACCCTGTCTCTGCTTATGCTTTGGATTCTCACAGATAATTCTGATGCTTCCTTTTCTCTTGATAACTTTGCACTTTTCGCAAATAGGTTTAACTGATGATCTTACCTTCACAGCAAATCCTCCTTTCTCTATAAAGTCCTTTTCAGGTACTTTTCCAAAAGTGTCCAGATAGCATTATACACGGACACTTAAGGGAAGTCAATATATTTTTTTAAAAAATTATCTGTAAAAATTACTTATCTCTCCAGATAATTCTGCCCTTTGTCAAATCGTATGGTGACATCTCAATTGTTACCTTATCTCCTTGGTAAAATTCTGATGAAATTCATACGAAGCTTTCCACTGATTGTAGCTAAAATCTGGTGTCCGTTCTCAAGCTCTACCTTAAAAAACGCATTTGGTAACTTCTCAACTACAACACCTTCAACTTCGATAACGTCTGCTTTTGACATTTTGATTCCTCCTGTAAATAAATCCTTGGGTTTCGTTATGATTATTATTAGATTAGCTCCAGAAATCCGGCTGCTTTTTCATCCTCTGTCAGAGAAAGTATCTCCGGCTTTCCTTTTGTAATAAGTATGGTATTTTCATAGTGTGCCGACAACGATAAATCCTCAGTAACCACTGTCCATTCGTCATCCATCCACACCACATGCGGTGAACCTGCATTAATCATTGGCTCAACCGCCAGTGTCATGCCCGGCTTAAGTCTAAGCCCTTTTCTAAAGCCCTGTGGTCTGAAGTTCGGCACCTCAGGATCCTCATGTAAATGGCTTCCTATGCCATGACCTACAAGGTCATATACAACTCCGTATCCAAAAGACTCGGCAAGCTGCTGTATGGCTCCTGAAATATCATACAGTCTGTTTCCCGCAACTGCATTCTTTATTCCTGCAAAAAACTGAGACGTGTTCTTTCTATAAGAAGTCTTGCTTCCTCTGAAATCTCTCCTACGCCTACTGTTCTGGCTGCGTCTGAGTGGTATCCTTTGTAGATAACACCAGCATCAAGGCTCACGATATCGCCCTCCTGTAAGATACGCTCATCAGTCGGGATACCATGTACAACCTCCTCGTTTACTGAAACACATATGGAGGCCGGATATCCGCAATATCCTAAGAAAGACGGCTCGCATCCATAACTACGAATCATTTCTTCGCCCAGCCGGTCCACATCCTTAGTGGACATTCCCGGTTTGATTTCTTTACCGAGCTGCTGATGAACGGCCGCCAGAATCCTGCCGGCCTCCCTCATCAGCTCTATCTCATGCTCTGATTTAATAGTTACAGACATTATTATTCACCTAAAATACCTACAATGGCTGAAAATACTTCATCCATAGGCTTTGTTCCGTCTACAGACTTTAAAATACCCTGCTTGTCATAATACTCGATAAGCGGCTGTGTCTGCTCATGATATACAGCCAAGCGCTTCTGAACTGTCTCAGGCTTATCGTCATCTCTGAGTACTGTGTCAGCGCCACATGCATCACATTTGCCCTCAACCTTTGTTGGATTGAAAACGATATGATATGTTGCACCACAATTGAGGCAGGCTCTTCTTCCACCCATACGGTTAACAATGTTCTCATCAGGAACATCTACATCGATGGCATAATCCATCTTCTCCCCAATCTTTGTGAGAGCATCATCAAGCGCCTTTGCCTGTGGAATTGTTCTTGGAAAACCGTCTAATACAAATCCGTTTTTGCAATCATCCTGCTGTATTCTATCCATAACAAGGTCACAGGTAAGCTCATCCGGAACAAGTGCTCCCTGATCCATATAAGTCTTTGCCTTCTTACCAAGCTCTGTTCCCTTCTTGATGTTTGCACGGAATATATCTCCTGTAGAGATATGTGGTATAGAATATTTTGCAGCTATCTGTTTTGCCTGTGTACCTTTACCGGCACCAGGTGCCCCTAACATGATGATCTTCATAAAAATTTTCTCCTTTTATACAAAACTTGTTGATAGCACGAATGGAGATACTGAATTCAGTATCTCCAATGTACAATTAATCATCTAAAAATCCTTTATAGTATCGAACTCTCATCTGTGATTCAATTTGCTTCAATGTCTCAATAACAACTCCGACAATGATGATGATTGAAGTTCCACCAAAGGATACATCTGCGTTGAATACTCCATTGAAGAATATCGGAACAAATGCGATAAACGCAAGTCCAATAGCTCCAATAAATACAATGTAGTTTAATATCTGATTTAAGTAATCGCTGGTTGCTTTCCAGGTCTGATACCGGGTATAAAGCCACCTGAACGCTTCATATTGTTTGCAATCTCAAGCGGATTGAATGTAATGTTTGTGTAGAAATAAGCAAATGCTATAATCAACACAATGTAAACAATAAGTCCGATTGAATATACAGGCTCCTTTGGATCACACCAGTTAGACTGTGATAATCCTTTTAATATCTTAGAGCCTATTCCATTTCCATTGCCTTTTCCAAGGAAGCTGGCAATGATAACAGGTGTCTGCATAAGAGACTGTGCAAAGATCACCGGGATAACTCCACTGGTATTTACCTTTAGTGGAATGCATGTCTGCTGACCGCCCATCTGCTTGTTGCCTCTTATTTTGCTTGAGTACTGTACAGGAATCTTGCGCTGTGCATCCTGAAGCAATACTACAAATACTACCATTGCAGCAATTATTGCTACTATGATAAGACCTGCAACAATCGCCTTTGGTATGTTCGCTGCTGAAGCAATGAACTGTGACCAAAGTGTACTTAAATCCTCTGGAATACGTGAAATAATATTGATTGTCAATACTATTGATATTCCGTTTCCAACACCCTTTTCTGTAATACGCTCTCCAATCCACATAAGTACAGCTGAACCTGCTGTAAGTGAAGTAACGACCATAATAACAGTCAATGGTGTCTTTTCTGTAAGGTAATTTTGTCTGTAAAAACCAATTACCATCATGACTGACTCAAGAAGGCCTAATGCTATTGTAAGATAACGTGTTATCTCAACAATTTTCTTTCTGCCATCCTCGCCATCGCGTTGCATCTCTTCAAGCTTAGGTATAGCAATTGTAAGCAACTGCATAATGATTGAAGATGTAATGTATGGTGTAATATTCAGCGCAAATACTGACATCTGTGAGAATGATCCACCTGTTATAGCATCAACAAAGCCTAAACCATCTGCTGATTTACTGTTTAACCAACTCTGAAATACGGAGCCCTTGACACCAGGAATCGGAAGCTCGCTTCCGATTCTGATGACAATAAGCATCATGAATGTAAAAAGGATTCTATTACGGACATCCTTTATTTTAAACGCATTACGGAGTGTTTTAAGCATTAGATCACCTCTGCTTTTCCACCAAGAGCTTCGATTTTCTCTTTTGCACTAGCACTGAAAGCGTTAGCCTGAACTGTAAGCTTCTTAGTAAGTTCTCCATTTCCAAGAATCTTTACGCCATCTCTAGGATTCTTAACGATTCCAGCCTCGATTAATGTCTCAACTGAAACTACTGCATCGTTATCGAATCTCTCAAGAGCTGAAAGATTTATAGGTACGATTGTAAGAGTGTTTCTATTCTTGAAACCTCTCTTAGGCAATCTTCTATATAATGGCATCTGTCCACCTTCGAAACCAGGTCTTGGAGCTCCTGAACGAGCCTTCTGTCCCTTGTGTCCCTTACCCAGCAGTCTTACCGTTTCCTGAGCCGTGTCCACGACCTCTTCTGAAATTATCACTATGAACTGAACCCTCAGCCGCTTTTAAATTAGATAAATCCATCACGGTACCTCCTTATTTTATTCTTAAACTTCTTCTACTTTTACGTATGGTGCTACTTTGCGAACAGCTCCCTGTGTAGCTGCATTGTTTGGTAACTCTACAGTTTTGCCTAACTTAGTAAGACCAAGAGCCTCAATAGTCTTCTTGTTCTTAGGAACAGCACCGATTGTAGATTTGATTAATGTAACTTTAACTCTATCTGCCATTTTAGCGTTCCTCCTAACCTAAGATTTCTTCTACAGATTTACCACGAAGCTTTGCAACATCCTCAGGGCTTCTTAACTGCTTAAGAGCTCGATAGTAGCAAGTACTACGTTCTGCTTGTTGTTTGATCCTAAAGACTTTGTACGGATATTCTGGATACCAGCGATCTCGCATACTGAACGTGCAGGACCACCAGCGATGATACCAGTACCTTCAGGAGACTTCTTTAATAATACGGAAGCACCTGTATATTTTCCTGTTACATCATGTGTAATAGAGTTGTTCTCGTCTAACTTAACATTTACCATGCTCTTGATGGCGTCCTCTTTACCCTTGCGGATAGCTTCAGGAATTTCTGCTGCTTTTCCAAGACCTGCACCTACATGGCCGTTCTTGTCACCAACAACAACGAGAGCTGTGAATCGCATGTTACGTCCACCCTTAACAACCTTTGTTACACGCTTGATGTCAACTACCTGGTCAACTAATTCTAATTGACTAGCGTCAATGATTTCACGTTTCATGTTTGTCTCCTCCTAAAAATCTAAGCCAGCTTCTCTTGCTGCTTCAGCTAATGCTTTAACTTTTCCTGCGTAAATAAAACCGCCTCTATCGAAGACAACAGTTGAAATACCTTTATCTAATGCTTTCTTTGCGATTACAGTACCAAGCTTTGCTGCTGCATCTACGTTATTAGTCTTCTCGAGCTCTGCCTTGATATCCTTGTCAAGTGTTGATGCAGAAACGAGTGTATTTCCAACTGTATCATCAATAATCTGAGCATACATATGGTTATTACTTCTGAATACAGCTAAACGAGGACGCTGTGCTGTACCAGCAAGATGATTACGCATTCTGTTATGTTTCTTTACACGAACTTCTGTTCTTGATTTCTTACTAACCATTACTTGTCCACTCCTTTAATTATTTTTTACCAGTCTTACCAACTTTACGTCTAATAACCTCATCAGCATATTTGATTCCCTTGCCCTTATATGGCTCAGGTCTTCTCTTATCTCTGATCTCAGCTGCGTACTGGCCAACTTTTTCTTTATCGATACCCTTAATGATGATCTTGTTATCCTGAACCTCTGACTCAAGTCCTTCCGGATCCTCCATCTCAACCGGATGAGAATATCCTAAGTTAAGAGTAAGTTTCTTTCCAGCCTTAGAAGCTCTGTAACCAACACCGTTAACCTCAAGAGTCTTTGTATAACCCTCAGTTACACCAACAACCATGTTGTGAATAAGTGTTCTTGTTAATCCATGTAAGGATTTCATTTTCTTCAAATCATTAGGTCTTGTAACTACTACTTCTTCACCCTCTAATTTGATATCCATCTCTGATGGAAGAGTTCTCTCAAGAGTACCTTTGGACCTTTTACAGTCACATGATTATTTTCTGCAATTTCAACTGTTACTCCAGCAGGAACTGCGATTGGCATTCTTCCTATACGTGACATGCCCGTACCTCCTATATTTGATATTAGGTTAATAGTTATTTAGTATTTCTGACCTTGTGGTCAGGTTATACTTTAAGATGTTACTTGCTGTATCCCTACTATACATCATGGATGCATCGAATATGGATACGTGATGAAATATACTTAATATAAATTAAGATCTTTAGGGCTACCAAACGAATGCTAAACTTCGCCACCAACCTGAAGCTTTCTAGCCTCTTTATCAGTTACGATACCCTGGTTAGTTGAAAGAATAGCGATTCCAAGTCCACCAAGTACTGAAGGAATCTCATCCTTGCCTGCGTATACACGAAGACCCGGCTTAGAAATTCTCTTGATGCCTGTAATAACCTTCTCGTTCTTATCAGCACCATATTTTAATGTAACATGGATTGTCTTGATTTTTCCATCCTCAACGATGTCGTATTTCTCGATGAATCCCTCATCTACAAGGATTCCAGCGATTGCTACTTTAATCTTAGAAGCTGGGATGTCTACTGTATCATGTTTTGCAGTATTTGCGTTACGAATTCTTGTAAGCATATCTGCGATTGGATCACTTGTCATCATCATAATGAACGATATCCTCCTTAAATATGTTTGTTAATATAGTTATTTATAAAAACAGCTGTTGCTGAAAGGAAGTTCTCTTCGCACTAAGCTCACACAGCGCATATGCGCTTGTGTTCACTAAGTTGCTTTCAGGCTTACCAGCTAGCTTTTTTAACGCCTGGGATCTGTCCCTTGTATGCTAACTCACGGAAGCATACTCTGCAGATTCCGTATTTCTTTAAAACTGAATGTGGACGTCCACAAATTCTACAACGTGTATAAGCTCTTGTAGAGAACTTTGGTGCACGCTGCTGTTTGATTTTCATACTTGTCTTAGCCATTAGAATTCCTCCGATTATTTAGCGAATGGCATATTGAACTGTGCCAGTAACTCACGTGCCTCTTCGTCTGTCTTAGCTGTAGTAACGAAGATAATGTCCATACCACGAACCTTATCTACCTTATCATACTCGATCTCAGGAAGATGATCTGCTCTTTAATTCCAAGGGCATAGTTTCCACGGCCATCAAATGCGTTAGGGTTAACACCTCTGAAGTCACGTACACGAGGTAATGCTAAGTTGATGAGACGATCTGCAAACTCGTACATCTTCTCACCACGTAATGTAACCTTACATCCGATTGGCATTCCTTCTCTGATTTTAAAGTTAGCTATAGCATTCTTTGCTTTAGTTGTAACTGCTTTCTGTCCTGTGATGGCTTCCATATCCTTAACGGCTGCCTCAAGAACCTTAGCGTTTTCCTTAGCTTCACCAACACCCATGTTAACTACGATCTTGTCAAGCTTTGGAATTTCCATTGCGTTTTGTATCCGAACTTTGATCATGCGTCCTTGATCTCATTTTCGTACTGTTCTCTAAGTCTACTCAATGTCTTAATCCTCCTCTCTCCAATTAGTCGATAACCTTGCCTGTTGATTTAGCAAAGCGAACTTCTTATCTCCATCCATCTTGAATCCTACACGAGTAGGCTTTCCGTCATGGATGAGCATTACGTTGGAAGCATCAATTGGAGCCTCCTGATGAACGATACCGCCCTGCTGATTTGACATACTTGGTTTTGTATGCTTAGTAACCATGTTGATTCCCTCAACAAGAAGTGTATTGTTCTTTGCGTTTACGGCAATTACCTTGCCCTCATTGTTGATATCTTTTCCAGCGATAACCTTAACAAGGTCGCCTTTTTTGATTTTCATAGTTGCCATTGACGTTCCTCCTATAATACTTCCGGAGCCAGAGAAACAATCTTCATGAACTGTTTCTCACGAAGCTCACGAGCTACTGGTCCAAATATACGTGTTCCTTTTGGAGTTTTGTCATCTTTGATGATTACTGCTGCGTTCTCATCAAACTTTATATAAGATCCGTCTTTACGACGAGCACCTTTTACTGAACGAACTACTACGGCTTTAACTACATCGCCTTTTTTAACAACACCGCCTGGTGTTGCATCTTTAACAGTAGCAACGATTACATCACCGATGTTCGCATATCTTCTGGTAGATCCACCCATAACGCGGATAACAAGTAACTCTTTAGCGCCAGTGTTATCAGCAACCTTGAGTCTGCTTTCCTGCTGTACCATGCTTGTAGCCTCCTTTTATTATTTTGCTCTTTCCATGATTTCTACAAGTCTCCATCTCTTATCTTTAGATAAAGGTCTTGTTTCCATAACTCTGACTGTATCACCGATCTTTGCATCGTTTTTCTCGTCATGAGCTTTTAATTTATAAGTCTTCTTAACGATCTTGTTGTAAAGAGGATGTCTTACGTTATCTCTTACAGCTACAACGATTGTCTTATCCATCTTATCGCTTACAACAACACCAACACGTGTTTTTCTAAGATTTCTTTCTTCCACGGTCTAAAATCTCCTTTCTGATAGGATAAACTATTCTGCAGCCTTTGCAGTGATAACAGTCTGAATTCTAGCGATGTTCTTACGAACCTCTTTGATTCTTGCTGTGTTATCTAACTGGTTAGTTGCATTCTGGAATCTTAAATTGAAAAGTTCTTTTTTAGCATCAACGAGCTGTGCCTGTAACTGCTCTACGCTCTGTGCCTGTAACTCTTTAACGTATGCACTAGTTTTCATTTGACTCACCGCCTTCTAAATCTGCACGAGAAACTACTTACACTTGCAAGGTAATTTGTGTGTAGCAAGACGTAAAGCTTCTTTAGCTACGTCTTCCGGTACTCCGGAGATTTCAAATAATACTCTACCTGGTTTTACTACAGCTACCCAATACTCAAGGGCACCCTTTCCTTTACCCATTCGAACACCCATAGGCTTATGTGTTACAGGTTTCTCTGGGAAAATCTTTATCCAAACTTTACCACCACGTTTGATGTAACGAGTCATTAGCTACACGGGCAGCCTCAATCTGATTTGCTTTATCCAGCATGGCTCAAGTGC
>ENA-OQHP01000442-OQHP01000442.1-human-gut-metagenome-genome-assembly--contig:-NODE-442-length-13401-cov-1.608181_pt1 | contig 13401 bp, 10 predicted proteins | sample MGYA00242563_ERZ504717 | MGnify/ENA primary metagenome ERZ504717 (study PRJEB26092, sample SAMD00036212) | human gut metagenome | host: Homo sapiens | study: EMG produced TPA metagenomics assembly of... | reverse complement strand
GTGCTGCCGGTGCATTGGCTGATATGCAAGGTTATGTGAGAACTCGGTATGTCGTTGCACAAAAAGGACAAGAGGCTAATTGGAATACTACTTATCCGGCTTTCTATAATGCTGTGAATTTCGGTGAGGCTGGAGCTACGGCTAAATATAAAGCACCTGTAAATACTTCCGGTTGGTTCTTGCCAAGTGGTGGGCAGTTTGTTCAGATTTATAATAATTTGAATGGTGATGGAACAGATCTTACATCATCCAATATTGCTAATCGTAATGCACTGACTTCCGTAGTAGAGGCTATTAATGGGAAGTTTACATTAGTGGGGGGTGCGGAACTTGTTGGAACGAATAGTGTCATTTATTGGACTAGTGTTGAGAAGTCTGCTACCCATGCCTATCTTTTTGATATATCAATTAATCAATCTGCTGAAAAAGAATATGATGCGAAGTTTAAAATAGACGCTCCTAATGGAGTAAAAAAGTCATCGAACACAAGAGCTATCCGTCCTATTCTTGCTTTCTGATAATATTTTCAGCAGGTATTTTAAAGTTAATGAGACTTTTTTTCCCTGATAAAAAGCGGCTGCCGTATATTATGGCAGCCGTTTTTCTTGGGCTTAGGTCAGTAATATATACATTATCAATATTACTGTTTCAATACTGTTTGATAGCTTTTTTGTCATCACTTGGCATGGATTACGCTCTATCCCTCTGTCGAAAGGGGATAGGGTGAGTGATGACAACAGTGACGACAGTGATGACAATCTATTTGTCGTCACTGTTTTGCGGTATATTCTTTATTTTTATATGGTAACTACTTTATAATCAATGATGAAAGTGGTATACAATGAATCGTGTTAATATCGGTTAAAACGTTGCGTTTCTTTATCATAGCCGCAAATATGGTATAGTGTACACGCTTTTTCTGTTATGCAATAGGTAAATTAGAGCGACTTTCTTCGGCAAATGATGAAAAAAGCTTCTTGCTTTAAATTTTATTCCTTGTTGTTTTTGTGATTTTGATAGATGTATAATGTAGTAAACCTACATATATAACTTCGTTTTCCAATTGCGGGCTCTACGGTTGTCAATTGCAGGCTCTGCGGTTGCAGTTGGAAACCCGGCAGCCCCAATTGCGGGACGAGGTTTTCCTTGGTGTTTCACCTGGTTTTTGTACGTTTATAATAGGATTATGTACTATGTTTTTGCGGATAAACAACTGAGAAATAATTTTTTTTGCGAGTTGCAGCATGCTCTTTCGGCTGTTTGTTTTCTGTTTATTTCTATAGCTACTTGTACATACATATTTCCCATATTTTTTCTTCTTTTTATGTAAAACAAACTTATGAATAGCATTAGGTATTTTCATCTTCTTATTCGTATCTTTATATAAAAATCAAGAATATATGAACTATAAGACTATTATTTTCGCTTTATGTCAGGGAATGGCAGGCACATTGGCAGCGCAGTCCATATATCCCGGCCAGCATGCGGGAAAGATGAAAGTGGAAACGAGTGCTCCGGTGGTGATAAAGGGTTTGATTGAAGACATCCGTTTGTTGCCAAGTCGATTTCGTGATAATATGCTGCGTGACTCTGCCTGGATGGCATCGATAGATGTGAACCGGCTTCTGCACAGTTTCCGTACGAATGCCGGTGTATGGGCAGGTCGTGAAGGCGGATATATGACCGTAAAGAAGTTGGGCGGTTGGGAATCACTGGATTGCGAACTGCGCGGACACACTACAGGGCATCTGCTGTCGGCATACGGACTGATGTATGCCGCTACGGGCAGTGAAATCTTCAAGTTGAAAGGCGATAGCATAGTGACGGAATTGGGCAAAGTGCAGGATGTGTTGGGAAATGGCTATCTGAGTGCATTTCCCGAAGACTGATAAACCGCAATATTAAGGGACAATCTGTTTGGGCACCATGGTACACATTGCATAAATTGTTTTCAGGTTTGATAGACCAATACCTGTATGCAGACAATATGCAGGCATTGGCTGTTGTGACGAAAATGGGCGATTGGGCCTACAATAACTGAAACCGTTGAGCGAAGAGACACGCCGGAAGATGATACGTAACGAGTTTGGCGGCATCAACGAATCGTTCTATAATTTGTATGCCGTTACCGGGGACGAACGTTACAAGTGGTTGGCGGAGTACTTCTATCATAACGATGTGATAGACCCGCTGAAGGAACAGAATGATGATTTGGGTACCAAACATACCAATACATTTATCCCGAAAGTAATTGCGGAGGCGCGTAACTATGAACTGACGAAGAATGAGGAGAGCCGTAAGTTGAGCGATTTCTTCTGGCATACGATGATTAATCATCATACATTTGCTCCGGGATGCAGCAGTCAGAAAGAACACTTCTTCGACCCGAAGCAATTCTCTAAATTTCTGAACGGCTATACGGGCGAGACTTGCTGTACCTATAATATGCTGAAACTGTCCCGTCACCTTTTCTGCTGGACGGGCGATGTGAAGATTGCCGATTATTACGAACGTGCGCTCTATAATCATATATTGGGGCAGCAAGACCCGAAACGGGAATGGTATAGCTATTTCCTGCCTCTGCTGAATGGTGCGCATAAGGTGTACAGTACAAAAGAAAATTCTTTCTGGTGCTGTGTAGGCAGCGGTTTCGAGAGCCATGCCAAGTATGGAGAGGCTATCTATTATCATAACGACGGGGCTATTTACGTCAACCTTTTCATCCCTTCCGTTGTAAGCTGGAAGGAGAAAGGCATGACTTTGCGTCAGGAAACCGCTTTCCCCTCGGAAGAAACGACCGTGCTGACCGTTGGGGCGGAACAGCCGGTGCGGACTACGGTCTGTTTGCGTTATCCGTCGTGGAGCGGCAAAGCATCTGTCTTTGTCAATGGAAAGAAAGTGTCCGTGAAGCAGAAGCCCGGTTCTTACATTGCCCTGACACGCTTGTGGAAGTCGGGCGACCGTATCGAAGTCACGTATCCTATGCAGGTATCTCTGGAAACGACACCGGACAATCCTCGAAAGGCCGCATTGCTCTATGGACCCATAGTACTGGCAGGTGAGCGGGGAACGGAAGGCATGCAGCTCCGGCACCTTTTTCCAATCCGGCGCTTTACAATGATTACTACACGTATGATTATCATGTTCCGGCAGATTTGAAACTGCTCTGGAGATTGATGTGAAACATCCCGGACGTGCCTTGCGGCGTGTGGGGAAGGAGCTGAAATTCGCAACTACGCAGGGAGATGTACTCCGGCCTCTGTATGACATGCACCGGCAGAGGTATGTGGTGTATTGGGATTTGATGAAATAAGTACTCATTTGATGCCGGAATTATTATGAAGCGTTTTTATTCTATATGTATCTTCTTGCTCCTCATTGGGGAGACGTTTACAGGTATGGCTGCCGAATGGCAATGGTCGGTACGGATTCCTTCGATGATTTCGCAGGAAACCGAAGCGCATCCGCAGGCTTTTCTCTGGATACCTGCCGGTTGCAAACGGGTGAAAGCCGTAGCGGTAGGCCAGCATAATATGTGTGAAGAAACTTTGTTTGAAATCCGGTATTCCGCAGACGGATGCAGGAAGCGGGCATCGCATTGGTGTGGATTACGCCCATACTCGATTTTCCGTGGAATGTGAATACGGGATGTAACGATGCGTTACTCACCGCATTGGACAGTCTGGCGGAGACGAGCGGCTACGATGAGCTGAAAGTTGTCCCGATTGTTCCTGTGGGGCATTCGGCAATGGCTACTTTCCCGTGGAACTTCGCCGCATGGAATCCGGAACGTGCCTTGGCAGTAATTTCCTATCACGGTGAACGCTCCGCGCACCAACCTGACAGGCTACGGCGGGGCTTAACTTGGAGTGGGGGCGCACGCGCAACATCGACGGTATTCCCGGTTTGATGGTCGAAGGAGAGTACGAATGGTGGGAAGCGCGTGTCAATCCGGCTTTGGCTTTTCGTATGATGTATCCTGAGAGTTGCATTTCTTTTCTTTGCGATACCGGTCGGGGACATTTCGATGTGGCAGACCGTACAGCCGATTATATAGGTCTTTTTCTGAAGAAAGCCGTAGAGTACAGGATTCCCGCTGATACGGATTGGAACAAACCGGTTGCCTTGAAGAAACTGAATCCCCGCGACGGCTGGCTTGCCGAACGTTGGCGTACGGGTACAAAAGAACCGCAGGGAGAAGTACGTACGGCACGCCTCGCGAAGCAACCCCGCCGTGCAAAACCTGCTCCTTATTTGCAATATAAAGGCGACCGCCATGACGCTTTCTGGTACTTCGACCGTGAGATGGCGGAGCTGACCGAGGAGTGTTATCGTCAGGAGCGTGACTTGCTGCCGCAGTATGTCAGTTTTATGCAGGAAGGAGAGCTTGTTCCATATACTCCGCAATTTCATGTTACGCTTTCTGCCCGTTTCTTACCTGAAGCCGACGGAGTAACGTTTCATTTGAAAGCGGTGTATACCGATAGCTGCGTGCTTCCTTGACAGATGGGCATTCGGCTGCCGTGCCGCGGATTGAACGTATTTGCGGTCCGGTGAAACAGGTTAATGATACGACTTTTGTTCTTGACTTCTACCGTATGGGTACGACCAATAAAAAGCGGACTCCGAGTATCACACTGGTGGCAAGTGCCGGCGGAGACCGGCAATATAAGGAGTGTGTACAGGAACTCAGCTTTAATATTCCTTACCCTCTTACCGAGGGGCGGAGACAATGTATTCTTTTTCCCGGTATCGGGGATGTAAAAGCCGAAACGGAATCCGTTACGCTCGATGCGACATCCGATTGCGGGCTGCCCGTGTACTATTATGTAAAGGAAGGTCCTGCGGAAATCAGGGGAATAAGGTGATATTTACCAAAATACCGCCTCGCAGCAGGTATCCGCTGAAGTGACGGTGGTAGCCTGGCAGTACGGTATCGCCGGAAAAGTACAGACCGCAGAACCTGTAGAGCGTACGTTCTTTATCGTGGAATAATCTTTTTCGGATATGGATTAAGCGTCCTGAGCTTTTATCCGTATTTCTGCATAATGAAAGAGAGGGTGCATAATAAATACCTTTAAAGTGAATATAAAAATATGTTTGTGGCAATGAATATAAAGAAAACAGGATTTCTGTTAGGTGCGTTTGCATACGCCGCCGTTTTGTTTGCGGATAATACCCGGGAGTTGAAACTGAGCTCTCCGGACGGGGTGCAGCAAGTTGGATTCTATCAGAGGCAGACAGCTCCTGCCGTCAACGGCTTGTTCTATCGCGTCTCTTTCAAGGGACAGCCCGTTATAGAGGAATCGCGTGCCGGTCTGGAACTGGATAACCGCATCTGGGAAATGGCATTGGGGCAGCGCAAGCTTATACAGCCTGCCTGCTGGATGGATAATCTGGAAGTCGATTCCGTGACTTATGCACCGACAGTGGATAATACATGGAAACCTCTTTACGGTGAACGCAGCAAAGTACGCGACCGTTATAATGCGGCAACACTTCATCTTTCCAAGAAAGACGGCTCTTTCTATCGTCTTGACATAGAGGTGCGTGCTTACGATGAAGGTATTGCTTTCCGCTATTTCTTCCCCGAACACCCTCGTGCCACCTTCCATAAGGTAGTGGGGGATTTGACGGAATATACCTTGCCTGTCGGTACGAAAGCCTGGTCGGAACAGTGGGCGCAGGCTTTCTTTGAACATTTGGATGTCAACGAACTGAAACGTCCCGTAGAACGCGCCCTGACGCTGGAACTGCCCCAGTGGTCTGTGGACTGCATTGCTGGATGCCGATGTAGACGATTGGTGTCTTACCAAGTATCAGGCTTCGGCGGAGAAAAAGAATACGTTGACTTCCGTAATGTACAGTCCGGTAGATGTGGTGACCTATTATGCCACTCCGTGGAAAGTGATAATGACTGCGGAGAAACCGGGAGAGTTGCTGGAACATAACGATATAATTCAAAATCTGAATCCGCCTTGCGAGATAGCCGATGCCGCCGAATGGGTGAGACCGGGTACTATCATGCGTGAAACAACCATCAGCACTGAAGGGGCTATTGCCACAATCGACTTCTGTGCCGAACATAACATTCCGTATATGCTTTTCGACTGGTTGTGGTATCTGCTTGTACTTCGCACGACGGAGACGCTACCAAAGTGGTAGACAAATTGGACATGCCGCGTGTGGTAGCTTACGGAAAGGAAAAGGGAGTTGGCATTTGGGTGTACGTCAACCAGCATGCCTTGATGAAGCAGGCGCGTGAACTCTTCCCGATACTTCGGGAATGGGGCATTGTGGGTGTGAAGTCCGGCTTTGTGCAGTATGCCAGCCATCGTTGGGCTACGTGGTTGCACGACTTGGTTCGCCTGGCTGCCGAGAATCATTTGATGATGAATATCCACGATGAGTATCGACCTTCGGGTTTCAGCCGTACTTATCCCAATCTGCTTACTCAGGAAGGTATTTGCGGGAATGAGGAGTTTCCGGATGCTACGCACAATGTGACGTTGCCTTTTACACGTATGATAAACGGTGCGGCGGATTATACGATTTGTTATTTCGACAAGCGCCTGAAAACAACGCATGCGCATCAGTTAGCGGCATCATTGGTATTTTACAGTCCGCTGCAAACAATCTTTTGGTATGATAAGCCCTCTTTCTATCATGCGAACCGGAAGTGGAGTGGTTTGAGAATCTGCAAACGGTCTTTGATGATACGAAAGTATTGGACGGAACGCCGGGCAAGAACATTACAATGGCACGGCGGAAAGGACAGGAGTGGTTCTTGGCGGCTATGACGAATAACGACGGCTCGAAAGAGAATGTACAGCTCTCTTTTCTTGATAAGGACAAAACCTATCTTGCATATATCTATACCGATGGTGGAAAGGAAGTAAAGACCCGTACGCAGGTGAAGTGCTCATATCTGCTGGTGGAGGCTTCCAGAACAATGAAGTTCGACTTAAAACCGAGTGGTGGAGCTGCCGTTCGTTTTGTGCCTGTAAGTAAGGATGAAGCGAAGAAGTACAGGAAGTATAGGGGAGAAGTATTATAAAAATACGGTTGCCGTTGAGTAATCGGCACGGTCGGTTCGTATTAGCAGATGAATGTTTTTAATGAATCAAGGTACGATAATACAAGGTAATTGAAGTTTTGTTTTCGGGATATTTATTAGTTATAAGATGAAAAGATTAGCACTGGTTATTGGTATGTTGTGTACCGTTTGTTTGCAGACGGAAGCGCAATATGTGTCCGAAGTGTGGGTGGCGGATCAGGGCAACGGAACTTACAGGAATCCGGTGTTGCACGCCGATTATTCCGACCCTGACGTTTGTGCGGTCGGTGACGATTTCTATATGACCGCTTCCAGTTTCGGCTGTACGCCGGGGCTGCCTGTTCTCCATTCCAAAGATTTGGTGAATTGGCGTATCGTCAATTATGCCTTGAAGGAATTGGAGCCGAAAGAATTTTATAATTCCGCCCGCCACGGTAAAGGGGTATGGGCTCCGTCCATACGCTACCATAAAGGGGAGTTTTACATCTATTGGGGCGACCCGGATTTCGGTATCTTCATGGTAAAGACAAAGACCCCGCCGGTGAATGGGAGAAACCCGTACTTGTGAAAGCCGGTAAAGGAATGATAGACCCTGCACCGCTGTGGGATGAGGACGGACATGTGTATCTGGTACATGCCTGGCCGGCAGCCGTTCAAAGATGAACAGTATTGTGGTGGTATGCGAAATGAATGCGGAAGGCACGCGGGTTATCAGCAATCCGGTACTTGTGTATGACGGAAACGATGGAGTGAACCATACGGTAGAAGGACCGAAGTTCTATAAGCGCAACGGCTATTATTATATTTTCGCCCCTGCGGGTGGTGTGGCTACGGGCTGGCAGTTGGTGTTGCGCTCTCGCAGCGTGTACGGCCCGTACGACCCGAAAATTGTAATGGCGCAGGGTAAGACGGATATTAACGGACCTCATCAGGGGGCATGGATCGATACGAATACGGGAGAATCGTGGTTTGTACATTTTCAGGATAAGGCGATGTACGGACGTGTGATTCATCTGAATCCGATGACCTGGGTGAATGACTGGCCGGTAATCGGTGTGGATAAAGACGGTGACGGTTGCGGTGAACCGGTCACTATCTATCGCAAACCGGATGTGGGTGGGACTTATTCCATAGAGACTCCTGTGGAAAGTGATGAATTCAATGCTCGCCAGTTGGGGTTGCAATGGGAATGGCATGCCAATTATCAGGATACGTTCGGCTTTACTTCGGATTTGGGTTTTGTTCGTATCTACGGACATGTGCTTTCGGAGAATTTCGTAAACTTCTGGGAAGTGCCTAATCTGTTGTTGCAGAAGTTTCCGGCAGAAAAATTCACGCCACTGCCAAACTGAAAGTATCTGCCAAAATGGACGGACAGCAATCGGGACTGATTGTAATGGGCTGGGATTACAGTTATATAGGTGTGGAAAAGGTCGGCGAACGGTTTATACTGAAACAGGTCGTTTGTAAAGATGCCGAGCAGAATACGCCGGAGACGGCTGTCCGTCTGGCGGAAATTCCGGCAAGCCGGATTTATGAAGCCGGTCTGTATCCCAATTGTGAAAGGGAAATCTATCTGCGGGTAAAAGTGGAGAAAGGCGGTATCTGCCGTTTTTCTTACAGTTTGGACGGCAAGAAGTATATGTCTGCCGGAACTCCTTTTACAGCCCGTCAGGGAAAATGGATAGGAGCTAAGGTAGGATTGTTCAGTACGGCTCCTTACGGTAAAGAACGTGGTTGGGTGGACGCCGACTGGTTCCAATGTTGAGAAATAAATAGAATAAAATCGGATATGAAAGACAAAAGCTCTGTTGGCAGCTTTTGGGCATATGCCTGTTAGCTGCCTGTACTACTACGGAAAATAAGTTTCGCGTTGACGAGGCGTTGGACTATTGTAATCGCCAGGTAGAGCGTACCTTAAATCGATTGCATGATGCAAATGGTGCGGTGGACTATACCATGATGCCCCGCAATATACTGAATGGTCAAAGCGATTGGAACTGCCGTAAGGCAACGAAAGAGGAATGGTGTGCCGGCTTTTGGCCCGGTGTGCTGTGGTATGATTACGAATATAGCGGTGACAAGCGGATAAAAGAGGAAGCGGAGAAGTTTACCGCCTCTTTGGAGTTCCTTTCCAAAACACCCGCATTCGACCATGATTTAGGCTTCCTTATCTTTTGCAGTTACGGCAACGGTTATCGTCTGACACAAAATCCGGCTTACAAACAGGTGATTCTGGATACGGCGGATACATTGGCTACATTGTTCAAACCGCAAGTGGGTACAATGCTGTCTTGGCCCCGCAATGTAGAATTGTTTGGCGGGCACAACACAATCATGGATAATATGATAAATCTGGAAATGCTGTTTTGGGCGGCAAAGAACGGGGGAAACCCTTATCTGGCGGACATTGCCATTTCGCATGCCGATAAGACGATGAAGTATCATTTCCGGCCTGATTATACCTCTTATCATGTAGCCGTTTACGATACGCTGACCGGTGATTTCGTCAAAGGGGTTACACATCAGGGATATGCCGACAGTAGCATGTGGGCACGCGGTCAGGCATGGGCTATCTATGGATATACGGTAGTTTATCGTGAAACCAAAGATTGTCGTTACTTGGATTTTGTGCAGAAAGTAACGGATGTATATTTGGAAAAACTTCCGGAAGACTATGTTCCTTATTGGGATTTCAACGATCCCGCAATACCCGATGCTCCCCGTGATGCTTCGGCTGCCTGCGTAGTGGCTTCCGCATTGCTGGAACTTTCCACTTATCTGCCTGGTGACAAAGGAGAGCGGTATAAGGATGCGGCGATGAAAATGCTGAAGAGTTTGAGTACGGAAAATTATCAATGCGGTGAGGCAAGCCCGGCATTTCTGCTTCACTCTACAGGACATTGGCCGGCGAAGTCGGAAGTAGATGCTTCCATTATCTATGCGGATTATTATTATATAGAAGCGTTGTTACGGTTGAAGAGATTGCAGGAAGGGAAACCGGTTATAGGCTGATGTACAAACTTGCTGTCCGGTATGATGCAAATGGAGAAATACACTTGATGATTTCTTTCAGGCACGGATTTCACGGATTTTCTTTATTCTTTTTCCGTGAATCGTGCCTTCCGTGTAGTTCCGTGCTTAATAAAGAAACAAATAATAAGCGAATTTTAGTTTTGACACACATTTTTTTCTATGTTTAAGATGGGTGTATGATGCTCTATACCGGTAAATTGAAAATTATAGAGCATGTATTTATAAAGATAAGTATACTTTTTTTGACTTAAAACCCGGTTGGGTTTTGATTTGTTGTTTTTATCTTTGCAGCATACAAACCTGAATAAATAATAGATATCATGAAAAAAACGAATTGTTACCGGATTATTTACTGCCCTGGGCTGTGATGGCAACGCGCAGTCTTTTACCGAATGGCAGAATCCGGAAGTGAATGCTGTGAACCGTGCCCGATGCACACCAATTATTTTGCTTACGAATCGGAAGGCGTGGCACAGACGGGAGTTAAAGAGCACTCTTCCCGTTTTATGACCTTAAACGTACTTGGAAATTCTTTTGGGTGAAAGATGCAGACGCCCGCCCCGTTGATTTCTGGAAGCCGGGGTTCAATGATAAAGGCTGGTGCGATATGCCTGTTCCCGGTGTTTGGGAGCTGAATGGCTTTGGAGATCCTATTTACGTGAACGTAGGTTATGCCTGGCGCAATCAGTTCAAGAATAATCCGCCGCAAGTGCCTGTTGTGGACAATCATGTAGGTTCATACCGCCGGGAGATTGTAGTGCCTGCTACCTGGAAAGGTAAGGACATTATAGCTCATTTCGGTTCGGTGACTTCCAATATGTACCTGTGGGTGAACGGCAAGTATGTAGGTTACAGCGAGGATAGCAAACTGGAGGCAGAATTCGACCTCACCTCTTACCTGAAACCGGGACAGAAGAACCTGATAGCTTTTCAGGTGTTCCGCTGGTGCGACGGTACATATCTTGAAGATCAGGATTTCTTCCGTTATAGCGGAGTGGGACGCGACTGCTATCTGTATGCCCGCGATAAGAAACGTATCGAGGATGTCCGTGTCACTCCGGATTTGGATGCTGACTACAAAAACGGCTCTTTGCGTGTGGAAGTCAGTCTGAAAGGTAACGGTAATACCGCCTTGGAGCTATTGGATGCCGAAGGCAAGCAGGTGGCAACGGCAACTGTACGCGGTAACGGGGTTGCTGTAATGAACCTTGACAATCCGCACAAATGGACAGCGGAAACTCCGTATCTTTATACATTACGTGCTGCTTTGCAAGGCAGTGGCGAGGTTATTCCCATAAAAGTGGGTTTCCGTAAAATTGAACTGAAGAATGCGCAGGTATTGGTAAACGGCAAGCCCGTCCTGTTCAAGGGAGCCAACCGTCACGAAATGGATCCTGATTACGGTTATGTCGTTTCCCGTGAGCGTATGATTCAGGATATTCAGCTTATGAAGCAGTTCAATCTGAATGCGGTGCGTACCTGCCACTATCCCGATAATAATCTGTGGTATGATTTGTGCGACCAATACGGTATTTATGTGGTAGCGGAAGCCAATATCGAGTCTCACGGAATGGGATATGGAGAATCCACTCTTGCCAAACGTGCCGATTACAAGAAAGCTCATATAGAGCGTAATCAGCGTAATGTACAGCGCAGTTTCAACCATCCGAGCATCATTTTCTGGTCATTGGGTAATGAAGCCGGTTATGGGTCTAACTTTGAAGCGGCTTATGACTGGGTGAAAGCGGAAGACCCGAGCCGTGCCGTGCAATACGAACAGGCCGGAAAGACAGGAAAGACCGATATATTCTGTCCGATGTATTATGGATATAACGATTGTCTGAAATATTGTGAGGATGATTCTATGAACAGACCTCTCATTCAGTGTGAGTATGCGCATGCCATGGGTAATTCGGAAGGTGGCTTCAAAGAATATTGGGATATGATTCGCAAATATCCCAAATATCAGGGTGGCTTCATTTGGGATTTTGTAGACCAGTCCGTACGTTGGACCGGTAAGAACGGTAAGATGATTTATGCCTATGGCGGTGACTTCAACCGCTTTGATGCCAGCGATGTCAATTTCTGTAACAACGGTCTTGTCAGTCCCGACCGCGTACCCAATCCTCATATGTACGAGGTAGGACGTATCTATCAGAATATCTGGACAACTCCGGCCGATTTGCAGCGTGGAGAAATTAATGTATTCAACGAAAACTTCTTCCGTGACCTTTCGGGCTGTTATCTGGAGTGGGAAATGCTGAAAGACGGCAAGGTGATGCGCAACGGTCGTGTGGATGACCTGAATGTAGCTCCGCAGCAGACTGCTAAAGTCAAACTGGATTTGGGAACTGTCTGCCAGTGTGCCGAGTGGTTGCTTAACGTGTCTTATAAATTGAAGGAACGTGAAGGTCTGCTTCCGGCAGGGCATATTGTCGCTAAAGACCAATTGACGCTGAATGCCTATCAGGCTCCTGCAATGGATTTGAAGAACACGGAATTGAGCAACGTGGAAGTGGCCGCTCCCGTGATACAGGAGAATGACTGCAACTATCTTATTGTTTCCGGTGAGGCTTTCCGCATGGAGTTCAACAGGCATACCGGTTATCTGACCAAATACGAAGTGAACGGTCTGGATATGATTAAGGAAGGTGAAGCGCTTACGCCCAATTTCTGGCGTGCTCCTACCGACAATGATTTCGGCGCTAACCTGCAACGTAAATATGCTGTTTGGAAGAATCCGGAGATAAAACTGACTTCTTTCAGTCAGCACACCGAGAACGGACAAGTGATTGTGGACGCGGCTTATAAACTGCCGGAAGCATCGGCGGAGTTAGGTCTGACATATGTTATCAACAACAGTGGCGCTGTTAAAATCACTCAAAAGATGGTTGCCGATAAGAATGCCAAAGTTGCCAACCTCTTCCGTTTCGGCATGCAGATGCCTATGCCCCGCAGCTTTGAAACTGTAGAATACTACGGCCGCGGTCCGGTGGAGAACTATGCAGACCGTAACCATTGTACCGACCTCGGTATCTATCGCCAGAGCGTATCGGAGCAGTTCTATCCGTATATCCGTCCGCAGGAGAATGGCACAAAGACGGATATACGCTGGTGGAAGATGCTGGATGCAGCCGGCAACGGTATAGAGGCAGTTGCTGCCGCTCCGTTCTCCGCATCGGCTTTACACTATACGATTGAATCTTTGGATGAAGGCTGGAGCAAGCGCCAGGGACACTCTCAGGAGGTGGAAGAGGCGGATTTGACAAACTTCTGCATTGATAAGGTTCAAGCCGGTTTGGGATGCG
>ENA-OQHP01000441-OQHP01000441.1-human-gut-metagenome-genome-assembly--contig:-NODE-441-length-13404-cov-1.496121_pt1 | contig 13404 bp, 20 predicted proteins | sample MGYA00242563_ERZ504717 | MGnify/ENA primary metagenome ERZ504717 (study PRJEB26092, sample SAMD00036212) | human gut metagenome | host: Homo sapiens | study: EMG produced TPA metagenomics assembly of... | reverse complement strand
TTTTATGCCGGTTAAGGAAAGACCGTTATATATTGTAAGGGACAGTGCTTAATGATAAAGAAAATAAAGAATGTAAAATACTTTAATAATTAAATAAGGATTTCTTAAAGTATTATATCGCTAAATGAGGTATACTATATATAAGTATGGATGGATATAAGGAAGATATGATATGTTAAGAAAAAGAAATATAATAAGTATAATTCTTTTTGGGTTATACTTATTGTTTTATATGAGATGATAAGTATAGTCTTTTCAGTGAATGACAGCCCTTCGCAGATGAATGTTCAGGGATTTTTTATGGAGCAAAAGGATTCCTTGGATGTGCTAATGATAGGCTCAAGTGAAGTGTATTCTGACTATTCCCCCGCAATTGCCTGGGAAAACTATGGATATACGTCATATGATTTGTCAATGGGAGCCGCTCCGGCAAATTTATATAAAGATATGATAAAAAAAAGGCTTGGAGAGACAGAATCCGAAATTGATTGTAATTTCACTGAATGGATATCTGCATGGAAGCAGTGACTTTGAAAATCCGGTGCAGCTTCATCGTTGGATAGATAATGTTCCATATATTTATGGACGTAAGGATTCAGTTGATTCTCTTCTTAAAGGGCAAGGGAAAGGTCAGTTTTATTTTAATATGGCGTTTTCTCATGTTAATTGGAAACGGCCAATTAGTCTGGCTAAAAATACACTGGAAAAAAGCATTATGACCCTTAATAAACAAAGCTATTTAAAGGGATTTTGTACGGTGTCCGGAAGTGATAAAGGTACTCAGATGGGAGAATTGCAGAATATTGACTTTGATAATGGCTGTGAAGATGCACTGAGAGAACTTTTGGTTTATCTTCAGGCTCAAAATATAGAAAAGGTATTGTTTGTCAGATTTCCACATCAGCGTAAGTTTGAAAATCCTGAAGCTATAGATAAAATTGGTTCTATTATATCCGAATATGGATATGATATTTTGAATTTAAACGATAAATCGAAGGAATTGGGTATAGATGTACCGGCAGACTATAGTGATGCAGAGCATTAAATATTAATGGAATGGAAAAATGACAGAGTATCTTGGAAAGTATATTATTAATAAGTATGATGTCAGCTCTGAGAAAAGTACCGGGGATATTGTAAAATGGAATAAATGTGTGAAAAAAACAAAAGAAATGATAAACTCTGTTCGTGAGGATATGAAAAGTGGAACATGCAGGTTATATTATGAGGCGTCCATTTATTGGGAACCTAAGATACAAAAATAGGCATTGACTTATTTCATTCATAACGCTATTATAGTAAAATCGCAGATTAACGAAGACTTTATAAGATGAAACGGATATGACATGAAAAAGAGAAAAGAAGATTTAAAGGAACTGGTTCTCTATACGGTATTTGGTAATATGACATTTATAATCAGCATAGCGTCATATGCAGTGTTTAATGTTGCACTTGGAATAAATGAATTAATAGCGAATGCCCTTGCTTGGGTATTTGCGGTGCTTTTTCGTATATTACCAACAAAAGATGGGTATTTCGCGTATCAACACCTACAAAAACAGCAGCACTTGTGCAGATGTTTGCGTTTTTCAGTGGCAGATTTTTTACCCTGATTATTGAGGAAACTATTATTTTTGTTTTTATAACGATGCTTTCGTACCCAAGCATGTGGGTGAAGCTGGCTGCCCAGGTGGTGGTAGTGGTGCTCAATTACATAATTAGCAAGCTCTTTGTGTTTAAAAATCAATAAGTAAGAAAATATTAAGGAACAAAAACTTTTCAAATGCACGTTAATGTGGTAAAATCGGTATGGTTAACATTAATAGGCTTATTTACTAGCTGATACAGGAGGTTAATATAAATGGATTTTAGAGCTGAGTACGAGAAATGGTGCACAGACCCATATTTGATGAGGCTACAAAGGCTGAGCTTAAGGCTATCGCAGGTGATGATAAGGAGATAGAGGACAGATTCTATCGCACACTTGAGTTTGGTACAGCAGGTCTTCGTGGTGTCATAGGAGCCGGCACCAACAGGATGAATATATACACAGTCCGTCAGGCTACACAGGGACTGGCGAATTACATACTTTCACAGGGAGAGGACGCAGTAAAGAGAGGTGTTGCAATCGCACATGACTCACGTAATATGCATGATGAGTTCACAGATGCCACAGCACTCTGTCTTGCAGCTAACGGAATCAAGACATATGTATTCCCACAGCTCGCACCTGTTCCGGAGCTGTCATACGCAGTAAGGACACTCGGTACAATAGCCGGTGTTGTTATCACAGCAAGCCACAATCCTCGTGAGTACAATGGATACAAGGTATACTGGGAGGATGGTGCACAGGTTACTCCACCTCATGATACAAGCATCATGGCTGAGGTGGCAAAGGTTACATCATTTGATCAGGTAAAGACTATGGACAAAGCTGCTGCTATTGAGGCAGGCCTTTACAATGTCATCTCTGACGAGGTTGAGGAGGGATATTTCGGAGAGCTTCGTAAGCTTTCTATCCATCCTGAGATCATCAAGGCTATGGCAAAGGATATCAAGATTGTTTACACACCACTCCACGGCACAGGACTTCGCCCTGTACAGAGAGTGCTTAAGGATATGGCTTGAGAATGTATACATTGAGCCAAGCCAGGCAGTACCTGATGGCAATTTCCCTACATGTCCTTATCCAATCCTGAGAATCCTGATGCATGGAATGCTCGCGCTTAGAGCTGGCAAAGGAAAGGATGCTGATATCGTTTTAGCAACTGATCCTGATGCGACAGACTCGGTGTATATTGCAAGGATACAAAGACAGGAGAGTATGTGACATTTACAGGAAATATGTCAGCTATGCTTATCGGTGAGTACATTTTAAGCCAGAAGAGTGCCAATGGTACCCTGCCTGAGAATCCTGCATTTGTTGAGTCAATTGTTTCTACAGATATGGGTAAGGCAATTGCGGCAGCATATGGCGTAAAGCATATCGAGGTTTTAACAGGTTTCAAGTATATCGGAGAGCAGATGCTCAAATTTGAAAAGACCGGCTGCAACAACTATGTATTCGGTATGGAGGAGAGCTACGGATGCTTACCTGGCACATATGCAAGGGACAAGGATGCTCCTGCAGCAGTTTGTATGCTGTGTGAGGTAGCTGCCTTCTACAAGTCACAGGGCAAGACTCTCTGGGATGGCATGATTGACATGTATGAGAAGTATGGCTACTACAGAGAGGGCATTTCCACAATGACCTTAAAAGGCATTGATGGTGCCGCACAGATAAATGAGGATTATGACAAAGGCACGTGCCGCTGAACCAAAGAAGTTTGGTGATATCAGGTGCTTGCTATCCGTGATTACAAGAATGACACAAGAAAGATATGACAACAGGAAAGGTTGAGCCGACAGGTCTTCCTTCTTCCAATGTACTTTACTACGAACTTAACGATAACGCTTGGTGCTGTGTACGCCCTTCTGGTACAGAGCCTAAGATCAAATTCTATTTCGGAGTTAAAGGAGTGTCTCTTGAAGATTCACAGGCTAAGCTTGATGCTTTGTCAGCTGAGGTTCTCGGACAGTTTGAATAAAGACTATGATGAAAATATACATTTGCCCGGATTGTGGCTGGATACGGATGGTTTCAAGAAGGAAAGAGGTTGAATGCTTCAAGTGTGGCAGACCGCAGATGCGACTGACGAATCTGGAGTTTGGAAAGTATACCAATATGTCAGAGAAGGAGCGTCAGGACTACGCAGACGCGTGGCTTTACATTCATAGAAAAAGGAAAAATAACATGGCAAAGAAGAGAAAGAAAAAAGAGGTCGTAAAAAATAGTATTATTTGTATTTGAAATATTAGTTTTAATTATAGTATTGGCTGTTTTAGGATTATATAATAGTACAATAGGTAAAATTGATTTCAAGAATGATCTCTCAGCCAGCGAAGCCGGCATTAATGACGATATTGATGAAGAAAGCGTGCAGACTATGCATGGTTACTTAAATGTTGCTTTATTCGGACTCGATAATCGTTCGAGTGGTAAATATGAAGTGGTAATTCAGACTGTATAATGATTGCCAGCTTAAACTATGATACAAATGAAGTAAAGCTTGCTTCTTTATACAGAGATACCTATTTGTCTGTTGGAAAGGGCAAGTATTATAAGGCTAATAATGCTTTTGAAATTGGTGGAGCAGAGAATGCTGTCAGAATGATAAATTCCAATCTGGATATGAATATTACTAAGTATGTCTGTGTTGATTGGAAGGCGCTTGTGGATGTTATTGATGCATTAGGCGGTTTGGATCTAGATCTTACTAAGGAAGAAGTTCATTGGGTTAACGGATTATATAACTGAAACGGGCTAATTCAATAGGATATCCTTTGTGATGCATTGAAGGGTGAAGGAAGAGTACATTTAAATGGTGTACAAGCAGTGTCATACTCCAGAATTCGATATACATCAGGAGATGATTTCTTAAGGGCGTCAAGACAAAGAATTGTATTGCAGGCGATACTCGAAAAGTGTAAGGGTGAAGATATAGCAACACTTACATCCATGTGTTCGTCAATGATGGACGATATCAGTACTAATTTTACGGTTAAAGAAATCTTGGCACTGGCGAAAAATGTTACTAAGTATCAGATTTCATCTACTACAGGATTTCCATATAATGTTGCTACAAAGGAACTTTCTGGTGTAGGAGATACGGTTATTCCTATTGATTTGGCTACAGATGTTGTACAGTTGCATAAGTATCTTTTTGAGGACGAGTCATACACAGTATCAGATACTGTACAGTCTATAAGTGATACTGTACAGAAAAAGACAGATGTTGATTCAAAGACCGATATATATGATACAACAAAGTATAATAATACTGCTGGTTCAACCGGAACTGAAGGGGCTAAGAAAAAAAATAAAGATGCTCAGGATGCCCTGAAGAAGAGTCAGTCAGAATCTGAAAATGACTCGACAACAAAATCCTCATCCGATGATTCAGATGACTAAATGTTAAAGTCAGCTATCAGGAACAAGATTTATATTTACGAAAATTGCAAAAATAATATCCGGGACCAGTCATTAGATTGGTCCCGGACGTTATAATAATGTAATTCAAAAAAGATACGAATACATTTAGGGAGAATTTATGAAAACAGAAATCAAAGAAAAAATCACGGCAACAAACCAGAAATACTTAAAGAAATTCTTAACAGAGGAAGCTCCGGCTAAGCTTGAGAGCCAGCTTGAGCACATGGACTGGTCATACCTTGATATGATTAACAACAAGGAGCAGCAGAGAGGTACATTTTCACCGCTTGCTGCTATGGAGCTTTCAGAGATAGAGGCAAATAAGGACAAATACCTTGCAACAGGCCTTGATGCGGTTGGGAATGGCAAGGTCGGTGCAATTCTTCTTGCCGGTGGACAGGGTACACGTCTTGGATTTGACAAGGCTAAGGGCATGTTCAATATCGGAAAGACAAAGGAACTCTACATCTTTGAGCAGCTTGTCGCAAACCTCATGAAGGTTACAAATCAGACCGGTACATGGGTGCCTCTGTATGTTATGACAAGCGAGATAAATGATAGCATGACAAGAGAGTTCTTTGAAGAGCACGACTATTTGGATACAACAAAGACTATGTGAAGTTTTTCGTGCAGGAGATGGTTCCGGCAGTTGATTTTGATGGAAATCTGCTCATGAAATCTGAGGATTCACTTGCTATGTCACCAAACGGAAACGGTGGATGGTTCAAGTCACTCATCAATGCCGGTCTTGACAAGGATTTGAAGGACAAGGGTGTTGAGTGGCTCAATGTATTTGCTGTGGACAATGTGCTTCAGCAGATTGCAGATCCTGTATTTGTAGGTGCTACAATCGAGTCCGGCTGTGTCAGCGGCTCTAAGGTGGTCAGAAAATGTGATCCATATGAGAGAGTCGGTGCTATGTGTCTTGAGAATGGCAAGCCTTCGATTGTTGAGTATTACGAGCTTACTCCTGAGATGGCAGAGGCAAAGAACGAGAATGGTTCATTGCAGTATGGCTTTGGTGTTATCTTAAACTATTTATTCCGCGTGGACAAGCTCATGGCTATCGCAGAAAAGAGCCTTCCGCTCCATGTAGTAGAGAAGAAGGTGCCTTACATTGATGAGAACGGTACAGAGCACAAGCCTGAGACTCGACAGCATACAAGGGTCGAGACACGTCATCCTCGATATGGTATACATGATGGACAATAGCCTTCCATTTGAGGTAGACAGAGAGAAGGAGTTTGCACCTGTAAAGAATGCGACAGGTACAGATTCAGTTGAAACAGCGAGAGCTCTTCTTGAGAAGAACGGAATTGAAATTTAATATATGATTTATGGTAACTGTTCATTGGCAGGGATGTATTGATATTCTGCAATTTCTATTTATCGCAGACTTAGAGGTGCATCTGTCGATGAGCAGTTATTTTTATTCGGAGAATAGCACGGGGATTACAATTTATGAAAAAATAAATAATCCCGTCACAAATTAAACACAGATTGACAGTATACTTCTAATTGTAAACGAAAGGAGAAATTATTATGGATAACAATTATAGAAATATGAATGATACAAATAATACTAACAGTACAAATAACACAAATAACAATACAAACAATGTAAATTTCACAATGTCGGGTAATCCTTACAATCCGGATGAGTCACAGAAGGCTGCACAGACTAATAATACATCAGCGGAAAGCTATTCACAGAGCTATAATCCGTACTCGCAGGCTTCTGCAGCAGGACAGCCAAATGTAAATCAATCATATGCAAACCAGCCTTATTCTAATCAGGCATATAATTCAGGCACAAATAATAATGCATATGGCAGCGCATCAGCCGGTTCGACAGACAACTCATATAGCCGGATGAATATGAATGGTCAGGCATACCAGCAGACTGCAAAGCCTAAGAAACAGAGAGCACCTAGAAAGCCTGGTGCATTTGGACCATTTGCAGCAAAGACAGTAGCGGCAGCTCTTATCTTCGGACTCGTCGGAGGCGGTGTTTTCACAGGAGTAAGCTATATTGGCACGAGAGCTATTTCAAATTCTTCTACTGCAAGTGCAAAGCTTACCACTACAACATCCGGTGGGACTAAGCAGACATCCTCAGGGAATGCAAAGGATCTGACAGATGTATCATCAGTTGTCGATGAGGTAATGCCTAGCATCGTTGCTATCACAAATACAGGAACAGTCACCTACAACAGCTTTTTCGGAAAGCAGTCACAGCAGTCACAGAGCTGTGGCTCAGGTATCATTGTGAGTGAGGATGATGATTATCTCTACATTGCTACAAACAACCATGTTGTGGCAGATTCAGAGGAGCTTACAGTACAGTTTGATGATGATTCTGTGGTAAAGGCGGAAATCAGAGGAACGGATCCTGACGATGATCTTGCAGTTGTACGTGTAAAGAAAGCAGACCTTGGAAAAGATACTTACTCAAATATCAAGATTGCTACAATCGGAGATTCTGAAAGTGTAGCTGTTGGAAGTCCTGCAATTGCTATCGGTAATGCACTTGGATACGGACAGTCTGTCACAACAGGTATAGTAAGTGCGCTTAACAGAACTGTTACTACACAGGATTCACAGACAGGTGAGACTGTTACCAACAACAAGCTTATCCAGACAGATGCAGCAATAAACCCTGGAAACAGTGGTGGAGCACTCTTGAATGAAAATGGCGAGGTTATCGGTATAAACTCTGTAAAATATTCTTCAACTGAGGTTGAGGGTATCGGATATGCAATTCCTATGTCGGTTGCAAAGCCTATTATTGAGAGTCTCATCCAGGATGGAAAGTATACAAACGAGAATCAGGCATACCTTGGAATAAAGGGTGGCGATGTTTCATCTGAGATGGTAGCCTATGGCTTCCCACAGGTGTGTATGTTTCATCTGTTTCAGCTGGTTCAGGTGCCGCAAATGCCGGCTTACAGGAGGGAGATATCATCACTGCTGTTGACAGCACAAAGATTTCTTCTATGACAGAGCTGCAGTCAGCGTTAAAGAGCTACAAGGCCGGAGATAAGGTTACTCTTACTGTTGCCCGTCAGAGTGGCAGACAGTACGAAGAGAGCAAGGTTGAAGTAACCTTAAGCTCTGCAAAGGATATTCAGCAGTAAATAATTCATTTATATTTATGAGTACAAAAACGCGCCAGTGTGGCGCGTTTTTGTTATAAAAATATAGTTAGGGGTTGATTTTCTAAATAAAAAGGTGTAGTATTATGAGCGTTCATAAAAATATAAGGAGAGACGAACATGAACAAACAAGAGAGAGATATACTGAACACGTTATATCATCAATCAGTTAACAATCAAAGAGAGATATCAGAGTTATCCGGTCATTCTCTGGGAGTTGTAAACAAATCAATAAAAGAATTGATGAATGAAGGTTATATAAATGAAAAATGTGCTGTTACACCTAAGGCACTTAAAGAATTCAAAGAAAAGGCTCCGAGGAATGCTGTGATTCTTGCAGCTGGATATGGCATGCGAATGGTGCCTATAAATACTGAGATTCCCAAGGGACTATTAGAGGTAAATGGGGAAGTTCTTATAGAGAGGACAATCAGACAGCTTCATGAAGTGGGAATCTATGAGATATATGTAGTAGTCGGCTTCATGAAGGAGAGATATGAGTATCTCATCGATGATTTTGGAGTGGAGCTCGTTGTCAATGAAGAGTATACGACTAAGAATAATCTTTATTCAGTAAAGAAGGTTTTGAATCATTTATCAAATACATATATCATACCGTGTGATATATGGTGCGACAAGAATCCGTACCATCACCATGAATTATATTCCTGGTATATGGTCAGTGATTTGATAGATGATGACAGCACGGTGCGTGTTAACAGAAAAATGGAACTGGTTACCATTCCGAAGGCTGCCGGCGGCAATGCTATGATAGGAATTAGCTATCTGCTTGATGATGATGCACAAATTGTCAAAGGCAGAATTGAAAAATTGTGTAGTAATTCGGCTAATGATGGTGCCTTCTGGGAGACTGCACTGTATGATAAGGACAGAATGTTTATTACCGCCAGGGTAGTACATTCGTGGGATGTGGTTGAAATTAACACATATGAGCAGCTCAGAGAGATGGACAGCGATTCAAATCATCTGAAAACTGATGCAATACAGGTTATCTGCGATGCCTTATCTGTATCAGCAGACGATATTGTAGATATTACGGTATTGAAAAAGGGCATGACAAACCGCTCGTTCCTGTTCTCATGTAAAGGGAAAAAATATATCATGAGAATTCCGGGAGAGGGAACGGATCAGCTGATAAACAGACGTAATGAAGCAATGGTTTATAATACTATTGATGGCAGACATATATGTGATGATATCGCTTATATAAATCCGGATAATGGATATAAAATCACTGCGTTTTTAGAAAATGCGAGAGTATGTGATCCGGAAAATAATGATGATGTTTGTAAATGCATGAAGCGTCTCAGAGAATTTCATGATATGAAGCTTAAAGTAGATCATGAATTTGATATATTCGGTCAGCTTGAGTTTTATGAGAGCCTGTGGGATGGTTCGCCTTCTGCATACAGACATTACAGGCAGACTAAGGAAAATGTCCTTTCACTCAGACCGTATATAGAAGCTCATGTAAATGAAAAGGTTCTTACGCATATTGATGCTGTTCCGGATAATTTCCTTTTTGTTAAGAATGAAGATGGAAATGAGGACATCAGACTTATTGACTGGGAATATGCAGGAATGCAAGATCCGCACGTAGATATAGCCATGTTCTGCATATATTCCATGTATGACAGGGAGCATGTGGATAAGTTAATTGATGCATATTTCACAGAAGTGTTCAGCTGAAACCCGAATAAAGATTTATTGTTATATTGCAGTATGCGGACTTTTATGGAGTAACTGGTGTGAGTATAAGAGAAATCTGGGCGTTGATTTTGGTGAATATTCACTTAGACAGTACAGATATGCAAAGGATTATTACAAAGTAGTACAGGATGAAATGCAGAAATTGGAGGATAATTAAGAATGCATGAAGTAAAACGCGCGATTATCATGCAGCAGGACTTGGTAATCGTATGAGACCGGTAACACTTTACTACTCCGAAGCCATTGGTAAGGGTGAATGGAAAGCGTATGATAGATACGGTTATTGAAGGCTTACATGATAATGGAATAACGGAGATTTATATTGTTGCCGGGTATTTAAAGGAACAGTTTTATGAATTAGAGAATGAATATCCGGGAGTTACTATAATTGAAAATCCTTATTATGAAAGCTGTAATAATATTTCATCACTATATGTTGCAAGAGATCATATTGAGGATGCAATTATTCTTGATGGCGACCAGATTATATATAATCCTGAAATTCTATCAAAAGAATTCGAACGTTCAGGTTATAATAGTGTATGGACTGATGATAAAACAGATGAGTGGCTTCAGACAGTAGAAGATGGAATTGTAACATCCTGTAGCAGGAGTGGCGGAAGTCATGGATGGCAGCTTATAGCATCTCCAGATGGACAGCAGCGGATGGACGCAAACTGAAAAAACATCTTGAAATGGAATTTGAGGACAAGAAAAATACTCAGATATACTGGGATGACGTTGCATTGTTCTGCTATCCGGATGAATATCAGCTTGGCATATATGAGATGCAAAAAGGCGATATTATTGAAATCGACAATTTGCAGGAGCTTGCTGATATAGATAGCAGCTATAAGAAATATATGGAGGATTAGTATTATGAAAGAGAAAAAAAATTGATTGGATTATTACACTTGTGCCATTAGCAATAATTGTGGCATTGTGTATTTTATTTTTTGTATTACCTGAGCAGTCAAATGCCATACTCAGTCAGGTAAGATTTTTCTTTGGAGATACGTTTGGTATTTATTACCTGATTATAGGGTTAGGTATATTTTTGATATCTATATTTATAGCTGGTTCGAAGTATGGAGATATTGTTCTTGGAGAGCCGGATGAAAAACCAAAGTACTCATTCTTTTCATGGGGATGTATGATGTTCACATGTGGTCTGGCAGCAGATATTTTATTTTATTCATTTTCTGAGTGGATTATGTATGCAACCAATCCACACATTAAGGAGCTTGGAAGCATACAGGAATGGGCCGGTGTATTTCCTCTGTTTCACTGGAGCTTTATTCCATGGGCATTTTATCTTGTTTTAGCAGTTGCATTTGGTTTTATGCTTCATGTAAGGAAAAGAAACCGTCAGAAATATTCGGAAGCATGCAGACCTGTTCTTGGAAAACACACAGATGGTTTTGCAGGACGTATTATAGACCTGTTAGCTGTGTTTGCGCTTTTAGCAGGAACAGCAACCACATTTAGTGTTGCAACACCTCTTATGGCAACAATTATCGGAGATGTGTTCCATATATCGCTTAGCAGAACAGCAATCAATATCATTATCCTTATAATTACATGTATAGTTTATACATATTCATTATTACATGGATTTAAGGGAATAAGCATTTTGGCAAAAGTCTGTATCTATTTCTTCTTCGGACTGCTTGCTATTGTACTGCTGTTTGGCGGTGAAACAAGATATATTCTTGAGACCGGATTGTCATCTCTTGGCACTATGGTGCAGAATTTTATAGGATTATCTACGTTTACTGATCCATTGCGGAAAACAAACTTCCCTCAGGATTGGACCATATATTACTGGGCTTACTGGATGGTATGGTGTGTAGCAGCTCCTTTCTTTATTGGAAATATATCAAGAGGAAGAACTATCAGACAGACAATTCTTGGAGGATATGGATTTGGTGTTGGCTCTACGCTCATCAGCTTTATCATCTTAGGTAACTATTCAATGGGAAAACAGATGTCAGGAGCAGCAGATTTTATTGCGCAGTACAACAAGAGTGGCGATTTATATGAGTTGATAGTTACTATTCTTAAGACATTGCCATGTGCACCTTTGATAATGATAATAGTTTTAGTGACAATGATAGCTTTTTATGCTACATCATTTGATTCTATTGCTTTAACTGTATCATGTTACAGCTATAGGAAATTAGGTGAGGGTGAGCAACCGAACAAACTCATTCAGCTGATGTGGTGCATACTGCTTATACTTTTACCAATTGCTCTGTTATTTGCTGAGAGCTCTATGAGTAACCTGCAGTCTGTAAGTATAGTTGCTGCATTTCCGATAGGCATAGTTATTGTTTTGATAACAATCAGCTTTATGAAGGATGCGAAGAAATATATGGGTGAATTAAAGAATATACATAAATAAAATAGTGCAATATATGTGTAAGAATGCTTCACTACATGGTAGTAGGAGCATTCTTTTTATAAAAAATGAATTTTATATTGACAATGTGTACATGAAATACTATTATAGTTATGTTCATGAAAATAACTATTTCAAATACAACGAACAAATAAAGGGTATCAATATGAATAAACAAAGATATTTAAAGAAAAGCATAAGTGTCTTAGTGTTTACAATTCCGGCGCTTATTCCGTTATTTGTGTTTTGGGTATATCCGATTTGCAGATCAGTGTGGATTGAGCTTCACAGATTGGGATTATATGACACCTACATATCATTTTGTATTTTTAAAAAATTATATTTCATTATTTAAAGATACCAGATTTTATGAGGCCTTATTAAATACACTTATTTTTACAATAGGAACTCTAGTGCCAACAATAGCAATAGGGCTTGTGCTTGCGGTATTTCTACAAAAACCATTTCCGGGAAGCGGTATTATAAAATTTGTTTTATTTTCACCCTGGATTACGCCTACGGTTGCCATATCAATTGTGTGGACATGGATTTTTCAGCCGGACAAAGGTCTGGCGAATTTGGTATTATCTTTCTTTGGATTGCCAGGTTTGGAATGGATTAGTAGTTCGCAAACAGCAATGCTGTCCGTAATAATAGTTACGGTCTGGAAGAGTATAGGATATGCAATGATTTTTTATTTGTCTGCTTTAGAAAAGGTACCTGAAACATTGTATGAAGCATGTGCACTTGATGGTGGTGGTAAATGGCATAAATTTAAATACATTACAATTCCCAATATTTCACCAACTACGTTCTTTTGATGATAATAACTATGGTTAATTCGCTTCGGGCATATGACAGATTCAAATTTTGACACAGGGCGGACCGAGTGGAAGCACAAGAACGCTATTGTATATGTACTATCAATTAGGATTTGAGGAATATAATATGGGACAGGCAACTGCCGTTGCAGTTGTCATGATTATAATTACGGTTTACTTTCAACGATTCAGTTTACGGATCTAAGAAATGGGTGAATTATTAGGAGTGTGTTTATGGTTAAGAAATATACAGTAATGTAGAAC
>ENA-OQHP01000440-OQHP01000440.1-human-gut-metagenome-genome-assembly--contig:-NODE-440-length-13411-cov-1.706414_pt1 | contig 13411 bp, 25 predicted proteins | sample MGYA00242563_ERZ504717 | MGnify/ENA primary metagenome ERZ504717 (study PRJEB26092, sample SAMD00036212) | human gut metagenome | host: Homo sapiens | study: EMG produced TPA metagenomics assembly of... | reverse complement strand
GTGTAGCCAATTACGGTCAGATGACTGCGGCGGGTGGATGTATATCGGGCCGCAGGGCATTGTGCACGGCACTTTCAACACCCTTTTGAATGCCGGACGGCTGAAGATCGGCATCCCTCAGGACGGTGACCTGCGCGGACGGCTTTTCGTCTCTTCCGGTCTGGGCGGTATGAGCGGCGCCCAGCCCAAAGCTGCCGAGATGTCCGGTGCGGCGGCTGTCATAGCCGAAGTGGATGCCTCGCGTATCGAAACCCGCCACCGTCAAGGCTGGGTGGGACACGTAACGGATTCGCTGCCGCAAGCCTTTGCGCTGGCCAAAGAGGCCATGGACAGTCACACTCCGATTTCCATCGCCTATCACGGCAATGTGGTGGACCTTTTGGAATATGCCGTAAAGGAACAGATACATATAGATCTGCTTTCCGACCAGACATCCTGCCATGCGGCATACGACGGCGGCTACTGCCCCGTGGGACTGACCTTCGAGGAGCGTACCCGGATGCTGCATGAGAATCCTGCCGAATTCCGCCGTAAGGTGGATGCCACGTTGAAGCGCCATTTCCTTGCCATAAAAGAGCTTGTAGGCCGGGCACGTACTTCTTCGATTACGGCAACTCTTTCATGAAAGCCGTTTATGATGCCGGCGTTCCCGAAATAGCGCGCAACGGCAGCGACAAGAACGGTTTCATCTTCCCCAGCTACGTGGAAGACATTATGGGGCCGGAACTCTTCGATTACGGCTACGGGCCTTTCCGTTGGGTATGTCTTAGCGGCAAGCACGAGGACCTGGTAAAGACCGACCGTGCCGCCATGGAGTGCATCGACCCTACCCGCCGCGGACAGGATTTGGATAATTATAACTGGATACGCGATGCCGAGAAGAACAACCTGGTGTAGCACGCAGGCGCGCATCCTTTATCAGGATGCCGAGGGACGCATGAAGATTGCCTTGCGCTTCAACGAAATGGTGCGCCGCGGCGAAGTAGGGCCATTATGCTGGGACGAGACCATCACGATGTCAGCGGTACGGACTCTCCTTTCCGCGAGACATCCAACATCAAGGACGGCAGCAACGTAATGGCGGACATGGCGGTGCAATGCTTTGCCGGCAACTGTGCGCGGGGCATGAGCCTTGTGGCGTTGCACAACGGCGGCGGAGTAGGTATCGGCAAGGCCGTTAACGGCGGCTTCGGCATGGTGTGCGACGGTTCCGAACGGGTGGACGAAATCTTGCGTTCTGCCATGCTTTGGGATGTGATGGGCGGTGTGGCACGCCGTTCGTGGGCACGAAATGCACATGCCATGGAAACCAGCGAAGAGTTTAACCGCACCCATGCGGAAGGCTATCACATCACGATGCCTTACGTGGCGGATGAAGAACTGATTGATAAATATATAAAATAATAGTAACAGGCTTATTTATAGAGAAGATAAGGATATAAGAGTATTCTTTTTCAGACAGACAGAACCAAAGAACATAAAAGATATTCAGAATATAAGAGAACCAAAGAACAAAATGCACAAAAAGATATAAGGTTAAGAGGATAAACTCAACTGTGATGTCCGGCAGGTATCCGCCTGCATAGTTTATATCCTTTTGTTCTTCTGTCTGAAAAAATAATAGGTCTGTCCGGAGATAATATCAAAGAAAAATACCGTCTCCTCTGTAGTAAGCTCCAAAAACATAACCGTTATGAACCGAATCGTAGAATGTGTCCCCAATTTCAGCGAGGGACGTGACTTGCAGAAAATAGACCGTATTGTAGCCCCTTTCCGTGGCAAACAAGGTGTGAAGTTGCTGGATTACAGTAACGATGAAGACCACAACCGGCTGGTGGTTACCGTAGTGGGCGAGCCCGAACCGCTCCGCGATGCCGTGCTCGAAGCCATCGGCGTGGCCGTACAGCTCATCGACCTGAACAAACACCAGGGGCAGCATCCCCGTATGCGCTGTGGACGTTGTTCCTTTTATCCCAATCAAGAATGTGACCATGGAAGAGGCCGTTGCGCTCTCTAAGGAAGTGGGTGCGGAAGTGGCAAAACGTTATAACCTGCCTGTATTCCTCTACGAGAAATCCGCTTCGGCACCTCACCGCGAGAACCTTGCGGCTGTCCGTAAAGGAGAGTTCGAGGGCATGGCGGAGAAGATAAAGCTTCCCGAATGGCAACCCGATTTCGGTCCCGCCGAACGTCATCCTACCGCAGGTACGGTGGCAGTAGGAGCACGCATGCCGTTGGTAGCCTATAACATCAACCTCAATACGCCGAGTCTGGAGATTGCGCACGACATTGCTAAAAGATACGTTTCATCGGCGGCGGACTGCGCTACTGCAAGGCTATGGGCGTGGAACTGAAAGACCGGGGGATTACCCAGGTATCCATCAACATGACCGACTATACCCGCACGGCGCTTTACCGTGCCTTCGACTGGTACGCATCGAAGCGCGCCGCTACGGTGTCAGCATCGTGGGCAGTGAGATTATAGGTCTCGTACCTATGGAAGCGCTGATTGATACAGCTTCCTATTACCTCGGACTGGAGAACTTCTCGATGCAGCAGGTGCTGGAAGCCCGGATAATGGAATGAGTGCAGGAATGCGCAGACTGCGCGAGTAACCGGAAGAAAATGAAACAGAAACAGCTATGACAGAAAATCTGATAATCTTCAATGCCCGTGTCGTAACTCCCGTCGGCTTTTCCGCCCGCCGCGGCAGGGAAATGGAAGAACTTTGCATCATCGATGACGCTACGGTGGAAGTTACCGGAGGCGTCATCACCTACGTAGGCCCTAACCGTGGCGAGGAGCGCGACGGCTATTATCAGCGCTACTGGCATTACAACGCCCGCGGCAAGTGCCTTTTGCCCGGCTTTGTCGATTCGCATACGACTTCGTGTTTGGCGGGGAACGTGCCGAGGAATTCTCCTGGCGGTTGAAAGGCGAGAGCTATATGTCCATTATGGAGCGTGGCGGCGGCATTGTCAGTACGGTGAAAGCTACGCGTGAGTGCAACTTTATCCAACTGCGCGCCAAGGCAGAGGGCTTCTTGAAGCAAATGAGCACTATGGGAGTTACCACTGTCGAGGGCAAGAGCGGCTACGGCCTGGACAAGGAAACCGAGTTGCTGCAACTCCGTGTGATGCGCAGTCTGAACAATGACGAGCACAAGCGTGTGGACATCGTTCCTACGTTTCTGGGCGCGCATGCAGTGCCTCAGGAATACAATGGACGCACGGACGATTACGTGGATTTCATTATCCGTGAAGTCATGCCCGCCGTTGTTCAAAACCGGCTGGCAGAGTTTTGCGATGTCTTTTGCGAGCAAGGCGTGTTCTCTATCGGACAGTCCCGCCGCTTGCTGACCGCCGCCCGTGAAATGGGACTGGCACTGAAACTCCACGCCGATGAAATCGTACCGCTGGGCGGTGCGGGGCTGGCTGCGGAACTCTCCGCCGTCTCCGCCGACCACTTGCTGCATGCTTCCGATGCCGACATCCGTGCCATGGCGGATAAGGCGTGGTTGCCACATTGCTCCCTCTTACCGCCTTTGCCCTGAAAGAGCCGTATGCCCGCGGGCGCGAGATGATTGATGCGGGCTGTGCCGTAGCATTGGCCACCGACCTCAACCCCGGCAGTTGTTTCTCCGGTTCTATCCCGCTGACCTTTGCGCTGGCATGTATCTATATGAAGATGAGTATCGAAGAAGCCATAACCGCCCTCACACTGAATGGAGCCGCCGCCTTGAACCGGGCCGACAGCATCGGCAGTATCGAGGTGGGAAAGAAAGGAGACTTTGTGGTGCTGAACACGGACAATTACCATTTCCTGCCCTATTACGTGGGGATGAACTGTGTACACACCACGGTGAAGGAAGGCGTGCTTTATCCGGTGCTTTGAAACAGAAAACTAATACTTTATACTTTATATTTAATACTTAAATCCCATGTTAGTCGATTTAACAGTCAAAGAGTTTTTGAATAAAGTGGCGGGCAGCGATCCCGTCCCCGGCGGCGGAAGCATTGCCGCATTGAATGGACGTCGCTTCGGCTTTGGCGGCAATGGTTGCCAACCTCACTATCGGCAAGAAAGGCTATGAGGAGCATGAAGACTGATGAAACATATCTCCGAAGTGGCTTTGCAAGTGAAAGATACCTTCATCGGCGACATAGACCGCGACTCCGAAGCCTACGACAGCGTATTTGCCTGCTTCAAGATGCCGAAGACCACCGATGAGGAAAAGGCCGCCCGCAGCGCAGCCATTCAGGAAGCTACGAAGTTTGCCGCACTTGTGCCTATGCAGGTGGCGCGCAATGCCTTCGAACTGATGACCGTCATTATGGACGTAGCCCGCCTGGCAACCGCAATGCCGTAACCGATGCTGCGTGGCAATGATGTCGGCCCGCTCTGCCGTGTTGGGAGCCTTGATGAATGTGCGCATTAACCTCGGTTCGCTGAAGGATAAGGAGTTCGTTGCCAAACTGCAAGCCGAAGTCGATGAACTGGAACGCCTTGCCTGCGCCAAAGAAAAAGAATTGTTGGACGAAATCAATGAGGAGCTCAAAGTATGAAGAATGTCTATTATGTCGGTTCGGGCGAGCTGACTTTCGAACTTATCGAACGCATCATTAACGAGAACCTGAAACTTGAGCTGGCTCCCGAAGCTAAGGAACGCATACAGAAATGCCGCGACTATCTGGATAAGAAAACCGTTGAATCGGCAGAGCTTTGTATGGAATAACTACCGGGTTCGGCTCGTTGTGTAGTAAGAATATATCGCAAGACGAAGTGGGCATCTTGCAGGAGAACCTTATCAAGAGCCATGCTTGCAGCGTGGGCGAGGAGATACGTCCGGTCATCATTAAGCTGATGATGCTGCTCAAGGCACATGCGCTTTCTTTGGGGCATAGCGGTGTGCAGGTGATTACCGTACAGCGCATCCTCGACTTTTTCAATAACGATGTGATGCCTATCGTCTACGACCGCGGTTCGCTCGGAGCATCGGGCGACCTTGCGCCGCTTGCCAATCTTTTCCTGCCGCTTATCGGTGTGGGCGATGTATATTATAAAGGTAAGAAGCGCGAGGCAATCAGCGTACTCGACGAGTTCGGCTGGGAGCCCGTCAAGCTGATGAGCAAGGAAGGACTTGCTTTGTTGAACGGTACGCAGTTTATGAGTGCCAACGGTTGTCTTTGCCATCCTCAAAGCTTTCCGCCTCTCCAAGAAAGCCGATTTGATAGCAGCCTTTCATTGGAACCTTTGACGGCCGTATCGACCCTTCATGGATTGTATCCAGCAAATCCGTCCCCACAAAGGACAAATCGAGACAGGCGAGAACGTCCGCAAGCTGTTGGAAGGCAGCGAACTCATCGCCCGTCCCGGCAAGCATGTGCAGGACCCGTACTCTTTCCGCTGTGTTCCGCAGGTGCATGGCGCCACGAAGGATGCCATCAGGTATGTGTCTTCGGTACTGCTGACTGAAATCAATTCCGTAACGGACAATCCTACTATCTTCCCCGATGAAGACCGCATCATTCGGGTGGAAACTTCACGGCACCGTTGGCTATTTCGTACGACTTTCTGGGCATCGCCCTTGCCGAGTTGGGTAATATCTCCGAACGCCGCATTGCCCAGCTCATCATGGGGTTGCGCGGACTGCCGGAGTTCCTGGTTGCCAATCCCGGTCTGAATTCGGGCTTCATGATTCCCCAATATGCCGCTGCTTCCATGGTGAGCCAGAACAAGATGTACTGTTATGCCGCCAGCAGCGATTCCATCGTATCCAGCAACGGACAGGAAGACCATGTGAGTATGGGCGCCAATGCCGCAACAAAACTGTTCCGCATCATGGACAATCTGGAACATATCCTTGCCATTGAATTGATGAATGCCGCGCAAGGTATCGACTTCCGCCGTCCGCAAAAGACTTCGCCCATTCTGGAACGTTCCTGTGCGAATACCGCAAGGAAGTTCCCTTTGTGAAGGACGATATTGTAATGTACAAGGAAATTCATAAGACAGTGGCATTCCTCAGCCGCACCAAATTTGATTATTAGGATATTTCTCCTTGTATATCTGTTATATCCCTAATTTTTATTAACCGTTTGAGAAAAGAAAGAAAACTTAATTGCTTAATTAAGTTTCTTTCTATATTTGCTTGTTTTTATTTTGAAAAATGGATAAAAAGAGTTTTTGAATTTTAAAAGAAAGAGAAATGAGCGAATATACCAAGCATCTTGTCCCCCGTCCGGAACTGAGAGAGCGGATAATTGACACTGCGGTGGAAGCTTTTTCTGCGCACGGTATCAAGAGTATTACAATGGATGATATTGCCACTTCACTGGGCATTTCCAAACGTACCCTTTATGAAGTCTTTTCGGATAAGGAAACTTTGTTGGAAGAGTGCATACTGAAAGGTCAGAAGGAAGGGGATGAATTTTTGAAGAATGTACTTGCCACCTCCGGAAATGTATTGGAAGTTCTGCTGAAATGCTATCAGCGCAGCATCGAACAATTCCATGCCACCAATAAGAAATTTTTTGAAGACATCAAGAAGTATCCCAAAGCCTATGCGCTGATGACGAACCGTCATAATCAGGATTCGGAAGAAACGGTAAACTTCTTTAAGGAAGGTGTGAAGCAGGGCATTTTCCGTGATGATGTAAACTTTGCCATTATCAATCTGTTGGTAAGGGAGCAGATAGACGTGTTGATGAATACGGACATCTGCAAAGAGTATTCCTTCCTTGAAGTCTATGAGTCTATAATGTTCACTTTTCTGCGCGGAATCTCTACGGAACAGGGGGCGCACGAGCTGGAAGCGTTTATCCGGGAATACCGTAAAAAGGTTGTGCCTGCAAACAATGACACGGAAACCAAATAGAATAACAATTAATAGTTTATGAAGATGCAGAGATTTTTTGAGGGTAAAAATGGCTGTTGCTTATTGCCATAGTCTTGGCAGGCAGCCATGCACGGGCGCAAGGGACGAGGGATACCCTGATCTTGAACCTTGACAAAGCTTGGAGATTGCTTTGAGCGACAATCCCACCATTAAAGTGGCGGAAGAGGAGATTGCCCTCAAGAAAGTGAGTCGTAAGGAAACTTGGCAGAACTTGTTGCCCGAGGCAAGTATTACGGGAAGTATGAGCCATACCATTACGGCTCCGCAGTTCAGTATCGGCGACCAAATCGTGAAATGGGGCAGGACAAGGCGAATACCGCTGCGGGAACATTGAATATCAGTTTGCCATTGTTTGCCCTTCCGTCTATCGTGCCATGTCGATGACAAAGACGGATATAGAGCTGGCAGTGGAGAAGTCGCGGGCTTCCAAACTGGATTTGGTGAACCAGGTGACCAAAGCCTACTATCAGCTGATGCTGTCGCAAGACTCATACGAAGTTTTGCAGAAAAGCTATGAACTGGCGGAAGAGAACTATAATATTGTCAATGCCAAATATCAGCAGGGAGCGGTAAGCGAATTCGATAAAATCACCGCCGAAGTGCAGATGCGTAGCGTGAAGCCGAGTGTCATTCCGCCGGAAATGCCGTTACGCTTTCCAAACTGCAACTTAAGGTGCTGATGGGCATTACCGCCGATGTGGAGATTAAGATTGACGACAGTTTGGCGGCCTATGAAAGCATCGTGTTTGCCAATCAGTTGGAGAATGACGCTCACGAAGGTTTGGTGAACAATACTACCATGAAGCAATTGGAGTTAAACCGTCTGATGCTTCAGAAGAATATCAAGTCCTTGCGCACCAACTTCATGCCGACGATAGGATTGGGGTATTCTTATCAGTACCAGTCCATGAACAACGACAGTTGGAACATCTTCGATTACCATTACAGCGGCAGCTCTTCGCTGGTATTCAATCTGAGTATTCCTTTATATAAGGCAAGCAACTTTACGAAACTGAAATCCAACCGCATCCAGATGCGCCAGTTGGACCAGAACCGTATCGATACGAACGTAAGCTGAACATGCAGATTACAAGCTACCAGGATAATATGGCAGCCAGCTCGGAGCAGGTATCCAGTAACAAGGAGAATGTGATGCAGGCCGAAAAGGCGGTGCAGATTGCCGGCAAGCGTTATGAAGTGGGCAAGGGTACGGTACTCGAACTGAATACTTCGCAGGTTCAGCTCACCGAGGCGGAGCTTACTTACAACCAATCCATATATGACTACCTGGTAGCTAAGGCCGACCTTGACCAGGTATTGGGAAGAGACTATATCATCAGTAATCAGAAATAAAACAAGAACAACGATATGAAGAAACGTTTTCAATTGATTGCCCTGCTTGCAGTAGCACTGTTGGGCGCTTGCAGCGGTGGAAAAGACAAAGTTGCCGTTGAGCAGGTGGACGAAAAGCCGAGAGTGAAGCTGGCGGATGTAAAAGCACGTCCGGTAGAGCAGATTCATGAGTACACAGCTACCGTAGAAGCAGAGGTAAAGAACAACATAGCTCCTTCCTCTCCGGTACGCATCGACAGGATATTGGTGGAAGTGGGCGACCGCGTGTCCAAAGGTCAGAAGCTGGTCAGCATGGATGAGGCGAACCTGAAACAGACAAAGTTCCAGTTGGACAATCAGGAGATTGAGTTCAAGCGTATGAACGAACTGTATAAAGTGGGTGGTGCATCCAAATCGGAGTGGGATGCACCAAGATGGCGCTGGACATAAAAGAAACGGCCTATCGCAATCTGCTGGAGAATACCGCGTTGCTCAGCGATAAACGGGGTTGTAACTGCCCGAAACTATGATAGCGGCGATATGTACAGCGGCGGCGAACCTGTGCTGGTGGTAGAGCAGATTATGCCGGTGAAGCTGCTTATCAATGTTTCCGAAACTTACTTCACCCAAGTGAAGAAAGGCGCTCCGGTAGCCGTGAAGCTGGATGTTTACGGAGACGAACCCTTTGAAGGCTATATCAGTCTGGTGTATCCTACAGTAGACCCGAACACCCGTACTTTTCCGGTAGAGATTAAACTCGCCAATAAGACCGAGGGTACGTCCCGGAATGTTTGCCCGCGCCACGCTTAACTTCGGAACCAAAAACAATGTGGTTGTACCCGATTTGGCCATTGTGAAGCAATCCGGTTCCGGCGACCGTTATGTATATGTGTACAAGGACGGCAAGGTTACCTATAATAAGGTAGAGCTCGGACGTCGCATGGGGGCCGAATACGAGCTGATTTCCGGCGTGCCCGACAACTCCCGGGTGGTTATAGCCGGACAAACCAAACTGGTGAACGGAATGGAAGTAGAAATAGCGGTTAGCGATTAGTGATTAGTGATTAGTGGTTTGCCGGTAAATAAGTTGCTAATCTCTAAACACTAAACACTAAACGTTAATCACTAATCCCTAATCCCTAATCATTAAACGCTAATCCCTAATCCCTAATAATATGAGTTTATATGAAGGTGCGGTTAAGAAACCGATTATGACTTCGCTCTGCTTCCTGGCAGTGGTGATATTTGGTCTGTTCTCGTTGTCCAAGTTGCCTATTGATTTGTATCCGGACATTGATACGAATACGATTATGGTGATGACGGCCTATCCGGGAGCAAGTGCTTCGGATATCGAGAACAACGTGACCCGTCCGTTGGAGAATGTTTTGAACTCAGTCAGCGATTTGAAGCACATCACTTCCCGTTCTTCGGAGAATATGTCGCTGATTACGCTGGAGTTTGAGTTCGGTAATGATATTGACGTGCTGACAAACGATGTGCGCGACAAGTTGGATATGGTTAGTTCCGAACTGCCCGATGATGTGGAGAATCCTATCATCTTCAAGTTCAGTACGGATATGATTCCTATCGTGCTGCTGTCCGTACAGGCAAACGAAAGCCAGTCGGCGCTTTACAAGATACTGGACGACCGTGTGGTAAACCCTCTGGCGCGTATTCCCGGTGTGGGTACGGTGTCTATCAGCGGTGCGCCGCAGCGTGAAATCCAGGTGTACTGCGACCCCTATAAGCTGGAGGCGTACAACTTGAGTATCGAAACAATCAGTTCCATTATCGGTGCGGAGAACAAGAACATACCGGGCGGTAATTTCGACATCGGCAATGAGACTTATTCCTTGCGTGTGGAGGGTGAGTTTTGACGACTCCCGTGAACTGGCGGATGTGGTGGTGGCACCTATAACGGTGCTACCGTTTTACCTGCGCGACGTAGCCGGATGTGATACCGTGGAGGAACGTGCGCAGGAAACCTATAACAACGGTGTGCAGGGTGCGATGATTGTGGTTCAGAAACAGTCGGGCGCCAACTCGGTGGAGATTCCAGGAAGTACAAGAGGCGTTGCCCCGTCTGCAGAAGAACCTGCCGAGCGATGTGAAGTTGGGCGTCATTGTGGACACGTCCGAAAACATCCTGAACACTATCGACAGTTTGACGGAGACGGTGATGTACGCCCTGCTGTTCGTCGTGATTGTGGTATTCCTGTTCCTGGGACGCTGGCGGGCTACATTGATTATCTGTATTACGATTCCGCTTTCTCTGATTGCTTCGTTCATATACCTGGCAATATCGGGGAATACGATTAATATCATTTCGCTTTCGTCACTCTCCATAGCCATCGGTATGGTGGTGGACGATGCCATTGTGGTGTTGGAGAATGTCACGACACATATCGAGCGCGGTTCCGACCCGAAGCAGGCAGCGGTTCACGGAACGAACGAGGTGGCTATTTCCGTAGTGGCTTCTACGCTGACGATGATTGCCGTATTCTTCCCGCTGACATGGTAACCGGTATGTCCGGCGTGCTGTTCAAGCAGTTGGCTGGATGATGTGCGCCATTATGTTTGTATCCACCGTTTCGGCTTTGACGTTGACGCCGATGCTTTGTTCGCAACTGCTCCGCTTGCAGCGTAAACAGTCCAAGATGTTCCGGATATTCTTCGGGCCGATAGAGCACACATTGGACGGCTTGGACAACTGGTATGCACGTATGCTCAACTGGGCGGTGCGTCATCGTATGGTCGTGCTTGTCGGTTGTGTGATATTCTTTATCCTGAGCCTGTTCTGTGCAAAGACCATTGGTACGGAGTTCTTCCCGGCGCAGGACAATGCCCGTATTGCCGTACAGTTGGAGTTGCCCATCGGTACGCGTAAAGAAGTGGCGCAGGAGGTTTCGCAGAAACTTACCAATCAGTGGCTGCAGAAGTATAAGGGTGTCATGAAGATATGCAACTATACCGTAGGGCAGGCCGATTCGGATAATACCTGGCTTCCATGCAGGACAACGGTTCGCACATCATTTCCTTCAATATCAGTTTGGTAGATCCGGCAGACCGTGATGTTACGCTGGAGACAGTCTGCGAGGAAATGCGCGAAGACCTGAAGGCTTATCCCGAATTCAGTAAGGCACAGGTTATTTTCGGCGGTAGTAATACGGGTATGTCGGCCCAGGCATCCGCCGATTTCGAGGTATATGGCTACAGTATGGAAGAAACCGACAGCGTTGCCGCCCGCCTGAAGCGCGAACTGCTGAACGTAAAAGGCGTGTCCGAAGTCAACATCAGCCGCAGCGATTACCAGCCCGAATACCAGGTGGACTTCGACCGCGAGAAGCTGGCGCTTCACGGACTGAACCTCTCTACTGCCGCCACCTATCTGCGCAACCGTATCAATGGCGCTACGGCTTCCAAGTATCGTGAAGACGGCGATGAGTATGATATCAAGGTGCGCTACGCCCCCGAATACCGTACCAGTCTTGAAAGTATCGAGAACATATTGGTATACAATGCCAAAGGCGAGGGCGTCCGTATCAAGGATTGGGAAAGGTGGTGGAACGGTTTTGCTCCGCCTACTATCGAGCGTAAGGACCGTGAACGTATCGTAACGGTGTCTGCCGTCATTTCCGGCGCTCCGTTGGGTGACGTAGTGGCTGCGGGCAATGCCATTATCGATAGAATGGAGAAACCGTCCGACATAACCATTCAGGTGGCGGGTTCCTTTGAAGACCAGCAGGATTCGTTCCGCGATTTGGGAACACTCGGCGTATTGATTATCATCCTCGTGTTTATCGTAATGGCAGCCCAAGTTCGAGTCGCTTACCTATCCGTTTATTCTGATTCTCTCCGTGCCGTTTGCCATGAGCGGTGTGCTGATGGCGCTGTTCATAACCGATACGACGCTGAGTGTGATGAGTCTGCTGGGCAGTATCATGTTGATCGGTATCGTGGTGAAGAACGGTATCGTGCTCATCGACTACACCATTCTCTGCCGCGACGAGGCGAGTCGGTGCTGAATGCCGTGGTTACGGCAGGCAAGAGCCGTCTCCGTCCGGTGTTGATGACGACCATGACTACCATTCTCGGTATGATTCCGATGGCCATCAGCAGCGGTCAGGGTTCTGAGATGTGGAGTCCTATGGCGATTGCCGTAATCGGCGGTCTGGCGGTTTCCACCATTCTGACTTTGATTTACGTTCCTACGATGTACTGTATCTTCGGTGGTGTCGGCATTAAACGTCAACGTCGCAAGATGCGCAAGCAATTGGATGCTTACTTTGAGGAACAGGCTAATAATTAATAGTTGACATTTAATAATTGAATAATGAAATCAGTATTAATCACATTCGATCAGGCATATTACGAGCGTATCATTGCTACACTCGACCGGCTCAATTGCCGGGGCTTCACTTATTGGGAGCAGGTTCGCGGGCGCGGTTCCAAGACCGGTGAGCTCATTACGGCAGTCACGCCTGGCCTTCCATGTGCTCCGCCATTCTTACAATGGTAGAGGACGAGCGGGTAGAGCCCCTGCTGGAGGTCCTTCACAACATGGACAAGCAGACCGAGCAATTGGGGCTCCGGGCATTTGTCTGGAACATAGAGTCCGGACTGTTTAAAGTTTCTGCCATACAAACAGCAGTCAAGACTGTGTTAAAATGAACCTGACGATTTCTTTTTAGGAAGGACGATATTTATTTTCATCCGATTCTTTATCTTTGCGTCCGGATTAGTTATGGAAAAGAGCGTTTTAAAACATACAGGTTGGCTGATGCTTATTGTGCTGGCGGTACTTCTGCTGCTGAACTTGCTGCCGGGGGGCACGATAGGGGGCCATGTGTTGAGGCGGGTAGACATACTTGGCGATGTGCGTCCCGTGCCGGAAGTCGTGAGCGAACCGGACAGTCTGTTGCCGCCGCCCCGAAGTGAAGCCCGCCTTTGTGGATACCTGTCGCAGCGGCATGACCTGCATTGAGGATTACAGCGACTCCACCCTGCGCGGCATGACACCTTTCTATCGCGCGCTGGATGAGTTGGCGGCAAAGCCCCGTCCGGTGCGTATTGCCTATTTCGGAGATTCTTTCATCGAGGCGGACATCCTGACAGCGACCTGCGTGCGATGTTGCAGGAGCGTTATGGCGGCTGCGGGGTAGCTTCGTGACGATTACTTCT
>ENA-OQHP01000439-OQHP01000439.1-human-gut-metagenome-genome-assembly--contig:-NODE-439-length-13421-cov-1.554987_pt1 | contig 13421 bp, 21 predicted proteins | sample MGYA00242563_ERZ504717 | MGnify/ENA primary metagenome ERZ504717 (study PRJEB26092, sample SAMD00036212) | human gut metagenome | host: Homo sapiens | study: EMG produced TPA metagenomics assembly of... | reverse complement strand
AAAATTTGTAATTTGTTGATTTTCCATGGGGGTTTTTTATAAGCCCTCAAAAAGCTAAACTTTTTAGAAAGCTTATAAAGGCTGTTGACGATAATATAAAAGTTTATTTTTGGGGTGATATTGATTTAGGTGGATTTAATATGTTTGTTAGACTGAAAGAAAATATCATTCCAAATCTTCAACCTTTAAATATGGGATTAGAGGAATATAAAAAATATTTATATAGTGGGTTAGAGAAAAATGAAGATTATTTAGGTATATTAAAAGGATTATTGAACGATGAAAAATATGGACCTTTTTATGATGTGATTGAAAATATTATCTTAAATAGAAAAACAATAGAACAAGAAAACTTCTTAATTTAAAAAATAGGTACTGCTCATTTGAACAGTACCTATTTTATATAATGAATTGAAAAGATACATCTGATGGTTTGCTATGCAAGTCGTAAATTAACAAAGTTAATTTGTTATGAATTTATGACTATTTTACAAAAGCATTAACTAATTCCTGAGCATCATTATAGCCTTGGTTTTTAAGTTCATTTACATACCAATTGGTACATCAGCAACAGCTTTCTTAAATGAATCTATATCCATATCTTCGTATTTAGTGATTTCAACACCATTTTCTGTTGCCCATCTATTAAGGATTTCACTATCTCCGGAACGATTAATTTTTCTTTCGTATTCAACAGCAAGTTTACCACATTCATCAACAACCTTTTGCTGTTCAGGAGTAAGTTCATCATATATTTTTTGATTAATACAGAAGAATAAGCAATCATAATTTGCATTCCACATTGATACATACTTTTGAACTTCCTGTACACTAGCTGCATCAATAGCAGGTAATGGATTTTCCTGACCATCAACTGTGTTCTGCTGTAATGCAGTATATGTTTCTGACCAGTTCATATTTGTACCATCAGCACCCCAAAGTTCATAACACTTCATAAGAAGATTAGAACCAGCAACACGAATTTTAAGATTTTTAATATCATCAATACTCTTTACAGGATGTTTACTGTTTGTAAGCTCTCTAAATCCGTTTTCTGCCATACCCATACAATGTAAACCATAAGATGAAAGTATTTCATTAAGTTTTTTACCACCAGCTCCGTCAAGTTTAGCATCAGCTTCTTGTGGAGAGTTAAATATAAATGGTAAAGAAACAACATTAAATCGAGGGTCAAAGCTAGAATATATAAGATTTGAATGCATTGAAATTTGAACAGGGTCACCGTCCATAAGAGCCTGAATACCCTCAGACTGATTACCATTAGTTAACTGGTCAGCAGCATAAACATTAACTTAATTTTACCACCAGTAGCCTGTTCCATAAGTTTGCCGAACATTCTACCACCTTCAGCCCATGTACTTGTTTCAGTAGTAGAACAAGTAAAGTTCCAAGTTTGTTCTTTCCAATTTAAGTTGCTGTAATCTCCAATAGTAAATTCACTATCATCATTAACTGAAGATTGAGAAGAAACTACACCTTTATTGCCAGTATATGCACCATCTTCATCTAAAAGTTTAGGTAAACCGTAAGATACAACTGGAATATATGTAACAATAAGTAAAACAGCAAGAGATGCTGCAATCATAGGAACAACAGCCTTAGATATCTGCTGTAAAGTTACACTTAAACCTTCTTTAATCTTGATACTTATTGCAACAAAAAGATTTACACCAACTGGTGGGGTAACCTGTCCAATAGCAAGGTTTACAGTTGCTACGACACCAAAAGCTACAACATCATAACCTAAAGATTACAAACTGGTAACATAATAGGTATAAAGATGTACATAGCAGAGTTGGCGTCAATGAAACAGCCAGCTATAAGGAATATTACATTACAATAAGTAAGAACGTAAACTGGTTTTTAGCTACACTACCTAATAATCCTGATGCAGCCTGTGAAATACCAAAACTGCGTACAAACAAAAGAGAAAAGGGTAGCAGCAGCAACAATAAGCATTATACCACCAGTTGTTTTTGCTGACTCAATAAGTATTCCAAATAAATCTTTAAACTTAACTTCTTTGTAAATAACCATACCTACAAATAAGCCATATACTACAGATACAGCAGCAGCTTCTGTTGGAGTAAATACACTACCGTAAATACCACCTAAGATAATTACAGGCATAAGGAATCCCCAGAAAGCATCTTTAAAAGCTAACCATCTTTCCTTTGCAGAGGCTTTTTTCTCACATGGCTGAACGCCTTTTCTTCTGGCCTCAATCATTACTACAACAATAAGAGCAACACCTAATAAAATACCTGGAACAATACCAGCCATAAACATATCACTTATAGAAACACCAGTAATAGAGGCATAAACTACGAAAGCAATACTTGGTGGGATTACAATAGCTACAGAACTTGATGTAGCCATTAATGCAGTAGCAAAAGGAGCAGAAAAACCACCTTTTTCTACCATAGCTGGAATTAATACTGCACCTAAGGCAGCAACTGTTGCAGGACCTGAACCTGATATTGCACCAAAGAAACAAGCAACTATAATACATACAATAGCAAGTCCGCCGCGTCTATGACCAACGCAAGTATCTACAAACTTAATAAGTCTTTTTGAAATACCTGCCTTTGCCATAATATTACCAGATAATACGAAGAATGGAATTGCAAGAAGTAAGAACTTACTAATTCCGGAATACATATTTGTTGCTACTATATTCAAAGATGTACCAGAATATAAAATTGCAGCAACAGACGATAAACCTAAACAAATAGCAATAGGTATATTTAATATTAATAATACAAAGAATGTTATAAATAAAACTGCACTTATCATTATTCTACCTCCTTATTCTTTTTAATGGAGTCGGTACAATAATCAATGCAGTACTCAATAAAATGTAGTACCATACATCCAGCACCGATAGGGAGAAAAGACCAGAATATCCATTCAGGCCAGTTAAGTACAAATGTACGCTTACCATTTTGGAGCTGAGTAATAACTTTCTCCATACCATATTTGAATAATATAACGGTAAAGATAACAGATAAAACTGTCATTAAGATTACCATAAATTTTCTGCTCTTTTGTGGAAGCATATCTGTAAAGATAGAAAGACTTACAAGCTCTCCATCACGACAAGCAAGAGCAGCTGCAAGTAAAGTGATTAATACGAATACTGCTACAACAAGTTCTTCAGTAAAAGACCAAGACCTGTGTATTAAATAACGAGATAATACATTACCTACAGTAATTACTACAATGAGAAGAGTTGCTAGTGCTAAAACAATTTTCTCAATAGTAGCTAAGATGTCCATAAACTTCTTATAGATTTTCATCTTCTTCCTCCTTTGAACTCCTTAAAATTTTATTAAGGTTTAATTACAATCTTTAATTTTACTTTTTAGATTGTAATTGTCAATGGTTTTTTAGTTTTTTTTGGCGTTTTTTACTAAATAAAATAAGTTATTATAAAAAATTAATTAATAATTGTAAGTAAAGAAATATTATGGTAGAATTAATATATAAAATATAAAGGGTGAATTAAAAATGAAAATAGTAATATGTGATGATGAAAAAATTTATGTAGATAAAGTATATGATATTGTTAAAAAGTATTGTGAAAATGATGAAATTAGTTGTTATGAAAATGCTGAACAACTGTTAAATGATATTGAAAACAGTACATATAATAATGACATTTACATATTGGATATTGAAATTGATAATGTAAATGGACTTGATATTGCTAAAAAAATAAGAGAGAAAGATACATCAGCTATTATAATATTTTTAACTAACTATGATAAATATGTTTATGATGCTTTTGAAGTAAAGACTTCAGATATATTCCAAAGGATGTAATTGAAGAAAAATTGCCTCAAGCTGTAAAAGATGCTGTAGTAAGAATTAAAGAGAGAAATTCTAAAAATATTTATGTGGGAGTGTCAGGTAGAGTTATTAGAAGAATAGAACTTGACGAAATAGTTTTTATAGAAAAGTACCAAAAAATATTATTTTTAATTTACTGGATAAGTCTATAGTTAAAGAAAGAACTACTTTAAAAAATATATATGCTGAACTTGATTCAGATAAGTTCATATTTATTAATAAAGGCATTATTATTAATCTAAAAAATATTAAATATCTTGACGGCTTAAAATAGTTATGGAAATGATGTTAATTGTTATATAAGCAGAGATAGACTAAAAGAAGTAAAAGACAAAATAACTAATTTCTGGGGGTGATATATTTTGATTGTAGAGGTCTTGTGTACACTTATTGAAGATTTGATTTGTTTTTTGTTTGGTAAGGAACTTTTCAATGATAAACAACAAAAAAATCAATTTTTAATTCCTGTTTTTATAGCTATACATACACTAATAGTGACATTTTTAAACAGAATATCATTAGTATCACAATATACGGTAATTATTTCTAGCCTAATAATGGGAATTATGTTTTACCTGTTATTTCAAACAAAATTTATATATTGTATAATGTATGCTATTACTTATTATATGTTTGTAATAGTTGTAGAAATGTTTATGATATGTTTGTTGAGTGTGATTTAGGTAATCCAGATTATATTTTCCATGTTATTCAATTATCAATTTAATAGAATAGTTTTTGCTCTAAGTATGAAGTTATTAAATATTATTCTATATCTTATTGCTAGAAGAAAAATAAGAAATATTAATTGTAAAATACTTGAAAATCCGGCTTATATATTATTTGTAATTGTAGGATTTGTAGTATCACTTAAATGATGTCAATTATAATAAATAATAGTGTTGTTAGCCTAAAATTGGGCATTTCTATATTATTTATAGTTTTTATATTTATGTTTGGTGTTTTAATTTTCTTGACAGATAACTTATACAATGAAAAAATTAAAAACTAAAGAAAATGAGTATATGGCTATAAAAAATGAAATGTTAGAAAAAACCTTAGAAATATAAATAAATTGTATGAAGAAAATTCTAAGAACTTTCACGAGTTTAAACATCATATTAATATTATAAATTCATTATTATTGGATTCTACAAATAGCAAAGCAATAGAGTATTTAAAAGGAATAAATCTATATTCTAAGTATAGTCAAGTGTTCCATACAGGAAATAACATAATTGATACTGTAGTAAATGTTAAGAATACAGAAGCCATCGTCAAAAAAACATATCTCTATTTGCTGATGTAAATATAGATAAAATTACGGTTAAAGATGCTGACTTGTGTAGTATATTATCTAACTTAATTGATAACGCAATTGAGGCTGTTGATAAAATAGAAAATGATAAAACTGTTAAATTAAATATTAATCAAAAAGGGAATATGTTGTTTATTGCCATGGAAAATCCAAGTGTTTACAATCCACTAGAAAATAATTTTAACAGTCAAAAGAAAGGCAATCATGGTTGGGGTACAAAGATTATTAATGATATTGTAAATAAATATAATGGAAATATGACAATGAATTACGATAATAAAATTTTCAAAATTAAAATAATGCTCATACAAGAAAAAACGATTTAAGGACAATTTTATACATTTTAAGTCCACATTATTAATAAGAAACCTCCGTATGTTAAAATTAGCGTGTGGAGGTTTTTCTATGTTTAATTCACTTGATAGCTTCATTACACAAATAGCTGAGAATAGTGGTTATCCTAAAACAGTAATACAGTATTCAATTAGACTTTGGGCTATAGCATTTGTTCAAGCCATAGTGTTATGTCTAGTGTCTGTTGTCTTTTTTGATACAAATTTCTTTCTTAGTTTTTTAATTCCATTTTTTCCAACAAGATTGTTGATAGAAGGGTATCATTGTAAAAATGTGTATTCTTGTACAATATTTAGTACAATTATTTTTATAGGAATTTGTATATTGTCTGGTTTTGGTATAAAGCATACTGAATTTATATACTTATCAGAAATTATATTATGTAGCATACTAGTAGTACAAATAGTTATAATATTTAAAGACAAAAATAGATTTAAGTATAATACATTAGCATTGTTAATAGGTATTGCTACTTTGATTGCTTTCTTTGTTAAAAGAGATGTTTATACTCTGAATGGAGTGTATTCATATATAATGGTATTTGTTTTATCAATACCTAATATTTTAGCAGGAGGTGAAAAAGATGAAGAATAAATTAATGGCTCTTTTAGGTCTTTGTGTTTGTTTTATTTCTGTATATGGTCCTAACATTCCTTCAACAGGTTTTGCTTATGCTCCAGAAATGCCAGAAGAATTGAAGAAACTCAGAAATATGAAATAATTTTATAAAAGCTTATTTTTAGGATAATTTATCTTGGAAATAGGCTTTTATTTTTTTACAGAAAATCTTTACTTAAAAAATCTTCTCAATAAAAGCTTTTGTGATATAATAGTATTGGTTTATAGTGTCGAATATTGAAATTGTAAATTGTATTATAGGAAAGAGGCGGGATTTATGTATATAGCATCTTCTTATGTAAGGGCTGAAAGCCTTGATGAAGCATGGGAGTTAAATCAAAAGAGAAATAATAAAATTATGGGTGGAAATTGCTGGCTCAGAATGGGAAAAAGTAATAATATTAATACAATAATCTCATTATCAAAACTTGGACTTGATAAAATTGAAGAAAATGATTCAGAGTTCAAAATAGGAGCAATGGTAACTTTAAGACAAATTGAACTAACAATAGTCTTAATGAAATTTTTAATAACACCCTAAAAAAGCTGTAGAGTCTATTGTTGGCGTACAGTTTAGAAATATGGCAACAGTAGGAGGAAGTATATGGGGTAGGTTTGGATTTTCAGATGTACTTACAATTATGCTTGCTTTAGGTGCAAAGGTTGAATTGTATAAAACAGGAGTTGTTCCTATTGAAGATTTTATAGATATGGAGCACAACAATGATATTTTAGTATCGGTTATTATTCCTAAAACTAATTTAAAGGTTGCTTATGATACAGTTAGATTAAGTAAAACTGATTTTCCTCTATTAACTTGTGCGGTTAGTGTTGTAGAAGATAAAATGAGAGTAGTAATAGGAGCAAGACCAACAAAAGCTAGATTTTTGATTGCAATATTAATACTGAAACAGATGAAATCTGTAGTAAATTCAATTTTGGTACAAATATGAGAGCTACTGCAGAATATAGAGAGCAAGTTGCGAAGGTTCTTGTCAATAGATGTAGAAAGGCGGTGCAATAATGGTTGTTACTTTTAAGTTAAATGGTAAAAAAACAGAAGCTATAATTGAAGCTGACACTACTTTATATCAGTTGTTGAGAAAATTAGGCTGTTATAGTGTTAAATGTGGATGTGAAACAACTAACTGTGGTCTTTGTACAGTAATTATGAATAACAAGTCTGTGTTATCTTGTGCCGTCCTTGCTGCTGAGGCAGAAGGTGCAACTATTGAAACTCTTGAAGGGCTTGAAAGTGAGGCTCTTGAATTTGGGTTATGTCTTGCTGACGAGGGTGCAGAACAATGTGGCTTTTGCAATACAGGATTTATTGTTAATGTTGTAATGATGATGAGAGAATTAGATAATATAACAAAGGAAAGTGTTAAAGAATATCTTGCTGGTAACCTTTGTAGATGTACGGGTTATCAAGGTCAGTTAAGAGCATTAGAAAAATTTATTGAAAGAAAGAGGGGTGTTAGAATATGAAATTTGTAAATACCTCTATAAGAAAAAAAGATGCTGTTCAGCTCGTTACCGGTAAACCGGTTTATACAGAAGATATTGCTCCAAGCAATTGCCTTGTAGTAAAGCTTATGAAAAGTCCATATGCTAATGCTATAATAGAGGATATAAACACAGCAATAGCTGAAAAAGTACCGGGTGTTGAAAAATAATAACTTACAAAGATGTAAATCAAAATAGATTTACTCTTGCAGGTCAGTCTTATCCAGAAGCAAGTCCATGTGATAGACTTGTACTTGATAAGCATTTAAGATATGTAGGCGACCCTGTAGCTATTGTTGCGGCTGAAAACGAAAAAGCTGCTATAAAAGCTATAAAGCTTATTAAAGTTAAATATAATGTTCTTGAACCTTTGCTTGACCCAAGAAAGGCTAAAGACAATGAAATACTTGTTCATCCTGAAGATAGCTGGTATGCTCAATGTCCAGTTGGGGCAGATAATAAGAGAAATCTTGTTGCAACAGGCTGTGATGAAGACGGTAATGTTGATGAAATATTCAAAGAATGTGATGTTGTAATAGAAAGAACTTATAAAGTTAAGCCTGTTCAGCAGACAATGATGGAACCTTTCAAAACATATACTGAAATGGATAATTATGGTAGAATAAAAGTAGTATCTTCAACACAGATACCGTTCCATGTTAGAAGAATAGTTGCAAATGCTTTAGGTATAGAAAAAGCAAAGTCAGAGTAATTAAGCCTAGAATTGGTGGAGGTTTTGGTGCAAAACAGACCGCAGTATCAGAAATTTATCCGGCTATTGTTACATACTTGACAGGTAAACCAGCTATGATTGTTTATACAAGAGAGGAGACTCAGACTATATCAAGTCCAAGACATGGTATGGAAGTTACAGTTAAGTTGGGTGTAATGAAAGATGGAACAATGCGTTGTTGCGATATGTATGTTTTATCAAATTCTGGAGCTTATGGTGAACATGGTCCTACTACTGTAGGTCTTGCAGGTCACAAGTCAATGGCTCTTTATTCAAAAAATGGAGGCATTTAGATTTAAGTATGATGTAGTATATACAAATATTATGTCATCTGGTGCCTATAGAGGTTATGGTGCTACTCAAGGTATTTATGCTTTGGAATCTTGTGTTGATGAAATGGCAAAAATTATTAACATTGACCCAATAGAGTTAGAATTTAAAATATGACAAGGGAAGGTATGTTTATGCCAGCTTATTATGGCGAAACTGCCAATGCTTGTACCCTTGATAAGTGTTTAGAAAAAGCTATTGAAATGAGTAACTGGGATAAATATTATCCTGCTAAAGATATGGGTAATGGCAAAATTAGAGCATGGGTGCTGCATTGGCCATGCAGTCAAGTTCTATATCTAACTTGGATATTGGTGGTATGACATTAAAACTTGGCGATGGCGGTTTTTACAATATGATAGTAGGTTGTACTGATATGGGTACAGGCTGTGATACAATATTAGCACAGATGGTTGCCGATGTTCTTGATACAGATGTAGATAATATTGCAACATTTGGTGTTGATACCGATGTTTCTCCTTACGATTCAGGGTCTTATGCCTCATCTACTACATACCTTACAGGTAGAGCAGCTGTAAAATGTGCTACACAAATGAGAGATAAAATTTATAGAAGTTGGTTCTAAGATATTAGATTTAGAAAAGTCTAAGTGTGAATTTGACGGAAAATTTGTTTATGAAGACGAAAATCCTGATAATAAAATAAGTTTAGCTGATATTGTAACAAAGGCTCAAAGTGCTCCTTATGGTGCTTTAGTTGTAACAGTATCAGAGCAGTCTACAGTTTCTCCACCACCTTTTATGGCTGGTGTCGCTGAAATAGAAGTTGATAAGGAAACTGGTGTTGTAGAACTTATTAATTTTAGTGCTTGTGTGGATTGTGGTACTGTTATTAATCCTAATTTAGCTAGAGTGCAAACAGAGGGTGGACTTGTGCAAGGTATAGGTATGGCTATGTATGAAGATATAATATATGGCGAAAATGGTAGGGATTTTACAAATTCACTTATGCAGTATAAGATACCGACTAGATTAGATATGGGTAATATTGATGTTGCTTTTGAATCAAGTTACGAACCTACAGGACCATTTGGTGCAAAGTCTATAGGCGAAATTGTAATTAACACTCCAGCTCCAGCTATTTGTAATGCAATTAGTAATGCCGTTGGTGTTAGAATTAGAGAATTACCAGCTACTCCTGTAAAGGTGTTAAAAGGTATAATGGAAAATAGTAATAACTAAAAGAGAAAGAGGTTTAGGCAATTAGTACCTAAACCTCTTTTTTATATTAATAGTTGATATATTTTATTGTATTCTATATGGTTGGAAGACATTAATTCTTCTGCTTTTTCTGTATTTTCAATTGGTGTACAGAAAGAAAGTCCACATCCTGCACTAATGATAGTGGGTAATGGTATAAGTCTTCCTTCAAAACTATTTTCTTTTGAAATTTTTTCCATTTTCATAGCCTGAGAAGTTGAATCAAAGGTTATAACACATTTGAGAGTTTCTTTTCTCATTTTTATTCTTCTCCTAATATTTTTAAGGCTTTTGAAGCAAATAACACTTCATCTTTTGTGTTAAAGTAAGAAAAACTAAAACGAACAGCACCTTGTTTTTCAGTACCTAAAGCTTTGTGCATAAGAGGAGCACAATGACCTCCCGAACGAGTAGCAATTTCAAACCTTTCAAAAAGTTCATCACTAACACTAGAAGACGAATAGTTGCCTAAATTTAGGCTTACTATAGGACCTCGTTCTTTTGTAGAGAAATCGCCATATATTTTAATATCTTTAATATTTTTTATACTGTTATAGAATAAATCAACAAGCATATTTTCTTTTTCTCTAATTTTTGATATGCCTGTTTTCTGTATAAATTCTAAACCAGCTTTTAATCCGGCAATAGAGTGGCTATTTACTGTTCCAGCTTCAATATGTTCAGGCATTGAACTAGGTGCAGTTTTTCAAAGTTTTAATACCGCTACCTCCAACTTTAAGAGGGGAAATATTAACACCTTTTTTAATACATATTCCACCTGTGCCTTGAGGTCCATACAGACTTTTATGTCCAGTAAAACAAACTACATCTATATTTTGTTTTTCCATATCTATATCAAATATACCTGCACTTTGAGAGGCATCTAGTATAAATAATATGTTATGTCTTTTACAAATTTCGCCTATTTTTGCAATATCCAATACATTTCCAGTTAAATTTGAACAATGGGTACACACAATAGCTTTTGTATTATATTTAATAGCTTTTTCAATATCTATATAATTTTATATTGCCCCAATCATTTGCTTTTATAATTGTTAATTCTGTACCTTTTTCTTCAAGTCTATACAATGGTCTTAATACAGAATTGTGTTCCAACTCTGTAGTTATAATATGGTCGTTATAAGATATAAGTCCATTAATAGCTGTATTTAATGCCTCTGTTGCATTGAGAGTAAATGCAACTTGCTCAGGATAATGTAAATTAAACATTTCAGCTATTAATTCTCTGGTTTCATATAAAACTATTGATGAACTAATAGAGCTATTGTAAGCCCCTCTGCCACTATTTCCCATTGTATTTATAGCATCATATACAGCCTGTGCAACTTGTGGTGGCTTAATTAATGTTGTAGCTGAATTATCAAGATATATCATATTATCAAGGCTTTATTATTTTGCCTGCTCCTATTAATTTTCAGAAATCTCATACATATTAGATACTGTGCCTACTGCTGGAGTTTTATCCAGACCATAGTGGTTGATACAAGTACCGCAAGTACAAATATCTACTCCTTGACTTTCAAGGTACTTTAAATCTTCAAGGACTTCTGAATTTTCAGCAGTTAAAAATGCACCGCCGTTATAACAAATTATTTGGTTAGGAAAATTTTCTGATTTTGTAAGAGCAAAAATGTAACTTTTTATAAGAATACCACCTAAAGTATCATCACCTTCGCCCATTTTATTAGAAGAGAATACAACAACTGTAGGACCAGTTACATTGTCGTACATAGGCTTACATTCTAAGTCTGTATTGTCATCTTCTGAAAGAGTAAGAGTAACAACATATTCTTTTGTGATTTCTTTTCAGCAAGAATTGAATATTTTTTTGCTGTGCCATCTTTGTAAGATTTGAACAGCTATTTCATTATCTACAGTAATTTCAATAACACCTTTGCCGTTTAATTCTTTAATTGCGTCTTTTACTTTTATAACAGGAATAGGGCATACATCGCCAATAGCATTAATTTTAATCATATTTCTTTTCTCCTTTTTCTACAATTATTTTATAATCTGAATTTTCTACAATTTCTCCAATTATACCGAAAGGTAAGGATAACTGAGAAAGTTCACTTATTACATTATGTAAATCTTTTGGATTAACAGCTCCTAAAAGACCACCTGATGTCTGAGGGTCAAACAATATTTCTTCCATTGCAAAATCTATACCATTAAAATTTACATTATCGCCTACATAATTTCTATTTTTCTGGCCACCGCCAGTAATAAGAAATTCATTTGCATAGTCAAAGGCTTCTTTTATGTATGGTATATTTCCAGAATATATTATAGCTGACATATCACTTAACATTTCCTTTAAATGACCCAATAATCCAAAGCCAGTTACATCTGTACAAGCACTTACATCATATTTTTGAAAAATTTCTGATGCGTACTTGTTAAGAGTAGTCATTGATTTAATGGCTTTATTTATAGAACTTTCACTTGCCTGTTCCACTTTACCAGCCGTTGTAACAATACCAACACCCAATGGTTTTGTTAATACTAACACATCTCCACTTTTTGGTGTGTTATTTTTAAAAATTTTATCTGGATGTATAGTCCCAGTTACACTTAATCCATATTTTATATCTTTATCTGATATAGAATGACCACCTGTTAAAATACCACCAGCCTCTTGAACTTTGGATAATCCTCCAGATAGTATTTCTCCTAATATATTAATATCATCATTTTCAGGAAAACACACTATATTTAAGGCTGTTTTGACAGTTCCACCCATAGCATATATGTCACTTAAAGCATTTGCAGCTGCAATTTGCCCAAATATATAAGGGTTATCTACCATTGGTGGGAAAAAATCTAAAGTTTGTACTATTGCTATATCATCTGTTAATTTGTAGACCGAAGCATCATCGCTACTTTGAAAACCTACCAAAAGGTTTTCATCATGCTGAGCTGGCAATTTATTTATTAAATTACTTAATAATCCTGCTCCAAGTTTAGCAGAACAGCCTCCACTACAAAATATTTTTTTACTCATAATAATCACCGTCTAAATTATAACATTATATTTCATTAAACTCAAGTTTCATAAAGGACAATTTGTTGATTTTGATGTAAAATTGTTTTATAATTAGAAAGGTGATAAAATGATTGATAGTTTTGGTAGAAATATAGATTATATGAGAGTTTCATTGACGGATAAGTGTAACTTAAATTGTATTTATTGCAGAAGTGATTGCGATAAATCCTATTTAGATACAATGTCTGCTGACGAAATTATTAGAATTATAAATATAGTGACTGATATTGGCATTAAAAAGATTAAGTTGACAGGTGGAGAACCTTTGTTACGCAAGGATTTTGAATATATACTAGAAAACATCAGTAAAATTCCCGAAATTGAAGATATAACTCTTACAACAAACGGAATTATCTTAAAAAGTATGCTCATATACTTAAAAAATATAATGTAAAATAC
>ENA-OQHP01000438-OQHP01000438.1-human-gut-metagenome-genome-assembly--contig:-NODE-438-length-13425-cov-1.509174_pt1 | contig 13425 bp, 20 predicted proteins | sample MGYA00242563_ERZ504717 | MGnify/ENA primary metagenome ERZ504717 (study PRJEB26092, sample SAMD00036212) | human gut metagenome | host: Homo sapiens | study: EMG produced TPA metagenomics assembly of... | reverse complement strand
CTTCTCTGGTATAATTCCCCATAGTATTCTCTCCTTTATTTCCTCATCACACAAATAATTACCCTCAAAATCAGAAAGGGATGCACTTCAGAGAGCTTCCGCTCCTGAAGAACACCCTTGTTCATGGACGTAATTATAGCAATCGGTCAATTCTTTGTCAACCATTTTTAAAAGGGGCAAAGTTCAAAAGCTTTATCGCGGAAACACGAACAGTTTTTTACCTTTTGCCCTGGTATCTGTTATTTTACTGTAAATATGAATAGCTCATCAGTGATTCATCCACTGCTTTCGCAGCCTCACGTCCTTCATGGATCGCCCATACTACAAGGGACTGTCCACGATGGTTATCACCTGCCACGTATACGTTTTTTACGTTTGTAGCGTAATGTCCCTCCTGTGTACTTACGTTTGTTCTGGCATTAAGCTCTACACCAAATGCCTTTGCCACGTAGCTTTCTGTTCCAAGGAAGCCTGCTGCTATAAGCACAAGCTCTGCCGGAAGCTTTTTCTCTGATCCCTCTACCGGAACCATCATGAATCTACCTGTCTTCTCGTCCTTTTTACTCTCAAGACTTACAATTGTAAGCTCCTTTAGGTTGCCGTTTTTGTCCTTGTGGAACTCTTTTACGGTTGTCTTGTAGATACGTGGGTCATGTCCGAATACTGCAATAGCTTCCTCCTGGCCGTAGTCTGTTTTTAAGACCTTTGGCCACTGTGGCCACGGATTGTTTGCGGCACGCTCTGTAGGCGGACAAGGCATCATCTCAAGCTGTGTGACTGATTTGGCGCCCTGACGGATTGCAGTTCCGACACAGTCGTTTCCTGTGTCACCGCCACCGATAATGACCACATTTTTGCCCTTTGCAGATACAAACTTGCCATCTGTCAGGTTTGAATTTAAAAGGCTCTTTGTATTCTGGGTAAGGTAATCAACAGCAAAGTAAATACCCTTTGCATCTCTTCCGTCTGCCTTTATGTCTCTTGGATTTTTGGCACCACAGCAAAGGATTATCCTGTCATACTTCTTGTAAAGCTCTGCCGGCTTTATATCCTTTCCGACATCACAGCCTGTGACAAAATGAATGCCCTCTTCCTTCATTATATTAACTTTTCTGTCAATAATGCTCTTATCAAGCTTCATATTTGGAATACCATACATGAGCAGGCCACCGACGCGGTCCTCTCTCTCATATACTGTAACCTCATGGCCTCTCTGGTTAAGCTGGTCTGCTGCCGCAAGTCCTGAAGGACCCGAACCAATGATTGCCACCTTCTTGCCGGTTCTGACCTTTGGTGGCTTTGGAGCTGCCATATCCGTTTGCATATGCAGTCTCTATTACACCATGTGCTCATTGTCCCTGACTGACACCGGACTACCCCAGTGTCCACATGTACATGCCTTCTCGCACAGTGCCGGGCAGACTCTTGATGTAAACTCAGGGAAATTATTGGTCTTGTGCAGACGATTATATGCCTGCTCCCAGTTGCCGGTATATACAAGGTCGTTCCACTCCGGAACCAGATTGTGCAGAGGACAGCCTGATGTCATGCCTGCTATTGTCATTCCCGACTGGCAGAAAGGAACTCCGCAGTCCATACAACGGGCAGCCTGTTTCTGCTGATTTTCTTTTTGAAAGGAACACATGGAACTCGTTAAAGTTCTTAATACGCTCCTTTGGCTCTACAGACGCTGCTTCGCATCTGTCATATTCCATAAATCCTGTTGGTTTTCCCATTATCTGCGTCCTCCTTAGCCTCTTGTGCTGGCATAAAATGCCTCAATCTGTGCCTGCTCTGCGTTAAGACCCTTTTCTTCCATCTGTACAATAGCCATCTGCATACGGTTGTAATCGTAAGGAATAACCTTCTTGAACTTAGGAAGATACTCACTGAAATGATCAAGGATTTCCTTACCCTTTTCTGAGTTTGTAAGTGTTACATGCTCTTTTATCATTTCCTTAAGCTCTAATACATCGTACTTGTTTGAGACCTCCTCAGTAAATACCATCTGCTTGTTGGTTCTCATGTAAAGGTCATTGTCCTCATCAAGCACATATGCTATTCCACCACTCATACCTGCTGCAAAGTTTTTTCCGGTCTTTCCAAGGATAACTACGCGGCCACCTGTCATGTACTCACAGCCATGATCGCCGACACCCTCAACTACTGCTGTTGCACCGGAATTTCTTACGCAGAAACGCTCACCGGCAACACCGTTTATGAAGGCCTTACCGCTTGTAGCTCCGTAAAGTGCCACGTTTCCGATGATGATATTATCATCCTTCTCAAACTTGACTCCTGCAGGTGGATATACGATGAGCTTTCCACCTGAAAGACCCTTTCCGAAGTAATCATTTGAATCTCCGACAAGCTCAAGTGTAAGTCCCTTAGGGATAAATGCTCCAAAGCTCTGTCCGCCTGCACCGTTACACTTGATAACAAATGTGTCTTCATCCAGCGTATCGTCATATTTCTTTGTAATCTCAGAACCAAATATTGTTCCGAGAGATCTGTTTGTATTTGTTACCTCAATCTCAATCGCGCGCTTTGTCCGCTCTCAAGTGCGCTCTTAAGCTGTGTCATGATCTCAGTCATATCCTTTGTCTTTGAAAGCTCAAAGTCATATACCTGCTTAGGATCGAAGATAACACTCTGCTTTTTGCCGTCAAACGGATTATTAAGTATGCAGTCAAGGTCAATCTTTGACTGTCTCTCGCTTAGATTATCACGCTTCTTTAAGAGATCTCCACGTCCAACGAGCTCATCCACTGTCTTTACGCCAAGCTTTGCCATATACTCACGAAGCTCTTCAGCGATGAAACGCATGAAGTTCTCAACGTACTCCGGCTTTCCTGCAAACGCTTACGAAGCTCAGGGTTTTGTGTGGCAATTCCTGCCGGGACATGTATCCAAAGTTACATACTCTCATCATTACGCAGCCCATTGTTACAAGCGGAGCTGTCGCAAACGAATTCCTCGGCTCCAAGACACGCTGCTATTGCCACATCACGGCCACTCATCAGCTTACCGATCTGTCTCAATTCTTACTTTATTTCTAAGACCATTCATAAGAAGAGTCTGGTGTGTCTCTGCAAGTCCAAGCTCCCATGGAAGTCCCGCATTGTGGATTGAGCTGCTAGGTGCAGCTCCTGTTCCTCCGTCGTAGCCTGAGATAAGCACTACCTGTGCTCCGGCCTTTGCAACGCCTGCCGCAACAGTTCCTACACCGGCCTCAGAAACTAGCTTGACTGAGATTCTTGCATCTCTGTTTGCATTCTTTAAGTCGAAAATAAGCTGTTCCAAATCCTCGATAGAATAAATATCGTGGTGTGGTGGTGGAGAGATAAGTGCAACACCCGGTGTTGAAAGTCTTGTCTTTGCAATCCAAGGATAAACCTTCTTTCCAGGTAAGTGTCCACCCTCGCCCGGCTTAGCGCCCTGTGCCATCTTAATCTGAATCTCCTGTGCGCTTGTTAAGTATCTGCTTGTGACACCAAACGTCCTGAAGCAACCTGCTTGATTGCTGAACAGCGGTTCTTTCCGTCTTTTCCGATTGTGAGACGATCCTTGTCCTCTCCACCCTCACCGGTATTTGATTTTCCGTGCAGATGGTTCATGGCAATTGCAAGTGTCTCATGTGCTTCCTTGGAAATAGATCCGTATGACATAGCACCTGTCTTGAAACGTGTCACAATTGAGTCAACGCTCTCAACTTCCTCGAGCTTGACACCCTTCTTAGGATAGTTGAAATCCATGAGTCCACGGATGTTTGTATTTTTCTCTTCCTCGTCCACAAGTGCTGTGTACTGCTTGAACATATTGTAGTCACCGCGCTGTGTCGACTGCTGGAGAAGATGGATTGTAGCCGGATTGTACAGATGGTCATCAGCTCCGCTTCTCATCTTGTGTCTGCCCTTGCTGTCAAGTGTAACATCTGTCTCAAGTCCGAGCGGATCGTAGGCCGCAGAGTGAAGCTCATTCACATCGTTCTCGATATCCTGTAATGTAATTCCACCGATACGGCTTACTGTATTTGTGAAATACTTATCAATAACACTCTTGTCAATACCGATTGCCTCAAAAATCTTTGAGCCCTGATATGACTGAATAGTTGAAATACCCATCTTTGCTGCAATTTTTACGATACCTGTGATGATTGCATGGTTGTAATCATCGATTGCTGCATAATAATCCTTGTCAAGCATATGCTCGTCAACAAGCTGCTTAACTGTATCCTGTGCCAGATAAGGGTTGATTGCACTTGCACCAAAGCCAAGCAGTGTAGCAAAATGATGAACCTCTCTCGGCTCTCCTGACTCAAGAATGAGCGAAAGCGATGTTCTCTTTTTTGTCTTTACAAGATACTGCTGCAATGCAGCAACTGCAAGCAGTGAAGGAATTGCAACGTGGTTCTCATCAACACCCCTGTCTGAAAGGATAATAATGTTGGCTCCGTCCCTGTATGCACGGTCAGCCTCTATATAAGTCTGTCTACTGCTTTCTCAAGACTTGTGTTCTTGTAATATATAATAGGTAAAACCTCTACCTTAAAGCCATCAGCCTTTAAATTCTTAATCTTCATAAGGTCGGTGTTTGTAAGGATTGGGTTGTTAATCTTAAGTACACGGCAGTTTTCCGGCTTCTCCTCAAGCACGTTTCCGGCCTCACCGATATAGAGTGTGGTTGATGTGACAACCTCCTCACGGATTGAATCGATAGGCGGGTTTGTTACCTGTGCGAAGCGCTGCTTAAAGTAGTTGAATAACGGCTCCCTGTTACCGGATAAAGCTGCAAGCGGTGTATCAGTACCCATTGCTGCTGTGCCTCAACACCATTTTTAGCCATCGGAAGGATCGAATCCTTGAGTGACTCATATGTGTAACCGAAGGCTCTCTGCATTCTCTGGCGCTCTTCCTTTGTATACTCAGGTACTCTCTGGTTAGGAATCTTTAAATCCTTAAGATTTACCATGTATCTGTCAATCCACTCACCATAAGGCTGCTTGTCTGCATATCTCTCCTTGAGCTCATCATCATCTATGATTTTTCCTGCAACAGTATCCACAAGGAGCATCTTTCCCGGACGGAGACGTCCTTTTTCACAATCTTTGTAGGGTCAATCTCAAGCACTCCGACCTCAGATGAAAGGATAAGATAATCATCATCTGTCACATAGTAACGTGATGGACGAAGTCCGTTTCTGTCAAGCACTGCTCCGACTAAATCACCATCTGAGAATACGATTGAAGCCGGACCATCCCATGGCTCCATCATTGTAGCGTAATACTGGTAGAAATCCTTCTTCTTCTGAGTCATGATTGAATTGTTTGCCCATGGCTCAGGAATCATTATCATAACGGCAAGTGGAAGCTCCATACCACTCATTACCAGGAATTCAAGCGCATTATCAAGCATTGCAGAGTCAGATCCTGCCGCATTGATAACCGGCAAAACCTTCTGGAACTCTTTTTTAAGCTTAGGAGACTCCATGTTCTCCTCACGTGCTGACATCTTGTCAGAGTTTCCAAGAATAGTGTTAATCTCACCATTGTGTACGATAAATCTGTTCGGATGAGATCTCTCCCAGCTTGGGTTTGTATTTGTAGAGAATCTTGAATGTACTGTGGCGATTGCTGACTCATAATCAGGATCCTGTAAATCCATGAAGAACTGTCTGAGCTGCTCTACAAGGAACATTCCTTTATATACTATTGTTCTGCTTGAGAAGGAAACCACATATGTATTGTCGTTTGACTGCTCGAAAACACGTCTTGCAACATACAGCTTTCTGTCAAACTCAAGTCCTCTCTCAACATCCTCAGGTCTCTTTACAAAGCACTGCATGATGCATGGCATACAGTCTCTGGCTTTTTTAGAAAGCTTATCAGGCTCTGTAGGCACTTCTCTCCATCCGAGAAATTCAAGGCCTTCCTTCTCTACAATAACCTCAAGCATCTTCTTTGCCTGAATAGTCTTGAACTCATCATTAGGAAAGAAAAACATTCCCACACCGTAATCTCTTTCGTCTCCAAGCTCTATTCCTAAGTGGCTTTGTAACCTTCTTAAAAAACTTATGAGAAATCTGAAGCAGGATGCCGACACCGTCTCCGGTCTTACCGTCAGCGTCTTTTCCGGCTCTGTGCTTTAAGTTCTCAACAATCTTTAAAGCATTCTCGACTGTCTCATGTGTTTTGATACCTTTGATATTTACTACTGCACCAATTCCACAGTTATCATGCTCGTAGCGAGGATCATATAATCCCTTAGCTGTGGCTGTGCTTTCATTCCATTGTTTACTCATAGGTTCTTCCTTTCCTAGTGTAAATTTGTTAACGGATAACTTATTAAGAAGTGAATCATTTCCTGTTTATGATTTTACAACGATGAAAGCTCAATGTAAATGGTTTTTTTCTCGCTATTATCTGATTATTTGATAACTTAATATTGTAAGTTATTTTTCTGACTATAATTGTATTTTTATCTTTTTTATAAGGTTATACGTACAATTTGCTTTATAAAATCCCAAAACTTTTTTCAATAAAGCAATTCATAAAACACTGTTTCAGCAAATTGTGTCTGAATTGTGTATACTTTACAGTAACTTTTCTTGGCTGATATCATAAAAAATCAGCTATACTTTTTATTGTATAGCTGATTTTATAAACATCTGGTAACTATCCTAAATCGCATTGCTCATATTCGTAAAACTGCACGATACTCGTATTTTGTCTGCGCTCCATTTCGGTCCATGCTAAACAGTTCCTTCTGTGTGCTTCGCATAATAATAAAATATCACAGCACCAACACCAAGCACATGACCGATACCACCCATGCCATTACACTGCCATCAACAGTACACTTCAAAATACCGCTCTCTGTCCTTATAACAGCAAACGCATTTGCGGTAATATGACCAATCATAGCCGCATACACATGCCCTGACTTATACATAAAAGCTGCAAGCACAAGGCCAAGTAAAAAAGCATAAACAAACTGCACTATATTAAAATGAATGAGCCCAAACAAAAGTGCCGACAAAAATACAGCCTGTGGCACATTCATTATTTTGCGCATATTTCCAAATACAATGCCTCTGAAAACAAGCTCCTCCATAATCGGAGAAAGAATTGCCGAGCCAATCAGCTCAATTACAAGAGTGCTTGCATAAAAGCTCTCATTTGCCCTGGCATATCCTTCTGAAAGCCCGATAAGCGGTGACATGGTGATGATATTATTGAGCGCAAATGAAATAAAAAGTGTAATCACAATCACCCAGAGCACATTTATAAAAAGTGCCCTGTCTATCTTTGGTTTTTTAACAAACATCTGCTGTGTTGGCTTATAGCTTGCAAAATACATAAATGGTATTGTAATTGCTGCAGATATTATCTGCGCTATCATGTATGTCGAAGCTGTGTGTCCGATGAACGCAAAAATAAAGTACATTGCGCTCAGAAAAACAATGTAGTAAAGCACAATCGGGACAATTATTTCCCACACTATCGCTCTTAATTTTAAATTCTTATTCATGAAATCCCATTCCTATCTACTGTTTATAACCTCATGTCTCAATGCATTGCATTTTCATAAAAGCTAATCAAAAAGCTTGGAAAGTACATCCGGAAGCTGCCTTAAATCATCTATCACAGCTTTTGCACCGGCACTCACCATCTCGTTAACATCTCCAAAGCCAAAGCTTACCGCTATGCTTGGCACATTGACACGTTTTGCTCCCTCGATATCAAACATAGTATCTCCGATTAAACACATCTCATCCCTTGGAATGTCTGACCACCGGCGCATCACCTCGTTAAGCACCTCTTCCTTTGTATCTATCCTGCCGTCAAATGTAGCTCCGACCACCTCATCAAACATATCCAGTATTCCAAAATGCTCCAAAATACGCTCACACGATTTTTCCGGCTTCGATGATGCAAGTCCTATCCTATAGCCGGCTGCTTTAAGCGCTCTATGCATTCCTTTACTCCCGGAAAAAGCGAACATTCAAATATACCTATTTTGTTATAGCGCTCTCTGTACTTTCCGACCGCTTCAAGTGCTCTCTCCTTAGTAAATCCGTAATGCTCCATAAATGTGTTTATGAGCGGCGGTCCTATAAAGAAAAACAGACTGTTTCTGTCCGGCTCATCTATGCCAAAGTGTGAAAGTGCATATTGTGCCGACTTTGTGATGCCCTCTGATGAGTCAATCAGAGTTCCGTCCAAATCAAATAATATTGCTTTCATTTGTTATCTCCATTGCTTTAAATTTATTGTACTTTTAATTAAAATGCTAGGTCAGTATCTCATTTAACACGCGTCCGACAGCATCGGCAAACTCGTTAATACTCTTTATCTTCACTAAACTTCTGCCGAATATCTTTGTTGCAAGCTCACTGTCATGCGCACTTCCCATGAAGATGCCAATTACGTCTATTCCATGGTTTTTAAGCCTCTGCACCTCATTTACGGTGTCTTTAACAGCAAGAGCATCAGTGTACTCCCTGTCCTTATAAAAGGCTCCCTCCCTGCTATCTGATCATCCTGGGGACTTGCATCCGAAAACATGAAAAGTAACTTCTTGGGCTTTGGACTTAGCTCCATCAGATGTGATGCCGCGCGCAGAGCAAGACCATCCCTGTTATTTCCTGCCGCAACAAAATGAAACAGCTCATCCTCCACACCATAATCATCATATTCCTTAAAAATGTGCATCACCGTGTAGCCTCTTATGCTGCAATATGAGTAAATCTGCACCGGTATGCCACAATTAGTCAGGCTCTTTGACAGTACATATGCCTGTGCTGCTATCTTCTGCTGCATCTGTTTTCTGGAAGAAGACGCATCCATCAGTATGTCGACAGAAAAGCCCAGCGTCTCCACCTCATCTTTTCGCTCAAAAACACGCGGATTGTCCAGATACAGGGCCTTCCATACTCTCGAAGGCTTTATCCTGCCGTGTGTGGAAGCATCCATAAATGTCTCATCTGCTGTCTCCAGGTGCATTCTAAGGCTTTCTGTAAGTCTCCTTATACTGTTTTGATACACTGCCATGTTTTTTTCAAAATGCTCTTTATTCTTGCCGTATTGCATGGCTGTCTCTTTTGTAAATGCAAGAATTTCCCTGCGTTCTCTTTTGTTGTCAATCTCATCAGGTACAGTCTGCTTTTTCTCCGATGAAATACCTCTGGTAAAAAGCAAATGACAGTTTTTGTGATTTCCTACACAGAGCTTTTTCTCCATCTCGGCCTGCTGCCTGTCAGAATACATGCTTTTTCCAAAGCAGGCTGTCACATACCGCTTCGCTTCTATTGGATCTTTCTGCAGTGCAAACTGCAGCAGATATCTCTTTGAATGCTCCATAGACAAAGCTGCTGTGTCCGAGGCCATATTTTTATCATAAAAGCTATTCGCTCTGACATACTGTGTGCTGACTTTTCCTATTGAGTGAAATGCTCCTGCTACCTTCTGTAAAAAATATATGCCCTGCGGCTTTGCCACCTTTATCGGCTTATACGAGAAATACTTCCACAGATTTTCTCTCGTTTTTTCTATAATCTCATCCGTTGTCATATCAGGTGTAAAACAAAAAGCATGCAGTATCTCTTCATCCTCTTTGCAAAGATCTGAGGGTTTTCCAAGTATCCTTCTGCAATGTGCATTTCTGATTATATCAATCATCGAATACTCCCTGTTTTTATTGACTCCTGCAAGGCTCTTTTTCGCGTACTCAAGCCTTAAATCATATAAGGCAGGTCTCGTTTGTCTCTCCTTTTCATACAGGGCATTTTCCAAACTATCCATAAAAGACCCTCATAAAGCATGGCGTTTTTCCCTGTCAGCTGATTGAATAAGGCATCTATCTTGTCATGCTCATACCACTTGTATTCAAGCCCAATAATCAAATTCAGATAAATATCAGCGGATCCATCAGGTGCAAATGCCAGAAAAAGCGGCTCTATGTCATAATCACAGGCCGCCATCCATATGAAGTTTCTTGCTCTTTTTGCTTCCTTTATATCCTGTTCTTCCATATTTTCCATTCCTTCATATGTCACAAGCTTATATCAACAAAACAGCTGCTCTCTGCTCATCTTCCTTGAGATTCTTGCACGGATTGTATCACGGATAAGCGTCTGCTCATATTCATCAAAGCTCTTGTTTGTTATACCCATATCCAGAGCTGTATATATATTTAAGCCCTTTTCCATCATACCAATTGAACCGATGAGACCACGCAGATCAAGTGCCTTTGAGGATATTTCGCCATTTTTGCACTTGGTATGCAGTTCAAGAAATACCTCCGCAAGCTCATTTGCTCCCGCTTCACGTATTGCAGGATAATGCTCCTTTATGAGCTTCACAAGGCTCTCTTTTGAAATCATAGGCATCCGGATTACCGCAAAACGTGATACAAGAGCCTCATTTAGCTCCTTTGTGCCTGCATAGCCGTAATTCATCGTGGCAATAAATCTTGTTGCCGGATGAAGCGACAGTCTATCATAGCCCGGCACATCTATTGTACGTCTGAAATCAAGTGTGGCATGAAGCACTGCCATAGCCTCACTTTTTGCCATATTTATCTCGTCAAGCACCGCAAAGCCACCTGTTTTTGCGGCTGTATACACAGGTCCCGGCCTGAAGGTTACTTCTCCGGCGCTAAACGTATCGGTTCCGATAAGTGATGCTGCATCCATATTTACGTGAAATGACACATCCCAGCGTGGTCTGTTAAATACACCTGCCAGATTCTCTGCGAAAAGATTCTTTCCTGTGGCCTTTTCTCCTACTAAAAGCAGATTTTCTCCACACAAAACAGCTGTTATAGCCTGTTCCCACACATCGCTTCCGTAATAAAACTGTGTAGGCACGGGGATTCTTGACTCATACTCCTTGTCCACCGGATACTGCGAGCGAAACTTTTCAATTTCCTTAATCAGATTTTCTGAAATGCCAAGCTCTCTTAATTTGTCCAACAAGCTCATCGCTTCCTTTCATGTCAGATATTTTAACTGTTCTAAGGCCATACATACTCAAAACCGTACACAGTTTATGCTTTACGTTATATTGTCATACGATATATTATTTCTTCACGCCCTTGGTGTCACGGTTTGCAATGTGCAGCCTGTGGAGTGCCACCTGCTTACCCTTTACCTCGACCTCTTTTTCCTCCTGGTCATTAAGCAGATAAATGTCAGTAAGCTCATCCTCTCTGTCAAGCCTCATTCCCCTGACACCTACTGCTGCCTTTTTCTTTTCAGGAATAGTGCCACAGTCGATTCGAAGGAACATCTCCTTCTTTGAACGCATTACCATTGTAGCATTCTCTGAAAGCATGTCAACAAATAACAGCTCATCATCATCCATGAGCTTTGTAGCCTGCGAGGTCTTTCGTGTCACCACAAACTCAGCACCATCCACGAGCTTTATCATGGCTGACTTCGTTCCAAATATAAGCTTGTGCTTTTCAACATCCATAAGAGGTGCTATAAATACTATATCCTCCTTACTGCTGTCATAGTTGCTTACATTGTCAATAGGTGTGCCCTTGTCACGGAATTTGCCGTAAGGCAGGTCTAACACCTTGACAAGATGCATGTTTCCGTTGTTTGTGAAAATGCACAGCTTATCTATATTTTTGACCTTTAATATCAGCTTGTTCTCTGCGTCAGCTGTATCTTTGTTTCTATCATAGGTTGAAGTATCTACTGTCTTCACATAGCCGAAGCGGTCCATAAGCAGCACTACATCCGATACCTCAAGCTCTTTTTTGACCACAACAGCTTCCTCGAGATTGTCAAAGTTCCGTGCGTCTGTCCCTTGCATATTCCTTGCGAAACGCTTTAAGCTCCTTCATAATGACCTTTGCCATGGATGAGCGATGCTCTAAATATCGCTGTACTCTGCAATCTTTGCCCTGGCCTCCTCGTGCTCCTTAATCAGAGCCTCAATTTCGAGTCCAATCAGCTTGTACAGACGCATTTCAAGGATAGCAGCAGCCTGACGCTCAGTAAAGCAAAGCTGGGCTGCCATGCTTCTGAAGCCTTTGACTTGAATTTAATCCCCTCTGTCTCTCCGTTTATGAGACATGCCTTTGCCATTTTCTGGTCACGGCTTCCTCTTAATATTTCAATAATCAGATCTATCACGTTACAGGCCTTTATGAGTCCCTGCTGTATTTCTTCTTTCTCCTGCTCCTTTGCAAGAAGTGTCTCATACTTTCTTTTTGCAATCTCATACTGGAAATTGACATGATGCCTTATGATGGGTACAAGACCAAGCGTCTCAGGTCTTCCATTTGCGACGGCCAGCATATTTACACCGAAAGTGTCCTCCAGTTTTGTCTTTTATACAAAGGTTCTTAAGTGCCTCAACATCAGCACCTTTTTTAAGCTCTAAGACAATTCTTATTCCCTCTTTCGATGACTGGTTGGTTATATCCACAATATCCGTTGTCGCTTTTGACTCGACAAGTGAATTAGACATCATTTAAGAATTTTCCTATATTGGCACCAATCATTGTGTATGGGATTTCCGTAATGACAAGCTTGTCCTTTCCTGCCTTCCCCTTCTCTATTTCGATTCTTCCACGGATTTTTATCTTTCCCTGTCCGGTCTCATATATTGCTGCAAGATCATCCTGATTTGCAACAAATGCCTCCTGTCGGAAATCAGGTCCCTTTATATACTGCATCATCTCGGCTGTGGTGATATCAGGATTTTTCATATAAGCAATCACACCGTCCACCACCTCGCCAAAATTGTGTGGCGGAATGCTTGTAGCCATACCGACTGCTATACCCTCAGCTCCATTTATCAAAAGGTTCGGCACCTTGACCGGAAGCACCTCTGGCTCTTTTTCTGTCTCGTCGTAGTTTGGAATGAAATCAACCACATTTTTGTCAAGATCAGCAAGATATGCTTCCTGTGTGATTTTTGAAGTCTTGCCTCAGTATAACGCATGGCAGCGGCTCCGTCTCCCTCGATTGAGCCAAAATTACCGTGTCCATCGATAAGCGGCATGCCCTTTTTGAAATCCTGTGCCAAAACAACCATCGCATCATAGATTGATGAATCGCCGTGCGGATGATATTTACCCATTGTATCACCGACTATACGCGCACTCTTTCGGTATGGCTTGTCGTACCTGATGCCCAGCTCATGCATATCATAAAGTGTACGCCTTTGTACAGGCTTAAGCATCGCGCACATCCGGCAGGGCTCTTGCTATAATGACACTCATCGCATAGTCAATATATGATTCTGCATCAGCTCCGAATATTCGGTCTGAATTATATTGTTGTCTACATTGTTATCTATATTTCTATCCATGTCTTTCTCCGATTATAATACTGCTTAACTATTCAGAACCACTGAGAACCAAAAGCTGCTGCGTCATGCTTATACATCAAGCTCCGCGTCATGCG
>ENA-OQHP01000437-OQHP01000437.1-human-gut-metagenome-genome-assembly--contig:-NODE-437-length-13426-cov-1.334762_pt1 | contig 13426 bp, 18 predicted proteins | sample MGYA00242563_ERZ504717 | MGnify/ENA primary metagenome ERZ504717 (study PRJEB26092, sample SAMD00036212) | human gut metagenome | host: Homo sapiens | study: EMG produced TPA metagenomics assembly of... | reverse complement strand
TCAACGAATACCAGGAAAGAAGTCTTCAGCCCACTGAAGCTGTAGGTCATAACCCGGAATATGCGGCTTGCTGAATGTATAAGCCTTCGGATTTCCCTGACGTGCCAGCTTATCAATGATCGGTCCGCCGGGATAACCCAGTCCCATTACCTTGGAGCATTTGTCGATGGCTTCACCTGCAGCATCATCAATTGTCTGCCCCAGGATTTCCATGTCGTTGTAGGCCTTTACTAAAATAATCTGAGAGTTGCCACCGGAAACCAGCAGGCAAAGGAAAGGAAATTCCGGCTGCACATTCTCTTCACCTTCCGCTTTAATAAATGAGCTAATACATGTCCGGTCAAGTGATTGACATCTATCATAGGTATCCCCAACGCACGGGCGAACCCTTTGGCAAAGGACACACCCACCAGCAAAGACCCCATCAGTCCCGGACCGCGCGTAAACGCCACGGCACTTAATTCTTCCTTGGTAACTCCGGCACGTTTCAAAGCCTCGTGCACCACCGGCACTATATTCTGTTGATGCGCACGCGAAGCCAGTTCGGGCACTACCCCACCATAAGCTTCGTGAACAGCCTGACTGGCAACGACATTCGACAGCAGGTAGCCATCCTTGATGACCGCTGCGGAAGTGTCATCACATGAAGATTCAATTCCTAAGATTATTGTACTCATAGTGTTTATTTACGTTTAAACGCTGCAAAAGTAGTGATAAAAGTAGTATCCATAACGTATTATTTCATATTTTTGTTGGCTGAATTAAAAAAATAACCGCCTATCAGAACGCTGAAAACGACAGTACGCTGGATAATCGGTATAGTGTTAGGACTCTATATCGGAATAATTTTGCTGCTGAACATTCCTTATGTCCAGCACCGCATGTCTGTACTCGTTGCCAAGGAGCTGAGCACCGTATTAGGTAGCGAGCTCACAGTAGGGCGGATAAACATAGGACTGCTGAACCGGATTATCATCGACGACCTGGTGCTGAACGACCAATCGGGAAAAGAGTTGCTGAAAATAGGCCGTCTGTCCGCTAAGTTCGAGATACTGCCGCTATTCAGCGGAAAGATATCCATCGGTAACGTACAGCTTTTCAGTTTCAATGCCAATCTGGAAGACCTACTCCCCAGGCAAGCACCACTTCCAATTCGTGCTCGATGCTTTCGCTTCCAAAGACACCGTCAAGAAGAAGAGCAATCTGGACCTGCGCATCAACTCACTCCTGATACGGCGCGGAAAAGGTATCTTACGATGTGTTGTCGGCCGAAAGCACTCCGGCAAGTTCAACCCGCAACACATCCGCCTGTCCAACATTCTTGCCAACATCTCGCTGAAAGCACTCCAGAACGACTCGGTCAACGCTGCCATCAAGCGAATGAGCGTTGAAGAGGAGCACTCCGGCTTCGAACTGAAAAACTGAGTCTGAAGATAATAGCCAACAACCGGAAGATGCGGATAGAGAACTTCGCCATAGATTTGCCCAACACCTCTTTGGCAATGGATACCATCCGTATGGAATACGACAGCTGGAATCACTCGGCCATTTCACCGATGATGTCCGTTTTTCGTTCCGTATGCTGCCTTCGGAAGTAGCATTACAGGATATATCGGCATTCGTGCCTGCCTTCAAGCCCTTCAAGGAAAAGTTGAAGTTGGAAATGGAAGCCGCCGGAACGGTCAATCGGCTCAACTGCCCGAAGCTGCTTATCTCTTCCAACGACCACTTCCTGCTGAAAGGCAATGTATCCCATGCAGGATCTGTCTCATCCGCAAGATGCATACATATTCGGCAATCTGTCCAATTATATGCCGACCCGGACGGCATTGCATTCTTTGTACGCAACCTGAGTAAAGATTACAAAGGAGTTCCTCCGGTATTGCAGAACCTGGGCACGGTATCTTTCCGTGGAGAGATTTCCGGATACTTCACGGATCTGGTGACCTATGGCGAAGTCCGCACGGATATAGGCACCATCAAGACAGACGTCAAACTCAGTTCCGACAAAGACAAGGGCTATTTCGCTTATTCGGGTGCGGTAAAGACAACCGGATTCGAACTGGGCAGGATGCTGAACAACGACAAGTTTGGAAAAGTCACCTTCAACATGGACGTCAAAGGCAACCATTACGCCCAAAGATACCCCGCTCATCACAGAGACTGGTGGCATCCATAGACTACAGTGACTATACCTACGAAGACATCACTTTGGACGGAGAGTATAAGCAAGGCGGCTTCAACGGTAACGTATCGCTCAACGACGAAAACGGCGCCATACAACTGAACGGCTCTATCAAATACTGCCGGCAAGACACCCACCTTCAACTTCCGTGCCGCTATCGACCATTTCCGCCCTAACACCCTAGCACCTCACGCCCAAATACAAGGACACGGAATTGGCCGTAAAAATAAAAGCCGACTTCACCGGTAGCTCCATCAACGACATGAACGGTGAAATCAACGTCGACAGTCTCCAATACATCGCTCCGGAACAGAACTTCTTCATGGACAACCTGCGGATTGCTGCCACTCAGAGCGATGAGCGCCAGAAACGGCTGACTATCAGTTCCAACTTCCTGCGCGGTACTATTGAAGGCGATTATTCCTATCAGACGTTACCCGCCAGCGTGCTCAACATCATGCGGCGTTACATCCCGCTCTGATACAGCCCGCCAGGAAACCGCAGAAAACAGAAAACAATTCCATTTCGACCTCCATATCTACGATACGGAGATACTCTCCACCGTATTCCAGATACCGCTGAAAGTATATACCACTCTACTCTGAAGGGCTATTTCAACGACAAAGCGCAACGGTTGCGCGTAGAGGGGTACTTTCCACGGCTGAGTTACGGCGGAAGTTCTTTGAGTCGGGCGTGGTTCTCTGCGAAAATCCGGGTGAACAGTTCCAGGCAAAGTTCGCTTCACCAACCGGAAAACAACCGGCGCGGTAAACGTAGCCTCGAAGCCAAGGCAAAGGACGACCGGATACAAACCATATTCAACTGGGGAAACAGCAGCGCTGTAACTTACAGTGGCAAGATAGCGGCTCTCACTCAATTCGTCCGCAACTCTTCCCAAGAAGCTGGCGACGACAAAATACACACAAAATCCTCCCGCCAAGCCCCAAAAGAGAAGTCCTCCCTGAAAACGATTGTCAACGTACAGGAAACGAACGTAATCCTCAACGACACCGTATGGAAGATACACCCTTCGCAAATCGTGGTCGACTCGGGCAAAGTGCACGTCAACAATTTCTACTTCAGCCATAAAGAGCGTCACTTGCAAATCAACGGAACCGTATCCGAACAACCTCAGGACACCGTACGCCTGAACCTGAAAGAGATAAACATAGGATACGTATTCGATATAGCCGACCTGGGTGTCAACTTCAAAGGCGAGGCCACGGGCCCGGCATATGCCAGCGGAATACTTAAAAAGCCGGTGATGAGTACCGACCTCTTCATACGCAACTCGGTTTGAACGAGGGTCTTTTAGGCGATGCCAACATACACGGCGAATGGCATCACGACGTGAAAGGCATCTACCTGGATGCCCGTATCCGCGAGAAAGACATTGCCAAAAGCCATGTATACGGGTACATCTACCCCATAAAGCCCACCAGTGCACTCGACTTGCAAATCGAAGCCGACAGCACCAACCTGAAGTTCATCCACCACTACATGCAGAGCATCACCCCCGAATTCAACGGGCGTGCCAGCGGCCACGTACATTTCTACGGCAAGTTCAAGGCGCTGACAATGGAAGGTCGCGTATTCGGTGACGCCTCCCTCAAGGTAGATGTACTCAACACTACTTTCTCCCTGAAAGACAGCATACTTATCGAACCGGGCGGACTTACTTTCCGCAACAACCGCATCTTCGATACGCAAGGGCATCAGGCAGAGCCAACGGTTACCTGCACTACCGGCATTTCAAGGATTTGGAATACCGCTTCCGGTTCGATGTGGACAATATGCTGGTTATGAACACCAAAGAATCACCCGACTTCCCCTTCTACGGCACGGTGTATGGCACAGGCAACGCCACCATTGCCGGCAATGCGGCAGACGGGGTGAATATCGACGTGGCAATGACCACCAACCGCAACACCAACTTCACTTATATGAAAGAAGGTGTCGCCTCGGCAGTGAGCAACCAGTTCATACGCTTCGTAGACAAGACACCGCGCCGCGTACTTCAGGATTCCATCATGCTGATGTCCGAATACGAGCAGGCGCAGAAAGAAGTCATGGAAAAGGAAAGTGACACCGACATACGACTGAATCTCCTGATAGACGCAACTCCGGACGCCACCATGAAATCATCATGGACCCCATTGCAGGCGATTACATCAGCGGTAAAGGAACGGGGAATATCCGCACCGAATTCTACAATAAAGGAGATGTGAAAATGTTCGGCAGCTACCGCATCAGCCAGGGAGTTTATAAATTCAGCCTGCAAGAAGTTATTCGCAAGGACTTCATCATCAAAGACGGAAGTACCATCACCTTTAACGGCGCGCCGCTCAATGCCACCCTCGACATCCAGGCAGGCTATCTTGTAAACTCCGCTTCGCTGACGACCTCGTTCCCGATGCCGGCAATTACGTCAACCAGACCAACATCAAGGTTAACTGCCTCATGGCGCTGACCGGACAACTCACCTCGCCGGACATCAAAATGAGCCTGGAGCTGCCCAACGAACGCGATGAAGTACAGGCATTGGTACGGAATTATATCCCCACAGACGAGCAGATGAACATGCAGATACTCTACCTTTTAGGTATCGGCAAGTTCTATACTCCGGAGAATGTAGACGCCACCGGCAACTCCAACATGATGTCGAGCGTGCTCTCTTCTACCTTCCGGACAGCTGAACAATGCACTCTCGCAGATTATCGACAGCAATAACTGGAACTTCGGCACAAACTTCAGTACCGGAGAAAAAGGCTGGACGGACATGGAGTTCGAGACAATGCTTTCCGGGCAACTGCTGAATAACCGCCTGCTCATAAACGGTAACTTCGGCTATCGCGAGAATCCGATGGCGAACACCAACTTCGTAGGTGACTTCCAAGCCGAATGGCTCGTAAACCGTTCCGGCGATATCCGTCTGAAAGCGTATAACGAAACCAACGACCGCTATTACACCAAGACCAACCTCACCACTCAGGGTATAGGCATCATCTTCAAGAAGGATTTCAACAAATGGAATGAACTGCTCTTTTGGAACAAGTGGAAGTTGAAAAGGCTGAAAAGAAAACAAGCGGAGAAGAATACGTCCGCTCCGGACAGTATCCCTCAAAAGAAATCCCGTCCGGAAGCACAATCCAAACGGGAAAGGGAAGAATGAGTGCATGCTTTCTTTTAAAACAGATGGTCTGTATGGTGTAAACAGACCATCTGTTTGTACCGTACAGACCATCTGTTTCACTCCGACAGACCATGCGTTTATTTCCTATACACTATCTTAAACTACTTTTGGCATGAACAACGCTCCTGACGTCTCGGCGTGCACCCATAAAAACTGTTCTTCAAGGAAGGAACCAATGTAGCGGTACGCTGGTATGTCCGTACCTGCAAAGAGAGGATGCAAATCCTCTGCGAAGCCGGAACATTGTCCGCAAGCAAACAAATTCCAATAAAATGCAATATATTATATCGCGTGCAGCAATGGCACACGCAAAGACTGTAAATATTATAAAGCAAACAGATTATGAAAGATTTAACAACCTTTACGCTTTCAGTCATACAGGAACTGGAAGACGAGGGGCGGTTCGGAACCGCCCATGTATACCGCAGCATGCTACGGGCTTTCCAACGGTACTGGGAAAGCGAACATCCAAAAACGAAATACGCATGCGGAAGTGTTTGATATCGCCACGATACACAAATTCGAAAGGCACCTGCTGGAGAGGATGCTCAAGCTGAACACCATGTCCACCTACCTGCGCATGTTGCGGGCAGTATACAACCGCGCGTTGCTGGCAGGCCTCACCGGCTACGTGCCCGGACTGTTCAAACATGTATATACCGGAACCCGTGCCGACGTGAAACGCGCACTCCCACCTGCCGAAATGGGACAAGCACTCGACATCTCCGCTTCCTTGCACCGGGAACTCAAAGAAGCGCAGATATGGTTCGCGCTGCTCTTCCTCTTGCGGGGAATGCCGTTTGCAGACCTCGCAAGACTGCGCAAATGCGATTTCAAGGACGGGGTAATTACCTACCGAAGACAGAAAACGGGAATGCAGATACGTGTACATGTAACCGAAGAAGCCGCTGAGCTTATCCGCCGATGCGCCGACCGCCGCACGGACTCGCCCTACCTGCTCAACATACTGGGGGACGAAAACTGCCGTTTCCCCCTGGGAAGGCGTGAAGAATACCGACATTACCAACAGGTCCTGCGGAGATTCAACCGGAAACTCAAACTGCTGGCAGCAGCCCTCAGACTGGGCGGAAAGCTGTCCGTCCTATGTGGCAAGGCACACATGGGCAACAACGGCGTTCCACACCAGAGTCGCCGTGGGAGTAATAAGCAACGCACTGGGGCATTCATCGGTAAAGGTTACGGAAACCTATCTGAAACCCTTCGAAAACGAAGCGCTGGACAGGACCAATAAGAAAATTATCGCTTACGTGAAGAAATGCAGTATCCGACAAGGATGACATGGAAGTATTCCATGTATATAACTATGATACAGATTATTACAAAGGGATTACTTTGTAGGTAACGGAGGATATTCCTACCGCAAAAGTAACTATAAAACATTGAAAAACAAAATAAAAAAGATAAAATCTTATCATATACGGCATAAAAGACCGGCAGCAGACAAAACAGAACAAACCGACTTCAACCAATAAAGCAAAGCCCCCCTTGCCGCCTTCCGGTAGGAAAGCGGGAAACGTCTGTTATATAACTTTATCGGTTATACAACCCGGATGCATATGCGGCAGACGCTTCTGCAGGGTGCCTAAAGGCAATCTTCCGTTACCTACAAAGTAACGGCCGGATACCAACAATCAAACAAACAAGAAAACTACATGATAACGCCCAAAACACAGACTGCCATTGCAGTACTCAAATGCATCTATGCAAGAGACTACGGTACTTGCATAAAGCAGTGCACACTTACAGAAGGGCAGATGCGGGTATTGCTGACACAGCTCACCAATGCCGGACTTATCATCCTGAAAGAAAAGGAACATCCGCTGGAAATACAGTCCTATATTCCTGCTAAAAAAGCCATGGAAATATCCCTGATGGATATTCTCGAAGCTACGGGAGAACATCTGAACTGCAACCGCCCCATTACCGAGCAATTCTATGCACAATACGGAAGAGCCGCCCAGAAACTCGGAATAATAAACCAGATAGCCAGAATATACTTAAAGGAAATTACACTGACAGATTTATAAAAGGAGGACAATAAATTGAAAAGATAAACTATAATCATAATATCGGCTTTGTTTGCAATATTGCCTTATACAAGCAGACTGAAAGCGCAAACCCATAGCTGTAAAAAGTGACCTGCTCACCGGAGCACTCTCTTCTCCCAATCTTAGTGCAGAGGTAAAACTCTCCGAACGTTTTACGTTGGAAGCCGGATTCCATTACAATCCTTTCTCAATAGGCAAAGACAAATACCTGAAGCACTGGTTTGTACAACCAGAATTGCGTTATTGGATGCATCAACCCTATAAAAGAAGTTTCTTGGGGATAAATCTCATGTATGGAGTATACAACATAAGCAAAATAAAATTGCCTTTCGGAATATTCAAAGGAATACGCTCGTCAAGATACGAAGGAGATTTGTAGGAATAGGAATATCGTATGGCTATCATTTTATCCTGTCTTCCCATTGGAGAGTGGAAACAAGCATCGGAATGGGATTTCTTCACACCGGATATGAGCGTTACTATTGTTCGAGTTGCGGAGAAAAGACAGGAGCAGGCAATAGAAACTTCATTGCACCTACCAAGGCGGCAATCTCCCTGATATATATAATAAAATAATGACAAACAATAACAAATTACATATTAACACTTAAAAAAACAGATGCATATGAAAACAAACAATTTTTTATGGGCAACATTGGCAACAGCCATCCTTACACTGACAGGATGCAACAGTGACGACAACGAACTGACAGTTCCTCAACTGCAAGATAAAACAGCACTTTTGGAACTGCGTCTGATCGGGAATGGAATAAATACCAAAGCAACCGGTGACAATTTACCTACGCAAGCCGAAGAAAACACTGTAAAGTATTTCACTGTTGCTATTTTCAACAGCGACAACACCGTAAATACCCTGCACACTGTAACCGAAAACACAGCCTCGGCAACAACCATCAGCTGCACACCGGCAACAGACTGTACAGGTATCGTAGTAGCCAACGCTCCTTCCGATAGTTATTTTACAGGTGTGCTGAACAAGGACGATTTCTTGAAGAAGGCCATCGCATTGGCGGATGCACAAACCAAAGACTGCCTGCCTATGAGCGGAAATATAAAAGACAAGAACGGCAACGCCACCTTCACGCTGAGCGCAGGCGACAATGACGGAATAACCGCCCAATTAAGCGGCTTGTGGCAAGAGTATCGATAAGCAGCATCAAAACTGACTTCGACCCCAAAGGCAGTACTCAGCAGCATCGTATGAGCTGAAAACATCTTTGTCCGAAATGCAATAAAAGAAGTGGTACCGGGCACAGGCGAATACAGCACAACGAAAATGGAAACCCCTGCTTACCTGAGCGGAAACTACGACAGTTCCAACGGAACAGCAGATTATCTGGCAAATGCGATAAGCCCTGCTACGGATGTAAAAACTGAACATCAGACCAACTACTGGTTTTATGTTCTTCCAAACGAGGAAACCACCCATACGGCATTGGTACTGGAAGGTACATTCAAGAAAAACGCGGACGATACGGGAAGTACCATCTATTACCCGATAATCATCAATAAAAGCCAAAGCGGAACAACCATTACCGGAGGTCGGGCACAGGCACTTCAAACATAGCCCGTAACACTACTTACAGCATAAAAGCCACCATCAAAAGTATAGGTATTGCAGATCCTATGGGAGATATAACCCCTACTTCACTCCAACTGACGGTAAGCGTGGCGGACTGGGCATTGAATATTACCCAGGATGTGACTTCGAATAAAACCTGAATAACAAACAATACTTAAAATAGCCATGAAGTTTCTCCGAATATCCATACTTACGGCACTACATGTATGCCTCATATTCCTGCACACATCATGTATACGGGAAGAGATGAACGCCTGTGTACAATACAAGCTGAACACACAGGCAGTGGATGAACAAGGAAATGACCTGACCGGAAACGGGATACTGGAAAAATCGGAAGTTTATCTGTTTGGAGAAAAAGGATTTATAAGAATGATACCGGCAAAAGCATCGTTGGAATATCTCTTTGGAAACCATAAGAGCGAAAGGCTGACACTCGTAGCATGGGGAAATATCAAGGAAGACACCTTGATTACTATCCCCATCCTGCCGGGAACCTCCATCGAAAATGCACGCCTGAAACTGAAGAGACATACCGAAGGCAACCATCTGCCTGTAACGGATATGTTCTATTGCCGCAAGGAGCTGAGTAATACCGCCACAAGAAGCATACAGGAAGAAAGCATCACATTGGTAATGAAAAGAATAGCAGCAGGACTTAGCATACATACCCTGCACCTGGAAGAGCAATATCCCCGACAAGAAGAAAACTATACACTTCTTATAAGAGGCACGGGAACGGAAATGGACTTCACAGGTAAAGTGACAGGCGAAAATGCCGAGTACAAGCCACTATCCATTACCGATGAGCAAGGAAATGTACATGTTCCCCCTTTCAGGATTTTTCCTACTGGGGAAGGAAAGGGTATAGAAATAGACATATACAGAGGGCAGGATAAGGTATGTACAGTGGAACGGGACAATGAAGGAAAACCTCTCTACGTAATGGCAGGAAAGCAAACGGACATTGAAATTGATTTCAAAAACACACAAATAAAAGCAACAGTAAAGGTCTTGCCTTGGGGAGAAGTGAACCAGAACACAGAAATCTAAGTAAGGAGAAGTATGACACAATTATTGAAATACAAAAGTGGTAAAATGACCGCATTATCTGTTATAGCCTTCACTGCAACCATTGTTGCCATGTTAGCATCATGCGATACCGCACAACTCGAAATTCCGGAAGTGCAACTGACACTCCGCCTTTCGTTACCGGAAGCAGGAGAATATGCACGTACACGTGCTATCACAGCCGATGAAGAAAATGCGATAGATATTGAACAACTGAAAGTATTGGTCTTCAAGGTAGAAGGAACTTCCGAGCTCTTTGCCTATGAAACTCCGCAGATACAGTTGCAGGCAAACCGGTATACAGTAACCCTAAAGCAAAGCCAAGCGGAAGAAAAGTACAGATTAGTTGTCATAGCCAATGCCGGCAAACAATTACCGGCCATTCAGGAAAACACTCCTAAAGACGAGGTACTAAGAAAAATTACGTTCAGCGCCAGCGGCAACTGGAACACGGCCGGTCCCTCAGATTACACTCCTTTTCCCATGTGGGGAGAAAGCACCACTGCACAATCGATAACTTCTGCCACGACTTTGGTTCCATCACCCTGCTTCGAGCATTGGCGCGTATAGATGTGGGCTGCGGACTCAAGGAAGAGACAGCAACAGGAGTCGGCGGATTCGCACTAAAAACCGTCAGCATATACCGGACTAACAATAAAGGCTATGCTGCCCCCGTAGACAGTAAGACAATCACCGACAATGTGGTTTCAGCCGTATCCGTACCTTCTGATGCCGGCACCAATGATGCCCTGACCTATACCTGTACAGATGATAAATCATTGCTACGGACTATCTATATAGCAGAAGCAGAACAGGGAACCAACAAGGATAACAATATATGTCTGGTCATAGGCGGGATTTATACAGGAGATACATATTATTACAGAGTGGACCTGACCGTCAACGGGAGTTATATTCCTATTAAAAGGAATTGCCGCTATATCGTAAATATCAAAGCTGTGAACAGCATAGGCTATACAACAGAAGAGGAAGCACTCCACGGCGACATTGTATTGTCCGTTACTGCCGACTTGTCGCAGAAGCATGGGGCAGCCAGACAGAAGCGGGCAAGGGAACAATAACATTACTCTAAAAACAATATAAAACAGATGGCAAAAATCATATCCTATACAATATTCATACTATTATTCGTAACCGGATGTAGTACCGATGAAACGGAATATTTCCAGAAGATAATGTATTGGTCGAAGTCAAAGCGCCACAGACCGATGGGTGGAGTACAAAGGATTATATCAACACCCGGAATTACTCAGAGAAAACAACCGACGGAAAGAGGAAGACGGACTGAATATAAAAATACATACGCTTCCCGATACGAAAGGAACTGCAAAAGCGGCATAAATACCCGCTGGGCGAATATGGAAGATAACATCACTTTCAGGGTGATAGCCTACAAATGTGCAGATGCCGCCAATATTTCAACGGCCAATTATGCCGGTTACGGAGATTACAGATTATCGGGTAGCAGCGTGCAAACGAACAAGAAACTATCCCTTCTAATAGGAACTTATACGTTTTGTCTGCTATTCTTTTGGTAATTCAAATTCCTTAGCCGGCTTTGATAACAGTACAACCAATGTTCCTGTTTCAAACGGACAAAATTTCATGATCTGCATAAAGCCTAATATCAGCATTAACAAAGCGGAAGATAGTAAATACACTTTGGACAATATTGTATTCAAACACCTGTGCGCACGATATAGGGTATTGGCAAAAGCACAAAGTGGAAGAATGAGTAACATCACAGCATGTTCCGGTTCCATAACATTGCCTAAAAAGACAGCAGTCTATTCATTTACCGACAACACATTGAATGTACAAGAAGAGAATACAGAAACCGTAAACATACTTTGGAACAATCCGGACGCCATGGAAGTATATAGCGAATACATATATTTACTTCCTCAAAACTCTGCAAAGATAACCGTCAGCCTGGATTTTACTGTTGGCGGAAAAGCCTACACAAACAAAAGTATCACAGCGGACGGATTGACATTTACTGCAAACAATACATACTACAGCAGCATAGATTTTAGTACAGACCAAGGTTACATAGTCGGAGGCGTAATATGGGCCAACGGAAATCTTTATTACGAGAACAATGAATATAAATTCTTCCGAATACAGAAGACTTCATAGGAGGTACAAATACCGGCGAAATATTCTATTATAATGCACTGCTGCCATATCCATCCCTTAAAACAGATCCTGTAAAAACCTGGAATCCGGCGAATGACCCATGCAGTAAAATCGCTCCGGCAAACACATGGCGCACTCCAAGTTCCAAGGACTTCACCAAGTTACAGGAAGCAGGTTATACGATAGATGCAGTAAGTGGGAGCAAGAAAGGGTTCAAATTCGGCAATACGCTTTTCCTGCCGTATTGCGGTTATCTGCAATCCAAAGTGTCTCCATATTATAAAGACAAAGACTATCGCGGATTATATGCCACTTCCGATTACAAATATATATTTGTATTTTGGAACAGTGCTTATGCCAACGGAAAAGCCGGATGCAACATGCCTAATGACTACAACTGCCCGTGGGATGCCTTTTGTATCTGGTGCATTCGGGATTAACACCGGCCTGGCAGATTTGCTGCAACTCCTGTTGTACTGCACTACCTATGACACAAAAGCCAGCTAATTCATTGCGAGTTAGCTGGCTAATTCTATAATATTTTCCGAAAAATCTTAGAGTTCTGCCCAATGCCATTAAAACGGCACAGGCCCGTCCAATCCCACCCCGCCAAACGGATTGTCCGTTTGAGGCATATAGTCGGAGGCAGACGGAGGCGGTGGCGTAGAGGGACTGCCGATGGGCGCATTCATACGCGAACCGAACGTGGCTCCTCCCATACCCTCGGTAGGCGGCGGAATAACCGTATCGTCTTCCGGATTCTGGAAGCGGGTGTACTGGCCGATAAAGCGCAGGCGCACATCGCCCACGGCACCGTTACGGTGCTTGGCTATGATAATCTCCGCCATGCCGCGCAGGTCTGTGCCGTCGGCGGAAGTATAAATCTTGTAATATTCGGGACGGTGGATGAAGCACACCATATCGGCATCCTGCTCGATGGCTCCGGACTCGCGAAGGTCGCTCAACTGCGGACGCTTGCCCTCTTCCCCCTCACGGTTCTCTACACCACGGTTCAACTGAGACAGGGCAATAATGGGAATGTTCAACTCCTTGGCCAACCCTTCAACGAACGCGAAATCGTACTCACCTCTTCCTGACGGCTGCCGAACGACATGCCGCTGGCATTCATCAACTGCAGGTAGTCG
>ENA-OQHP01000436-OQHP01000436.1-human-gut-metagenome-genome-assembly--contig:-NODE-436-length-13440-cov-1.239090_pt1 | contig 13440 bp, 18 predicted proteins | sample MGYA00242563_ERZ504717 | MGnify/ENA primary metagenome ERZ504717 (study PRJEB26092, sample SAMD00036212) | human gut metagenome | host: Homo sapiens | study: EMG produced TPA metagenomics assembly of... | reverse complement strand
GATACAAATACACACACTATCTGGAAGGCAAACGGGGAAGAACTGTATGATATGCTGAAGGATAAAGGAGAAAGACGAAACCTTGCCCATGACCCCAAATACTCAAAGATTCTGGCCGAGCACCGGGCACTGCTGGACGACTACATCCGCCGCACACAGGACGACTACCGAAGCCTGAAAGTTGAAGCCGACAAGAGATGGCGCAGCCACGCACCGGGATATCCCAACCACGAAGGACCCTGCGCCAGAGACATTATCAATAGAAAGTAAGCAAAAAGAACTAAAAAAAACAGAATAATATAGATGATTATCAGTGCCTTGACCGGCACTTCCATTCTTTTCGCCATCCCGCTGCAAGTCTTCAATAATATTCTGCTTCAAAAGAAGGCAGTTAAAGGGATTTTTTGTACTTTTGCGCCTCAATAAGAGTAATTTGTAATTTAGTAATTGTAATTAGATACTATGTTCGATAATTTAAGCGAGAGACTTGAGAGGTCGTTTAAAATTTTGAAGGGTGAAGGTAAAATCACCGAAATTAATGTAGCGGAAACGCTGAAAGATGTGCGTAAAGCACTTTTGGATGCTGACGTAAACTATAAAGTTGCCAAGAGTTTTACTGATACCGTTAAGGAAAAAGCTTTAGGACAAAACGTGCTGACAGCTGTAAAACCCAGCCAGTTAATGGTAAAAATCGTACACGATGAGTTAACACAACTCATGGGTGGCGAAACTGCGGAAATCAATATTGATTCCAAACCGGCTGTTATTTTGATGTCCGGTCTGCAAGGTTCCGGTAAGACTACTTTCTCCGGAAAGTTGGCACGCATGCTGAAAACCAAAAAGAACCGGAAGCCTTATTGGTGGCTTGCGACGTTTACCGCCCCGCCGCTATCGAACAGTTGCGCGTACTGGCAGAGCAGATCGAAGTGCCCATGTATTCCGAACCTGATAGCAAAGACCCGGTGAGCATAGCCCAAAATGCCATACAGGAAGCTAAAGCCAAAGGATATGACCTCGTAATCGTCGATACAGCCGGTCGTCTGGCCGTAGACGAAGAGATGATGAACGAAATCGCCGCCATCAAATCCGCCATCAATCCGAATGAAATCTTGTTCGTAGTGGATTCCATGACCGGACAGGATGCCGTAAACACAGCCAAAGAATTCAACGAACGTCTGGACTTCAATGGTGTGGTATTGACCAAGTTGGACGGTGACACTCGCGGTGGTGCCGCCCTTTCTATTCGTACTGTAGTAAACAAGCCTATCAAGTTTGTAGGAACCGGCGAAAAACTGGACGCTATCGACCAATTCCACCCTGCCCGTATGGCAGACCGTATTCTGGGTATGGGCGACATCGTGTCATTGGTAGAGCGTGCACAAGAACAATATGATGAAGAAGAAGCCAAACGTCTGCAAAAGAAAATTGCGAAGAACCAGTTTGACTTCAACGACTTCCTGAGCCAGATTGCACAAATCAAAAAATGGGTAACTTGAAAGAACTCGCTTCCATGATACCGGGGGTAGGCAAAGCTATCAAGGATATCGATATTGACGACAATGCTTTCAAAAGCATCGAAGCGATTATCTACTCCATGACTCCGGAAGAACGCAGCAACCCGGCCATCCTAAACGCTCACGCCGCCAGCGTATCGCCAAAGGCAGCGGCACGAACATTCAGGAAGTAAACCGTTTGCTGAAACAGTTCGACCAGACCCGTAAAATGATGAAAATGGTGACCGGCAGCAAAATGGGCAAGATGATGCCGAAACTGAAACGATAAGAAAGAAAAATATCCTGCATATAAATCCCGCTAATTTCATAGTTCGAATGAAGTCAGCGGGATTTTTGCTTTATTCGGTTATTTGACCTATTTTTGCGAATAATGCCATGTAAATAATAACCAATACAATAATATTGAATATGACACTAATTGACGGAAAGCAATTTCCGAACAGGTAAAACAGGAAATTGCAACAGAAGTAGCTGAGATAGTGGAGCGCGGCGGAAAACGCCCGCATTGGCAGCTATCCTTGTAGGACACGACGGTGGCAGCGAAACCTATGTAGCAGCCAAAGTAAAAGCTTGTGAAGTATGCGGATTCAAGTCCTCGCTCATTCGTTATGAGACAGATGTAACGGAAGAAGAGCTGCTGGCGAAGTGCGCGAACTGAATGAGGATGCAGATGTAGACGGTTTTATCGTCCAGCTGCCTTTGCCAAAACATATATCGGAACAAAAAGTGATTGAAACAATCGACTACCGCAAAGATGTGGATGGCTTCCATCCTATCAATGTAGGACGTATGTCCATAGGATTACCTTGTTACGTTTCCGCAACTCCTAACGGAATTCTCGAATTGCTGAAAAGATACAAAATAGAAACTTCCGGAAAGAAATGCGTTGTACTGGGGCGCAGCAATATCGTAGGCAAACCCATGGCTGCCTAATGATGCAAAGGCTTATCCTGGTGACGCCACAGTAACCGTTTGCCACAGCCGCAGTAAGACCTGGTAAAAGAGTGCCAAGAAGCCGATATTATCATCGCAGCTATGGGACAACCTAACTTTGTAAAAGCGGAAATGGTGAAAGAAGGCGCAGTTGTCATTGACGTAGGTACTACCCGTGTACCAGACGCAACCAGAAAATCCGGTTTCAAGCTGACCGGTGATGTCAAGTTCGATGAAGTAGCTCCCAAATGTTCATTCATCACTCCCGTACCTGGTGGTGTAGGTCCCATGACCATTGTCTCTTTAATGAAGAATACATTGTTGGCAGGCAAGAAAGCTATTTATCAATAATAAGGATGATGAAAGCGCTCATCTCCTTTATCTTTCTACTATATACGTAACCCTTTCCCTTCCACAGGAAAGGATTACGCTATTATTTGTAGGAGACTTAATGCAACACCGGGCGCAAATAGATGCCGCCCGCACTTCCGACGGGAAATATGATTATTCTCCTTGTTTCTCCCTTGTAAAGGAAGAAATCTCCCGTGCCGATATTGCAATAGGTAATCTTGAAGTGACTCTCGGTGGAAAACCTTATCAAGGCTATCCTACTTTCAGTGCACCCGACGAATATCTGCAAGCTATCAAAGATGCTGGATTCGACGTTCTTCTCACAGCAAACAATCATTGCCTGGATCGCGGCAAGACCGGATTGGAACGAACCATCACACAAATCGAATCATTTTCCATACCCTATGCAGGTACTTACCGGAACGCTATAGAACGTAAACAACTCTATCCTCTCTTCATCCGGAAAAAAGGTTTCTGCATAGCCATACTCAACTACACTTACGGCACTAATGGAATCAAGGTATCTGCACCCAACATAGTCAATTACATTGACAAAAAACAATTCTAAAAGACATACATAGCGCCCAAGCCGTACGCCCGGATGCTATTATAGCCTGTATGCATTGGGGAGAAGAATATCAATCACTCCCGAACCGTGAGCAATGCGAGCTTGCCGACTGGTTGCTGAAACAGGGGTGACCCATATTATCGGTTCGCATCCGCACGTAATCCAGCCTATGGAATTACGCACGAACGGCAATCAACAGCATGCCATCGTCTATTCTTTAGGAAACTTCATCTCCAATATGAGCGCTGCAAATACAGACGGTGGACTCATCTTTACGCTGCAACTTGAAAAATATCCTCTCCCCAAGCCCATCCGTCCATTACAAAACCATTCAAGTCATTCACCGTCGCCCGAATCTTTTGCCTCTTCTTTTCCATTCGCCCGTGTCGTCCGATGCGGATACACTTTAGTATGGACCGGCCGCCCCACTCTCACCGGAGAAAAAAATTACATTTTATATCCTTCTTACTCACCACATAGCCATTTGCCGCAATCAGCCCGTAACCGTCTGAATATCTTCATTAAAAACACTCGAAAGTTCCTGATACAGCATAATACAGAAATTTATGAAAATAATAAATAGCTATTTTTTGGAAAAAACGCCAAAACATTTGTAATATCAAAGATTATCCATATCTTTGCACCGCATTTAAGAAATGCAACAACATGGTGACTGTAGTTCAGTTGGTTAGAGCGTCAGATTGTGGTTCTGAATGTCGAGGGTTCGAGTCCCTTCAGTCACCAAGAAAAAGAGGAATTTCAGTGATGATTTTCCTCTTTTATTATATACCCCCTTTACCGGGACTCAGGGTTCAGTTCGAAAAACTTGGGGGAATTAGGGTTAAAAACGCTATCTTTGGCGTATGAGACAGAAACGTCAAAAACCCGCCAGGGTCAGTCCAAAAATTGTTTAGTAATGTTTTAGCAAAAAGAGTATGGCTACATTTACTGAATGTTCCGCTTTTATTTTTGAGCTCAACATAAAAAAGAGTCCCGCAAATCTCAACGACCTACGGGACCCCAGAATAAACAGAACTTAGGATACTCTTTAGTATCCCTTCAATAAGTTGCAAACAGCAGAATAGAATCACTCAAAACAGACTTTCCACACCGATTAGGAACCAACGCTTATGATTCCATTCCCGCACTCTTTACAATAGACTTGCATATTGATAACCCCAAACCAGTCCCCTGTGCAAAAGAGCCGGGCTCTTCAAATCAGTCAAAGAACGTAGAAAATTGTTCTCGTGCATTTCACATACTGCGCCAGTAGCACTCAATTCAACTCCTGTTATTATTGCATAAATATATCCATACATTACTTTGGCGTATATTATATGGCATCAGCCAACAAATATATACGTAGCAATGTTTTTATACTGCAAAGAAAAGCTTTTCTGCATGAAGCATCTTAATTTAAAAGCCCTTGCTATAAAGAAATGTCCTAAAGTTTATAAAGAAAAGTCTTATAATATTGTATAACAATAATTTATTGTTTCATATCCATTTGGGTCTTTTTAAATTCAGAAGGTGTCATTCCCGTTTTATTCTTGAATAGACTATGAAAAGTAGGCATACTATTAATGCCGGAAGCCTCAGCTATAGCACGTAAAGTATATTCAGGATGTTCCTTCAACAAATGTATAGCATGATTCAAACGTAACTCATTGATATAACCACTCAGATTAGTACCCGTATTTTCTTTTATCATCTTAGCAAAACGGGTATTATTCATATGCGCCATTCTGACTAAATCTTCTCTTGACAAATCTGCAGAAAGATACAATTCATCTCTCCTTATCAAAGAATCCAATTTCTGAAAGACCTGTTTATTGATTTCATACTCTTTATCAATGTCGGAAGATTCTGTATCCAAATCATTATACAGAATAGACTTATCATCTTCACCTGGCGATTGCTGTTTCTTCTTTTGCTCTGACAGCGCCTCATTTACATACTTCACCAATGCCCTGTTCTTTTCTTTGATATTACGATTCTGCAGCCAAACCTTCCAAAGAAAAACAAGACCAGCAGTACTATAAAAAAATAAAAGCCAGAGAAATTGTCCGTATCTTCAATTTTAAAGCTTGTTCTGCAATGTGGGCTTCTCTCTCATCAACATCGTACAAGGTTTCTAATTCCAATGCTGCATTTGTTTTTTCACGTTGATATATGCTGTCAGTCAAAGCAATGAAAACAGTACTTAGCTTCACTGCCTTTTCATATTCCTTCAAACCGGTATAAGCTTTTATCTCTTTAGACAAAATGCCACGATACTGATAATTAATTGTATCCTCTCTCCTAAAAACTTCTTTCAGCTCGCGACAATTATCTAAAACTTCCCTATACCGGCCTGTCACAAACAAATAGGGAGTAGCATCGTATTTCCCGGCAGGAGTTGAAGCTGCAAAGTAGACTTATATTTTATAAAACATTCCTCTGCTTTCTCCTTATCACCCGAACAATAATACAAATAAGCCAATTTGGAATACAGATAAGACTTCTGTAAGTCCAAATAAGCAGCTTGTATTCCTTCCTTGCCTTCCATTTTATCCAACAGCTTCTGTCGATATAGCCCAACGGACAACGCATCATCTATTAATCCATCATCTATCAAAAACTCATTTTAACCCCGTTGAAATAAGAAAGCATACGCAAACCATATGCATCGTCAGCATCCCTCAAAAGTTGAATAGCTTCATCAAATGTTTCGTAAGCATCCTTTTAAAAGACAGCCAACGCTTATTTTCTCCCATACAGAACAACAGTTTAGCCTCTGCCCGCTTATTCTCCATATCCCTCGCTTGCCTGATGCCTTCAACAACATACCGGTTACTCACCTCATATTCACTCAACAAACTTGATAACTCCGCCAATGCAATCGTCATCTTAAGCAAATGTTCAGGACTATTACCAGCAATGGAATCCTGAACATAAGCTCTCCGTGCATAACGAAAAGCCAATTTGCACTGATATCTATTACGATAGACCATACTCCGCAAATCGTTTATGCGCGCAGGCATCATTACCTTCTTCTTTTCAGCTTCATCCAGTAACTGCAAGGCACGGTCGGTTCACTCATATATATATCTGTAATATATTGATCCGTATAAAGTGAAGATTGTCCGCTCTCTTTTGTTTCCTGAGCCATCAAAAAAACGCTGTTCACCCAAAATAAGAAACAGATATAAAGGAATTTTTTCATAGCATTTGAACCTATTCGGATTTACTAACTGTTCGCAAATATATACTTTTTTATTTATCCTAACAGTAAAATCACCTATCTTGCAAAGACGAAACTTAATCAGATATGAAAATTCTTTGGATAGACCTAAATAGTTCCTACGCTCATTCTTCATTGGCACTTCCTGCGCTACATGCACAGATAGCAAACGACCCATCTATTGAATGGGCAATAGTATCTGCCACGATAAATGAGAATGTAGGAACCGTTGTAGACGAAGCTTACCGCCATAAGCCCGACATCATAGCTGCAACAACCTGGCTTTTCAATCACGAACAGTTGCTACATATTACTTCAAGGCTGAAAGTATTACTTCCCAAAGCATGTCTCATATTAGGCGGTCCGGAGTTCCTCGGAAATAATGAGTTATTTCTGCGCAAGTACCTTTTGTGGACTGCGTATTCAGAGGAGAAGGCGAGGAAGTCTTTCCCCAATGGCTGACTTGCTGGAACCAACCAGAACTGTGGAATGATATTGCCGGACTATGCTATTTGGACACTGACAAGCAATACAGAGACAATGGAACAGCCCGTGTCTTAAACTTTTCCAGACTCATTCCACCCGAAAAAAGCTGTTTCTTCAATTGGGACAAACCGTTTGTGCAACTTGAAACCACACGCGGATGTTTCAACACATGCGCCTTTTGCGTCAGCGGCGGCGAAAAACCTATACGTACACTCTCCATTGAAAACATCCGCCAACGGCTTCAAACCATTCACGAACACGGTATCAAAAACATACGTGTACTCGACCGTACATTCAACTACAATACGCATCGCGCAAAAGAACTGCTCCAGCTGTTTTTAGAATATCCCGATATACATTTTCATTTAGAGATACATCCAGCTCTTCTTTCCGAAGAACTGAAAGAAGAATTGAAACAATTGCCACAAGGTCTGCTTCACCTCGAAGCGGGAATTCAAAGTTTGCGCGAACCTGTTCTTGAGCAAAGCCACCGTATGGGAAAATTATCCGATGCCTTAAAAGGGCTGAAATTTCTATGCTCGCTCCCGAATATGGAAACGCATGCCGACCTCATTGCCGGACTTCCCCTCTATCACCTCTATGAAATATTTGAAGATGTATATACCCTTGCCGGATACAATGCAGGAGAGATACAGCTGGAATCACTCAAATTGCTTCCAGGTACGGAAATGCGTCGACGGGCAGAAGAACTTGGAATACGCTATTCCCCCTTTCCTCCTTACGAAGTTTTGGAAACCAACGAAATCAGCGTTGGAGAACTGCAAACCGCTCGCCGGCTGTCTCGCCTGTTAGATGCTTTCTACAATACTCCCGCCTGGCATACACTAACCAGAGAGTTAATATTAAATGACAAAGATTTTCTACATAACTTCCTTAAATATCTGATACAGGTAAATCTGATAGACCAGCCTATGAGTTTGGAGAACGCGGGCTTATACTTTATGAATATTGCAAACTGGCCTATCCTGAATATAAAATCCAAGCAAGCATTGCTTGGATAGAAGCTGGCATGTCCTTAAAAAAGACTCCGGCAGAAAAAGTAAAAACCAAACATCAGATTCCACCTGAGAAATGGGAAGTGATATATGGAGAATATAAAAGTAATCTGCGACTTTGCTTTCTTCCGCTCGATGAAAATACAAAATGCGGTTATTGGTTTGGATTTGAAACAGAAATACAGAGAACATTCCCCGTATTCAAAGCTAAAACAGATATATAACAAATATCATTTTACTGCGTTGAATAAAATGAATTGCCGCTAAAGAAACTGTCACGCCACGAAGCCTGCACTGCCTCAATTCACTGCCGAAAGCTTGAAAATGCTGGTGCAGGCAACATAAGACAGTAATAAATCCCCGTTAAAAGTACTTTAATAAAATAGAACCAACTACTCTGTCGGTTTTTTCTATTTTCTTTCTTTATCTTTGTGGCTATATGATATTACTTTCGGCTGCATGAACAACGTTCAGAAACAGAGAGGGAGCATCATACAAAGAAGAAAGAATAGTGAGAATTGCATACGGATAGAGTATGCAAACGTCCAAGCTGACAACAATTCTGGAAAATGAGCATAAAAAACAAGATACACCATACGGTCTATTTTCTCCTATTTGGAATAATAATAGGTATTTTAAGATGGACTATATGTATAGTAGATACAAATGGAGGCATGAATTCACTCCTTTTTACAAGCATTCTTGTTGATAATTGCACTGTTATTATTTGTAATTTGGGATATTGTTTTGCATAAAATAACCTTGAGAGTAATTTCAACCATCATTTTATTATGTTTTAACATATGGTCTTACACCTACTATTTTAAAATAGAAGAATTAAAAGAATATTGGGATGGGGTTAGATATTCGCCTAATGATGCATATCTTCCCCCCAACATTGATAATTTCATTTTTGTATGGTTGGCGAACCAAGTTCTTGTTTTTTATTTGCTTTTAGCAATAGGCATTTCACATCTATTACAGAGAAAAAAAGACATTAGCAAAGCATGATAACATTTGACAGTATCCCTATCTTAACCCATAATGATGGAGATATATGAGTATATGTACGATAACTATTATAGTTATGACAACTTATTGTCACTACTTTATCGAAAAGAAAGATAGTATATCTTACGTTAGGCATCTACATTTTGTTCTGTATGATTACATTACCCAATAGGTGTACATAGTATTAAAAGCGATCAGGTACACCGAATAGTACACCGAAAGAATGCTTTGATATGCTTATTTTTGCTATGTACCAAAATAAAAAATCCCCGTAAATTGTTAGTTTACAGGGATTTTCTTTGTTTTGCAATTCTTTCCAGCGGAGAGACAGGGATTCGAACCCCGGGTGCCTCGCAGCACAACGGTTTTCAAGACCGCCGCAATCGACCACTCTGCCACCTCTCCAAAACTTCTTTTCAAGAAGTGCTTCTCTCTTAAAGCGGTGCAAAGGTACAAATCATTTTTAAATCTGCAAACATCTTTCCTGTTTTTTCACGAAATAATTGTACTTTTGTGCCCATGATATACCCACAGAACTTTGAACAGAAGATAGGCTTCGACCAAATACGCCAACTGCTAAAAGAAAAATGCCTCAGTACGCTTGGCGAAGAGCGAGTGACAGATATGGTGTTCTCCGACCGCTTTAATGAAGTAGAAGAACGACTGGATCAGGTTACAGAATTCGTACGTATACTTCAAGAAGAAGATAATTTTCCGGCACAATATTTTGATGTACGTCCGTCCCTGAAACGGATACGGGTGGAAGGCATGTATTTGGACGAGCAGGAGCTTTTCGACCTGCGCCGCTCTTTAGAAACGATACGCGACATTGTACGCTTTTTGCAAAAAAGCGAAAATGAAGAAGAAGAGGAAACCACATCTCCTTATCCTTGTCTGAAGCGACTGGCAGGAGACATAACGGTATTCCCGCAACTTATCGGAAAAATAAACGGCATTCTTTCTCCCTACGGAAAAATAAAGGATAATGCCTCGGCAGAACTGGCGCGCATCCGCCGCGAACTGGCAAGTACAATGGGAAGTATCTCACGCTCATTGAACAGCATTCTGCGCAATGCCCAATCGGAAGGTGTTGTAGACAAGGACGTAACCCCCCCCACAATGCGCGACGGGCGACTGGTGATTCCTGTAGCTCCAGCCTTGAAACGAAAAATAAAAGGCATCGTACATGACGAATCCGCCAGTGGTAAAACCGTATTCATCGAACCCGCCGAAGTAGTGGAAGCCAACAATCGCATCCGCGAACTCGAAGGGGACGAACGGCGGGAGATTATCCGCATCCTTATGGAATTTTCCAATTTGTTGCGCCCATCCATTCCCGATGTTTTGCTGTCATATGAATTTCTTGCCGAAATAGATTTCATACGTGCCAAGGCCTTGTTTTCCGAGCAAATCACCGGACTGAAACCGGCTTTTGAAAACAAGCAGGTTATAGACTGGACAATGGCGGTACATCCGCTGTTGCAACTCTCTCTTGCCAAACATGGGAAAAAAGTTATACCGCTGGATATAGAGCTGGACGAAAAACAACGTATTCTCATCATCTCCGGTCCCAACGCCGGCGGAAGTCTGTCTGCCTGAAAACCGTAGGTTGCTGCAATATATGTTGCAATGCGGTCTGCTCATCCCGATGCACGAACGTAGCCATGCCGGCATATTCAGCAATATATTCATTGACATCGGCGACGAGCAGTCTATCGAAGATGACCTCAGCACCTACTCCTCGCACCTGACCAATATGAAGATAATGATGAAAAACTGCAACGAACGCATCTCATCCTTATCGACGAGTTCGGTGGCGGTACGGAACCCCAGATTGGCGGAGCGATAGCCGAAGCAGTGTTGAAACGTTTCAACCAAAAGCAGACGTTCGGCGTTATTACTACACACTACCAGAATCTGAAGCATTTTGCCGAAGACCATGATGGGTGGTAAACGGAGCATGTTATACGACCGCCATTTGATGCAAGCCCTTTTTCAGCTCCAGATAGGTAATCCGGGCAGTTCATTTGCCGTAGAGATTGCCCGTAAAATCGGATTGCCGGAAGATGTAATCTCCGATGCTTCGGAAATTGTAGGCAGTGAATACATCAATGCCGACAAGTACCTGCAAGATATTGTACGCGACAAACGTTATTGGGAAGCAAACGTCAGACTATCCGGCAACGCGAAAAGCATATGGAGGAAACCATTGCCCGTTATCAGACAGAGATAGAAGAGTTGCAAAAATCGCGCAAAGAGATTCTGCAGAAAGCCAAAGAAGAGGCGGAACAACTGATGCAGGAAGCTAATGCCCGCATAGAAAACACCATCCGCGCCATTAAAGAAGCGCAGGCCGAAAAGGAAAAGACACGCCAGATACGGCAGGAATTAAATGATTTCCGCGAATCGCTGGACACCCTCACCGCTAAGGAGCAGGAAGAAAAATTGCCCGCAAAATAGAAAAACTGAAAGAAAAACAAAACCGGAAAAAGGAGAAGAAAGCCAACAAGAATCAGGAAAATACATTGTCTGCACAAGCGTTGGCAGAGCAACAGGCAAAGAAAGAAGCCGAACGTCTGGCAGCAATCGTACCCGGAAGCTATGTCAAGATAAAAGGACAGAACCTCAGTCGGCGAAGTATTGGAGATAAACGGCAAGAAAGCCATCGTTGCGTTGGGAAGTATCAAAACCACAGTCAAGCTGGATAGGCTGGAACGGACAAATGCGCAGCCTAAGCAAGCGGATGTCTCTACCAAGAGTACCTATATCAGTTCTCAGACACAAGACAGCATGTACGAAAAAAAGCTGAACTTCAAGCAAGATATAGATGTACGCGGCATGCGTGGAGACGAAGCCCTACAGGCTGTGACCTATTTCATAGACGATGCCATATTGGTAGGAATGTCACGCGTACGCATCCTACACGGAACCGGTACGGGCATCCTGCGCACGCTTATCCGCCAATATCTGCAAACCGTGCCCGGTGTAAGCCATTTTGCCGATGAGCACATTCAATTTGGCGGAGCGGGGATTACGGTTGTAGACTTAAGCTAATTGAAATTTAAAAATCGAGCAACAGAAAACTGCAAAGTTACAATATTAACAATCCTGATAAACAAATAATCCAATAACCCATTAGCAAGATGAAATCAATCAAAGAACTGTATCGCATCGGCACCGGTCCTTCAAGCAGCCATACCATGGGACCTCGCAAGGCAGCCGAGATATTTCTGGAAAGACATCCGGAAGCTGCATCGTTCAAAGTGACATTATACGGCAGTCTGGCGGCAACAGGCAAGGGTCACATGACCAACATTGCCATTACCGAAGTGCTGCAGCCGATAGCACCGGTAGAGATTATCTGGGAGCCTAAGATTTTTCTCCCCTTCCACCCTAACGGAATGAAGTTTGTCTCCGTTGACAAAGCAGGAAAGAAACCGACCGATGGACAGTGTTCAGTATCGGCGGCGGCGCTCTGGCGAGAAGAGAATGACGGAGCATCCTCGGTCAATACACCCGATGTGTATCCATGAGCAGCATGACGGAAATCATGCAATGGTGCGAACGTACAGGAAAGAGCTATTGGGAATACGTCAAGGAATGTGAAGACAGCGATCTATGGGATTACCTGCAAGAAGTATGGAAAACCATGCAGGATGCCGTGAAACGGGGATTGGAACAGGAAGCGTATTGCCCGGTCCGTTGAATCTACGCCGTAAAGCTTCCACTTACTATATACGTGCCAGCGGATACAAACAATCCCTGCAATCGCCGCGGACTGGTATTTGCCTATGCATTGGCGGTAAGTGAAGAAAATGCTTCGGGCGCGTCATCGTCACTGCTCCTACATGCGGCTCGTGCGGAGTGATGCCTGCCGTACTCTACCACCTTTCCAAAAGTCGTGATTTCAGTGATACGCGTATCTTGCGCGCCCTTGCCACAGCCGGGTTGGTAGGAAATATAGTAAAGACCAAGCTTCCATTTCAGGCGCGGAAGTAGGCTGCCAGGGAGAAGTCGGCGTAGCCTGTGCAATGACTTCGGCAGCCGCCAACCAACTTTTTGGCGGCAGCCCCGCACAAATAGAATATGCTGCGGAAATGGGTTTGGAACATCATCTGGGAATGACCTGCGACCCGGTATGCGGACTAGTGCAGATTCCTTGTATAGAACGGAATGCCTATGCCGCCGCACGCGCCTTGGATGCCAACCTTTACTCCTCTTTCACCGATGGTATGCACCGGGTATCTTTCGACAAAGTAGTAGCAGTTATGAAAGAAACCGGGAACGACCTTCCGTCGCTTTACAAGGAAACAAGTGAAGGCGGACTGGCTAAAGATT
>ENA-OQHP01000435-OQHP01000435.1-human-gut-metagenome-genome-assembly--contig:-NODE-435-length-13447-cov-1.335511_pt1 | contig 13447 bp, 19 predicted proteins | sample MGYA00242563_ERZ504717 | MGnify/ENA primary metagenome ERZ504717 (study PRJEB26092, sample SAMD00036212) | human gut metagenome | host: Homo sapiens | study: EMG produced TPA metagenomics assembly of... | reverse complement strand
TAATGCCGAAAATGCAAGTACAAACAGGTACACAGATACGGATCATCTGAAGGATCTGATAAGGAGTGGACGGGCTTAACAGCTGTAAGCGGATCTGCAGCGCATCACAGAAGCCAAAAAGCAGACATGCAAACATAACTCCTGTTGGCATCCACCGTCCAAAGATAACTGCTGATAAGGCAATAAATCCGCGGCCTGCCACAATGCCTTCTGAATAGGTACTTGTATAACAGATGGTCAGATATGCACCGCCGATACCGGCCAGGGCACCGCATATGATGCAGGCAATGTATTTCTGGAGAACTACGTTAATTCCCAGTGTTTCCGCTGCCTTTGGGAACTCACCTACAGCCTTGAAATTCAGTCCCGCCTTTGTACGGTTTAAAAATACCGCTGTCACGGCAACCAGAAGATATGCCCCATACACAAGAGGACTCTGCTGGAAGAAGATACTTCCGATCACCGGGATCTTGCTGAGTACCGGGATGGGCATGATCCCCATAGACACGCCCTGGATCAGTGTAGACGTATCAGAAAAGGAAAGCCGGTAAATAAAAGATGCCAGCGCCGGAGCAAAAATATTGATCGCCATACCATAAACGGTCTGTTCCGCGCAAAGGGTAATGGTGCAGAAAGCGTAGATCATATTGGTAGCAATACCGGAAAGAGCGCCTGCTAAAACCCCAGCCAGGGACTTCCTGTTTCATATCCCACCAGAAAGCCCACCAAAGCACCAATGGCCATAATGCCGTCCAGACCGATATTGACCATTCCGGCACGCTCTGAATAGGTTTCCGCAAGAGCCACCAAGAGGATGGGCGTTGCCATGCGCACCGTTGAGAGCAGAAGCTCTGTGAGAAAATTCATTGTAAAAATGATGCCATCAGCTGCGCCTCCTTTCTCTTTCCATGGTTTATAAGGAACTGCTTGATCGCCGGAAGTTTTAATAATGCGGTTCCGGCTACTGCAAAGATAATGACCAGAGCCTGAATGATATCCACCACAGAGCTTGGTACCTGCGTGGCTGTCTGCAAGGTACTTGCGCCCTTTCGCAGCACTGCGAAAATGCAGGCCACAATAGCCGTTCCCAATGGATTTAGCTGGGCGATCAGTGCAATTGCCACGCCATCGAAACCAAAGCCGGAGCCAAAACCGCTCATAAGCCGGAACTGTTTTCCATGAAGTTCTATGCTTCCTCCAAGTCCTGCAATAGCGCCTGAAGTGATAAAAGAAAACAGGATGTATTTATTAACGGGAAAACCATTGAAAAATGCCGCTGTTGCGTTCATTCCCACTGCCCGCAGCTTAAATCCTTTGGACGTATAAAAAATGAAATAGTATAAAACCGCTGCAAGCAAAAACGCCGCCAGAACACCCCAATGGCTGGAAATCCTTTTGAAATACCGGCAATCTTCATACTGTCTGCCACTGCAACCGTCTGTGGAACACTGCCGTCACGCAAAAGGGTTGTATACACATATCCCATAAACAGCGTTGCCACATAGTTGAGCATGATGCTGACGATCATTTCATTTAAGCCTCTGGTGATCTTTAAAATACCAGGAATAGCGCCCCAGATGCCCCCTGCAACGGTTCCTGCAAGAAGGCTTACAAGAAGTCCGCCCATTCCTGCGTCACCCAGTTTTGCAGAGACAAAGATACTGGTAACTGCACCCATAATAAACTGCCCTTCACCGCCCAGGTTAAAAACGCCGCACTTATAGGCAAAGGCTGCTGCAAGTCCGGTAAAGATCAGCGGACATGCAATTACTAAGTCTGCCCCATCTTACGTCCGCTTCCAAATGCACCGGAAAACAGGTATCCATAAGCTTCCACCGGATTTTTCCCCAGACACAGGATGATGATCCCTCCTGCTATAAATGCGATCAGGATTGACAGAATGGGGATCAGGATCTTTGCCAGATTATCTTTTAATTTCATTTCCCTATTCCTCCTTTCCTGCCATTGCCAGGGATATTTCTTCTACCGGCGGATTTTCACCAGAATAAATTCCCATGACCTGGCCTTCAAACATAACCAGGATCCGGTCTGAAAGTTTTAGGACTTCATCAAAATCCGCACTGATCAATAAGATCCCACAGCCCTTGTCCCTTGCTTCGATCATGGTATCGTGTACATACTGGGAAGCCCCGATGTCCAGACCTCTGGTTGGATGGACTGCTACTAAAAGTTCCGGGTGATTTTCCATTTCCCTGGCTAAGATGATCTTCTGCTGATTGCCGCCGGATAAGTTTCTTGCTTCCTGCTCAATAGAAGCACAGCGGATATCATTCTTTTTCTGAAGTTCCAGGGCAAACTTCCGGATCGCTTTTTTCTTTAATAAAGCGCCGTGTGCATAGGAAAAACGAGGTTCTTCCGTAGCCTTTAAAACCAGATTTTCTTCTACTGTCATATTTCCTACCAGGCCCATTTTGTTTCGGTCTTCCGGGACATGGGATACATTGGAAAGAATGAAGCCATTAGGCGCAAACCGGGCAACTTTGTGGGAATTTAATTCCACTTCTCCGCTGTCTGGTGAAATAACTCCCGTTACCAGCTGCGCAAGCTGTGACTGTCCGTTGCCGTCTACTCCGGCCACTCCCAGGATTCCTCCCTTTCCTATGGAGAAGCTTACGTTATTTAAACCGCTGTGTTTATGATCCTTCTGATAATCCACATGGAGCAGACGCAGCACATCTTCTCCCGGTTCTGTCACTTTTTTATAAGCACTGACTGTCATCTCATGGCCGATCATCAGATTTGCAAGCTGTGCCCCATCTGTATCCTTTTTATCCACTGTAGTAATAGTCTGACCAGCCCGCAGGATCGTCACCCGGTCACTGACTGCCATTACCTCACGCATTTTGTGGGAGATAAAAATAACAGACTTGTTTTCTGCCGTCAGTCTTCCCATAATAGAGAAAAGACCTTCTACTTCCTGGTCTGTCAGCGCTGCCGTTGGCTCATCTAAGATCAGAAGCTCCGCTCCCCGGTCAAGAGCCTTTAAAATCTCTACACGCTGCTGTTCGCCTACAGAAATCTCATTTACCTGCTTATCCAGATCTACTTCCAGTCCGTATTTTTGTGAAAGCTCCAGGATTTCCTTTTTCCGTTCTTCTTTTTTTAATGAAAATGGAACTGTCCTTTTTCGTTCCAAGGATAATATTTTCAAATACTGTCATGGCATCCACCAGCATAAAATGCTGATGCACCATTCCGATCCCCAGTTTTACCGCTGTTTTTGGTGAATCGATCTTTACCTTTTTGCCTTTTAACCAGATCGTACCGGAAGTAGGCTGATACAGCCCGATGAGAATATTCATCAGGGTACTTTTTCCTGCACCATTTTCACCCAGAAGTGTATGGATTTCGCCTTCTTCAATAGACAGATTGATATCCTTGTTGGCATAGACTGCACCAAACTGCTTGGTGATCCCTTCCATTCTTAAAAGCTCCGCCATATTCATCCCCCTCCTTTTCAATTTCAATGCTTATAAATAAAAAAAGGAAATGAACATGCTGAAAGAACATGTCTTTCAGCGATTCACTCCCTTGTAAATCTATGACCTGTAAATTGACCTGCATTATAAACAGACAGATTCCTGATGTCAATTATTCCCTCTTTTTCTTAATAAAATTATCCCATCATGGTTTTCAGGGTTACCATGATGGATAATTCTTTCATTTTTTCTGAATTTTCCTAAGATTCTATTGTATTTGTCTCTTCTGCCAGCTTTTTCCGCATTCTTTTATCTTCATACATTTTTTCATCTGCTTCACGGTACATTTTATCATAATCTACTGCGCCGTAAGCCATGCTGCTTCCCATAGAGAACCTCAGATCAACGGTAAGTCCGTCCCGCAGCCGGACCTTCTGTCCGCTCTGAAGCGCCTTCAGGGCTTCTATTTTCTGCACAAGCGCTTCTTTCCCATACTTATAATAGAACAATGTAAATTCATCACCGCCCTGACGGCAGAGAATGCTGTTTTCACCTGCTTCCTGTTTCAGCATTTCTGCAATCCTTTTAAGGTACTCATCACCATTTTCATGTCCGTAAGTGTCATTAACCATTTTCAGACCGTCAGCATCTACCATAACAGCAGCGCAGTAATATGGTTCCCTGCATTCTTCCAGTATTTTGGAAAGCCTGGTATCTCTGCCAGTCCGGTTAAACAGCCCCGTCAGCTGGTCATGATCTCTCTGGTATTCGATCTCCCTGCGCTTGCGGATCTCCTCTGTAACGTCCGTAATAACACCGAAGATCTCTTCGCCCTCCTGGATCTCTTCAATTTTTAAATATTTACCATTTCCTACAGCAAATATCTCATTTTCACCTGCAACCGGCTCTTTTTGCATGGTTCTAATATATTTCTTGAAATCTTCCCAGTCAGAAGGCAGCTTCCAGGCAGCTTCTGTGCCGGTCTTTAAGATCTGAAGAATATCACCTGTAAAACGGACTCTCTTCATTTGCCGGTTGTACTCATATACACCAATGTGCATATCCGTCTTTCCAAGCACATATGTCATTTTCCTGTCATTGACTAACAGGCTCTGGAGCATTTCATTAATATAACGGCTCAGTTCAAAAAATTCCCTGCTGCTGTGGACATCAATCTTGACGTTTAAGTCACCCATGGTTATCTTATGCAACTTTCCGTTTACTTCCCCGATCTTCTGGACTACCTCCCGGTCCAGATACCGGGTCACTGCCTTAAACAATGCCAGCGCAATGAGTACAAGACATACCGCCAGATACAGCATATTTAACGGTATGCGTTCATAAAGTGCCTTATTGGTCACTGCCACACCGATATAATTATCTGCTACCTTCTTAAATACGATATAGGAACGTTTTCCATTGATCATACCGGAAAACCTTTTGTACTATGGATCTTTTCCGTATTTAAACCAATTTCCTTCATGTCCATTCCCACTAATTCTGTGTCCGTTAGCACCTACGATCTTTTCTGTTTTCTGCATTTACCGCAAAGTAGCTGGTATCCGGGTTGACACAAAGCTGGGAAAAAATATAAGGCAGTTCATTTTTTTCTGTTACTTTGGATACATTTACCGGTTCAATTCCCGCTTCCACGATAAATTCCCCGGTGCTGTTCCACATAGCTGAATACTGCATCAGCTTATGCTCTGCTGTATTCGGCTCTATATCCTGAACCATTTTCAGGGATTTGTCCTTAAGCATGGGCTTAAAATAATTCATCTGCTCCCCGGAGTCAAAGCTATAACCATAATACTGGGGATGGGTTCCGGAAACGATCTCGCCTGCAGCATCAATAATGTGGATCTCATCTACTTCCATAAATTCCGCGATCTTACGCAGTTCATACAGATCATTTCTTGCCCCGGTGTTCTTCTCCAGAATATAGCAATGGCCTCTGTATTATGAAGACATTTCGCAGCATATTCCTGGCGCAGCCTGGTAAGTTCCTTCTGATTCTCCTCCAGCATCTTATCCATCTGCTCAAAGATCTTATCCGCCGTCCCCTGCGCCCGGCTCTGCTCATTTGCTATATTCAATGCCGTAATGCTAATAAGGATCACACTTACCAACGCAAATGTGACCTTATACATATAACTCCATATGGATTTCTTTAAAGTACGCACGACTTCTCCTTACTTGCTATATGCACACCTACGCCGTGTACATATACTTGCATCTTCCCCGCTTTTGAGAAAGATTATCACGCCTTCGGTTACAAGAATTATAGCAACTTTAGAGAAGTTAGGCAAGTTTTCATCGGTTTTAATTGGCTGAATTTTCAATCTGGCTTATGATTTATCCCGTCATTTTCTTTAAATACTCCAACATTATCCCCGACACCACGGAATTGGCTGTCTTTGAAAATGCCAGTCCCAGGGTCCGGTGTGAAGCTGGTTCTAAGGGCCTGGATTCTACATCGTCTCTGGCAAAGGCTTTTAGTACCATTTTCTGGGAAATGGTGACGCCTAATCCGCTTTTTACAAAGGCCATGATCAGTGTATCGTCCCGGAAGCTGTAGGTGATCTTCGGCTTTACGGAACATTTTGCTAATAAATGCTGGATATCATTGTCGCAGCCAGGTGTTTCTATAATTAAGGGATACGAAAACAGTTCTGACACTGTGACCCGTTCTTTTTCTGTAAGTGGATGCCCCTTAGGCATCACTGCACACAGCGGGTCATCCATCAGTGGATAAAATTTCAGGTCGTCTGCCACAATAGATGACAGGAAACCGCAGTCCACCTGTCCGTGGATGATCCAGTCACGGATCTCATCGTAATTGCCGTCAAAGATCTCTACCTGCACCTTTGGATAATGTTCTTTGAAGAAATGGATCACTCCCGGCATCCACAACGCTGTAATACTGGAAAAGCTTCCTACCCGCAGCTTTCCTTCGATCTTATGATTAATATTAAAGGCCGCCTGGCGCAGCTTTGCCTTCTGGTTTACCATTTCCTGAATATAAGGAATCAGTCTGGCTCCGTTGTCTGTAAGTATGACTCCCTTTTTTACTCTGGCAAACAGCCGGACTTCCAGTTCTTCTTCCAGTCCAGCCATCATCTGGCTGATGCCGGACTGTGTGTAATTTAATGCCTCTGCCGCCCCGGAAAAGCTGCCGGTCTCGCACCACCTTTAAAAATATCTCATATCTGTCTTTCTGTTCTTTCATAAATTTATCTATAGCCCCATATCCATTACAAAAAATTATATATAGTCATAAAACATTTGTTTTACTGATATTATAACATGTGCTATTCTGGTATGACAAGCAAGTTCAGCTATAGATAATTTAGGGGGATTCTTTTTCATGAATAAGAAGAAAAGTAATTTCCGGCCAGTTAGGTTTTGTTTTAGCTGCTGCCGGCAGTGCCGTAGGCGTGGGAAACCTGTGGCGTTTCCGTATCTGGCGGCAAAGGACGGCGGAGGACTGTTCTTAGTCATCTATCTGGCACTGGTCTTAACATTTGGATTCACACTGCTGGCATCTGACATTGCCATTGGCCGCAGAACAAAGAAAGCGCTATCGGGCTTATACCCAGATGTCGCCTAAATGGAATTTCTAGGAATTTTAACCTTTCTTGTTCCAGTCCTGATCATGACCTACTATGCTGTTATCGGCGGCTGGGTCACAAAATACGCAGTTGTCTATCTCACCGGACAGACTGCCGCTGCAGCCCAGGACAATTATTTTACCTCATTTATCACTTCACCTGTATCACCTGTCCTGTTTGCCCTTTTATTTATGGGCGTAACAGCGTTTATTGTATACAATGGTGTGGAAGGCGGTATTGAACGTGTTTCCCGTTGCATGATGCCCATACTTCTGGTTCTGGTGGTTGTGATCGCAGGCTATTCCCTGACACTGCACCATGTTGACGAAAGCGGACAGATGCGTACCGGTATGGACGGCCTTCTTTATTATATAACCCCTCATTTTGAGGGACTGACCTTTAGCCGCTTCCTTCAGATCTTACTTGATGCCATGAGCCAGCTGTTCTTTTCCTTAAGTGTTTCCATGGGTATCATGATCACCTATGGCTCTTATGTGAAACCGGAAGTTAACTTAAATAAAGCTGTTAATCAGATTGAGATCTTCGACACAGGCGTTGCCCTTTTAGCAGGCGCCATGATCATCCCGCAGTTTTGTTTTCTCCGGCACCGACGGAATGAGCGCAGGTCCAAGTTTAATGTTCATTTCCCTTCCTAAGGTATTTGCCGCCATGGGAAAAGCAGGTACCTTTGTTGGTCTTTTGTTCTTTGTAACAACTATTTTCGCTACTCTTACGTCCTGTATCTCTGTGCTGGAATCTATCACTGCCAACTGCATGGAGATCTTCCACACAGGCCGCAAGAAAACAGTCCTTGTGCTGACTGTGATCTACCTGGCTGCCTCTGCTGTTATTGCCCTTGGCTACAGTATCTTCTATATTGAAGTAAAACTGCCAAACGGCTCTGTGGGACAGTTATTAGACATCATGGACTATATCAGCAACAGCGTTATGATGCCGTTTATCGCACTGCTCTCTGCCTTTCTGATCGGCTGGATCAAAACACCGGACTATGTGATCGAAGAAATGGAAAGCACCGGCGATACTTTCCGCCGTAAAAAGCTGTACCGCGTCATGATCCGCTATGTGGTCCCGGTTATGATGTTTGTACTGTTTTTACAGTCTACAGGAATACTCTGACAACCGCCTGCGTCAGCAGGCAGTGGATCACAAGTTTACAAAGCAAACGGACGCGTCAGCCGGCGCGTCCATTTTTTGTTCTCTGTTTTATTTTACAGCACCCATTCCTCCAGGAAATGAGCTGCCCCGTCCTCTTCATTATGCCCGGCCACAAATTTCGCAGCCTGTTTTACATCATCTTCTGCGTTTTCCATTGCTACGGAGATGCCTGCAGCCTGAAGCATGGAAATATCGTTTTCGTTATCCCCAATAGCCAGAACATTTTCCATACTTATCCCCAATTTTTTACAAAGTGTACACAGTGCATTTCCCTTTGAGGCATCCACAGAGTTTAATTCTATGATCCCATCTCCGGTGCGCAAAAATACGATACCCGGTATAGGGCTTCCTTTTTCCAGAAGTTCCTGTGCCAGTCCATCTTTTAAGACAAAAGCACCCATTTTCATCACTTTTACTCCGCTGGTCCTTAAAAACGCTCCCAGATCTTTTACATTTCCTTCGCTGAACCTGATATAAGGATATTTCTCAGAAAGCCCTGTTTTCTCCCAGCCCTCTGCCCGGAAGTACCTTTGTCTGTATGGCATATACAGCCACTGGGAATTGTTCCAGATACGCAATGGCTTCCACTGCTTTTTCTGTGGGGATCCCTGTTTCACAGATACTTTTTTCCTCCGGTACATCCATAAGCATGGCACCATTGGAGCAGATAGCATACTGAATGCCGTCTACATTATTTAATACTGCTTCTTTCATTCCTCCGATGGGTCTTCCGGAGGCAGGTACCAGGATCACGCCTTTTTTTACGATCCTTCTTAAAACATCTAATGTATAATCTGATATGCTCTTGTCATCATGAAGAAGAGTTCCGTCCATATCTACGGCTGCCAGCCGGATAGTTGTTTTTTCACTATGCATATTGATTCCTCCTATAAATAATGTTCTCCCAAAATCTTTCTGTGCCTGATCTTGATCCTGACATCTGATTTTAAGTATAGCACATATTTCCCCCATAAAAGTGTCAATCCTAGTGTCGAACCCTATTCCCCCGCTCTGGACATCTCCCCATTTTTCTCCCCGCTACTGCCGAAACCCTTTTCAAAACTGGCGAAATCATTCAAAACATCTTTCTTTTCAGACTATTTTTTGTATAATTACACTTGTTATCAGGTAGACATAAAACACGCGCGAAAAGAATTCAAGTTAAATCAACAAACAGGAGAATCATGTACATGCTCAGCACAAAAGAAGAACTCTATCTTTACCTGGAAAAAATAAAGCCGGGGCTATGCCCTGAAAGATCTGAAATATTTTACGGCGAACCATATCAGCGAATCACTGAATATTTCCCGTAATCTGGCCAGTCAGTATCTGAATGAGCTGGTAAAAGAAGAGCGGGCCATTAAGGTCAACTCCCGTCCCGTTTATTTCTTCCATAAAAAAATGTTGAACGCGAAGCCAGGTCGCCCTGGAACCTGCGTATTCTCCGGTATGGACGATTTTCAGCGGAAATGCCGAAGCGATGAAAATAAAAGAGATTTTCAGAAAGCTATCGGTTATTACCTGAGTTTAAGTTCCTGCATTGAGCAGTGTAAGGCAGCTGTTAAATACCCGCCAAATGGTCTTCCGCCTTGTTTAACGGAGCCGGCGGAACAGGAAAGTCTTTTCTTTCCAGGCTGATGTATGAATATGCTGTAAATGAACGGGTAATTGGAACTGCAGGCGCAGCTTCTCTCCCGCCTTACATCACAGTAGACTGCTCCGAATATGCCCAGAATGAAGAAAAATTTGCTATTTCCCTTTGCGGCAGCGAAGATGGAAAAGGCTGGCTTGCAAAGGCAAACGGCGGCATCCTTTTCTTTGATGAAATTGACAGGCTTCCATTTTCAGGACAGGAACTGATCTATTCCTACTTAATTTCGGGACAATACAAAGGATATCATGATGACGAACATGTTTTTGAGTCCAATGCAAGACTGATATTTTCCACCACAAAAGTACCGGCGGAAACACTTTATAAGCCACTTGCAAGGATGATTCCCATTGTGATCCCGGTCCCAACATTACATGAACGCACAGCCGATGAAAAAGAGGAAATGTTAGTCTCCTTCTTAAAAGCAGAAGGACGGCGCATGGGCGTAGATGTAAGCATCAGTCAGAATGCCTTCCACTGTATGCTGGAATTTCCTACGAAAACAACATCGACGAATTAAAACCTGCGTTACCAGCAGCTGTGCCGGAGCTTATCTGGAAAAAACCAGCGATGGTATCGCTATCCACAGTTATCACCTTCCGGAATATATGCTCTCCTCCTTAAAACTGGAGGTTGAGGACAAAGACAAACGGATGATCCACTTAAACAGTTACAGCCGTGACACCTCTTTGGGGCAGACGGTACAGTATTTCCAGATCATGTTAGATGTCTTTGAAGATTACCGTCAGGATATGCTCAGTTTTGACGGCCTGATGATGGAATTCCGGAAACAATTAAATGATTATTACGACTATCTGATCTACGGACAGAAGCTTGTAAACATCAAGATCTCCACTTACGAACAGCTGATCAATCAGATTTTTGAAAATGTAGGTGAAATGTATGGCATCAGCCTTTCCAAAAAATACAGCCACTTACTTGCCCGCCGCTTATATATACAGCTTCAGGGCGACCATCTGATCGACAACTGGATGAAACAAAACCATGACGAGATTGAAGAAATGTTTCAGGCTGTAAGCGCTGTTCTTGAAAAAGAATCAGTCATCTGTTCTAGGATCGTAAACCTGATCAAACTGAATCTGGACATTGAAGCAGACAGTTTAAACCAGCTGTTTTTGCTTTTAGATATAAAAAACCAGAACCAGAAGATCCAGGGACTTTCCGCAGCCGGTATTATCTTAAGCCACGGCTATGCAACAGCTTCCAGTATTGCAGATGCCGCAAACCAGATCATCGGGCGAAAGGTATTTGATGCCATTGATATGCCTCTTGACATGCAGATGAGCGACATCACCGGGCTGCTGGAAAAACACATTGAACGATTTATCACCTGTCAGGACGTAGTACTTCTGGTGGATATGGGTTCTTTAGAGCAGATCCACAGCCAGATGGGCGGCCTGCGAAACTTAAACATCGGCATCATCAACAATATTTCCACTGCCTTAGCTGTTGATATCGGCCTTGGCATCTGTGGGAACCAGAAGCTGGAAGACATCCTGAAACGGGCCAGCGAAAGCAATGTCTGCACCTACCGTATCATCCACAATGTACAGAAGGAAGACGCCGTGATCTTCAGCGGAGAAAACGGCATTGACACAACGGAAAAGCTAAAAGAGCTGATCTTAAAGACTTCCGCCACTTCCATTCCTGTAAAATTTGTGGCTTACGATTATTACCGGCTGATGAAAAACGGCAGCCATGATGAGATTTTCCAGCAATACCATGTAAAATGCATCATCGGACTTTTCAATCCGGAGATCGAGGGAATTCCTTTTATCTCACTGGAGGACATTATTTCCATGAATTCCGCAGAAAGCTGACAAACATTTTCTCAGAGTACCTGGATGAAGAACAAATGGAAATATTTAACCAGAACCTGGTAAAGAATTTCTCCCTGCAGAATGTAGTTGAATCTATTACCATTTTAAATCCTGACAAGCTTTTAGATGAAGTAGAACAGGCAGTGGGACGGCTTCAGAAGATCACAGGAAGAAAGATCGCAGGACGTATCATGATCGGGCTTTATGTCCACCTGTGTTGTCTGGTGGAACGACTGGTCACAAAAACACCTATTGATAATTATCAGGATCTGGAAGAATTTGAACAAAAACATGCCGACTTTATCAGGCAGGTAAGGGACAGCTTTCAGGATATCTCCCGGCATTACCGGGTGGCTCTGCCTGTAAGTGAGATTGCTTGATTTGCTGGGCAAGGTAAGATTGTACGAATCGCTGTGCAATTTTATCAATACTCATCCTGAAAATTGCTGTGTGGCTACTGGGAATTTGGCAGATTGGGTTTGCCAAGTAAATGATGTTGTACATTGTGAGTTTTTTTGCTCAAAAGCCAATATAGAAAATAATCAGGTAAAAAAACTGACCAGCATCCTTCGTAAGGAAAATGTTGTAAATAGATACAAGGCAGAGGGACACAAGGTTGTCTTTATTGGTGATGGTAATAATGATGTGGAGGCTATGCGCTGTGCCGATATTGCCATTGCTCCGGACTTACGCACGAACCTGCATGAGTGTTTTGTCCGTAGCGGATTATCTTATATATGATGAGGAGACATTATGCAGACAACTAAATCAGTTATTATAAGCTGTGCAGGTATAGGTTCAAGATTGGGACTGGGAACAACCAAGGCTTTGATAAAGATAGACGGAAAATCTATTATTCAATGGCAACTGGAGCTTTTCAGGAAGTAAAAGATATTCGGGTGGTGGTAGGATTCCAGGCAGCAGAGGTTATTGCTGAGGTAAGAAGTATCGTCCTGATGCGGTGTTTGTTTATAATCACAATTATTTTGATACCAAGACTGGCACTAGTTATTATCTGGGAGCACGGCACGGAGCAGAATATGCTATCGAGATCGATGGCGACCTTCTGATTCATCCAGAGGATGCTAAAATGCTGTTAGAATTGGATGGCGAGTGGATTGCCTATGCCGATAAATCCTCAGAGGATGGGGTATATGTCAAGGTTAATGAAGCGGGAAAGGTAGTTAGTTTCTCTAGGCAGGAAGGAGATTATGAGTGGACTGGTCCCTGTTGTTTAAAAAAAGAAAATGTAATATATTCTTTAGAAAATGTTTTTAATCAGTTGGAGCCGCATTTGCCAATGCGAGGAATAAAAATAAGAGCACGAGATATAGATACATACAATGATTATATAAATGCTATCGAGTTTATAAAAACATGGAGATAGAATTGTGAACAATGAGCAGAGAATAAAAACAAATAAGATTGCTATAGATGAAGATGATGTCAAATTATTTTTTAATAATAGAGTTAATAAAAATTTGCCTTATCTAATTAACTACACCAATTATCAGGATAAGCATCCAGAATTGGCTTTGGAACGCGATAAATATGAAAAAGACAGGATTATGCCTTTTTTGAATTTGCAACCAGAAAGCAGGATTTTGGATATAGGCTGTGGTGTTGGCCGTTGGGGAAATCATATGCTAAAAATACTGTCTAATCAAGGAATGTATGTAGGTGTTGATTATAGTGGTAATATATTAAACTTAGCTAAGAATCATTTTA
>ENA-OQHP01000434-OQHP01000434.1-human-gut-metagenome-genome-assembly--contig:-NODE-434-length-13468-cov-1.296155_pt1 | contig 13468 bp, 22 predicted proteins | sample MGYA00242563_ERZ504717 | MGnify/ENA primary metagenome ERZ504717 (study PRJEB26092, sample SAMD00036212) | human gut metagenome | host: Homo sapiens | study: EMG produced TPA metagenomics assembly of... | reverse complement strand
ATAAAGAATTGTCGGAGGTTGGCTTTCGGGCTGTTTTGAGCTGTTCTTTCCGCTTCTCTTGTTGTTCCAGTAATTGACGCATATTAACCAATAATTCTTCCTGTGTCCATTCATTCTCATCCGATGATAAAGGGGAGAGTATACCTTCTGAAAGCTGGTTGATTAATTTTTTCAGTTCCGTGGCATGGTTTCGGACTTCCTCGAGTTGCAGTTTGTCTTTCCCTTCATTCATATATTTCAGCATACTGTCTAAAGGGGATATTATTCGGTTGACAGGCTCTTTCAATTCTTCATTGACATTTTGTAAGAAGTAGTTTCATCTCATCCAATTTTTCTTTTTGGTCACGCAACAGCTTCCGGCGCTTGCGTTGTATATATATAAGGATGAAGAGTAAGATACTTCCTGAGATGAGCAGAATGTAAAATATGTAAGCATATGTCGTTTTCCAGAATGGAGCTTTTACTGTAATCTTCATTTCTGCATATTTATTTGACCATATTTCATTATTATCGGCTGCTTGTACCCGAAAGTATAGGTTCCGGGTGGAATGTTGGTATAGGTAGCATATCCTTTACCGGCAGAAGAACGGATTTCTCTTTCAGAATGATCAATACCTGTTAGCTGGTAACGATAGTACGTTTGCGTGGGATTGATATAGTTTAAAGCGGAAAATTCTAAAGAAAAGAAATTCTGGTTATGTTTCAATGTGATTTCCTTAGTTTGAGCTATAGGGTGAGACAATATTGGATTACCATTGTAATTTTTGCCTTTTTCTACTTGTTCTCCTAATAATTTGAATCCTGTAAATAAAGGGCTTGAATATGGTTTGTCTGTTACAGTCGGAGATATTGTGAATTTGTTAAAACCATTGATACCACCCCAATAAATTGTACCGTCGGTTGCTATAAAAACAGAGCGTTCGCAGACTCGTCCGTTATTACACCGTCATATTGATTGAAATTGGCAAATGAATATGATAATGGTTCTTGAAGATTATTTGCTGTAATACGCGTTATCCCATTGGAAGTGGATATCCAAATTATATTATCTTCGCTCTGAATAATGGACCGTATGGAATTGTTGACTAATCCGTCAGTTGTATAGAACGTTTTTTGTTGTTCGGTATTCGGGTTCCATAGCAATAATCCGTCTTCCAGGCCAATCCATATTTGTTTTTGATTATCTGTTAGAATAGAATTACATGTATGGGAAGTAGGGAAAAAACGGTATTTTTTCTTTTTATAATTATAGATGAACCAGCCTTTTTGCCCGATACCTGCTAAGCAGTCTTTTTCATAGGGAATCAGTTGGTAAACTGTAAAACTACTTATTTCAGGTACTTCTGCAACTTTTTCAAATTTTTCAGTAGTAGGGATAAATCTACCGAACCCTTGATTGTCGATACATAAATATAGTGTTCCGTCTGACAGTTCTATGGCGGAACGGATGGTGTGTCCGGGTAATATATTCTGTTTGATTATACCGTTTGGCATTATACAAACTAACCCTTGTCCGGTAGTTCCCAGCCAGATGCGTTGCTGGCTATCTTTTAGTAAAACATTGCAATGAACAGTGGATAATTCCTGTGAGTATGAGATTAAATTGCCGTCGGCAAGAGTATAATAAAACAAACCTTTCTTTGTACCTACTAATATGTTTTTTTTATCTGTTGTAAAACACGTTACGGATATGTTTACGTCTTTGGCGGTTGGAAACAAACTGTTACCTATATTTTGAAAACGGAAACGATTAGGATGATAATAGAGTATTCCCCGGTCCAAAGTGCCTAACCACATACCTCCTTGATTGTCATTATAGAGTGTGCTCACTTCTGTATTTATAGTGCGTCCGTCTACTAATTTGAGGTTAGGTATATATTGTTTATTTATCAGTCCGGCATCAATGTTCCATAATCCCATATAGCAGCTGACCCATATGCTACTATCTTTATCGATGGACAGACTGTTTAGCCGATAGTCTGTCTGAAATACAATATTCCATTTTTTTCTTGTTATATCGTAATTCAGCATTACTCCTCCTTGGCTTCCGTTACGCAATTGATAAAAAGTATTGTTACCGGGTACTACATAGGAAGTATTTTCGTATTTCCCTTTAGGAAGTTCATCCGGTAGCTTTTGCCTGTATATTTCTTGATGTGATTTAAGATTATAGCAAATCAACAAACCGGAACGGTAAAAAAGGTATAATTGGTCTTCTAGTACACCAAGATCATAGAGTTGATCAGTAGTGTTACCTGTTGAAGATGCATAAGGCAAAAATGTTTTTACCTTCATATTATTTTTGTCTACAAGGATTAGTTCGTCTTTATCATTTATAATCCATATATTTTTAGCCTTATCCATGAAGAAATCTTTTATAGGAGAACTGATACCCCATGTGGCGAGTAGACTGTCCGGTTGCTCCACAAGACATTCATGTTTTATGTCCACAGCCATTAGTTGATATTGATTCTTGATCCACATATACCCATGGGAATCTATGTATTCGTGATGGAAACCTGAATATGCAGACAGTGGGCAAAAATGTTTTTGATTATAGTGTAAATAATTGAAATCAGTTCCGTCGTATAAGTTTAATAAGCCTTCAGTGATTATCATCATGCGACCGTCCGGCAATTGGGTAATGTTGCGTACCCTGTTTCCCCCTAAACCTTCTGTCCCTTTGATTGGGGTAAAAACACAGTATTTCTCTGCGATGGCCGGTAATGAAAGAAGTATAAAAAATATAGTGATTATGTGTTTCATAGGATGTGTTTTCTATTGAAGGCAAATTTATGGAAACTTTCGTTATGCCTGATAATTTCTGTAGGGTTTTTGACGAAATATGGTTTTATGATGGATTTTAATGTTTTTAAAAGAAATATATATGTAAAAAAGCCAATTTGTAACATAGGCGAAAGTTTCTGCAACATAATCGGAATGTAATTTGATAAAGGATGCTTTCCTTTGCAAATATATAGTTAACTAAAAAATTAATCTAAAAGAAAATGGTAAAACAATATCTTGTTTTTTTGTGTGTTTGTTTGGACCTGTGTGTTTGCATTTGGCGAAGAAAATAAGTTGTATGGTCCGGATGGAAAATTGTGTGTAATTGTGTCGGATGAAGGGGGAGTGCCTTCTTACAGTGTACTATATGAAGGTGTCACTTTCCTTCAAAAATCTCCATTAGGAATAGAAACAAATCTTGGGACTTTACTCAGCAGATGGCATTAACTCATGTCGGTCAGCTGTCGTCTGTCAATGAAGAATATCAGCTTCTTACGATTAAGAATAGTAATCCGCGGTATCAGGCAAATGTGCAGACTTACACATTTTCCAAAGGAGGAAGAAAGATATATGATATCGTTTTCCAAGTTAGTAATCATGACATAGCATTTAAATATCGGGTTTATTCACAAGATAATATATTGTGTTGTATTGTAAAGAAAGAGGCTACCGGATTTATGCTTCCTGAAGGTAGTACGACTTTTCTTTGTCCGCAGGCAGCTCCGATGGGGGGATTTGCAAGGACATCTCCTAGTTATGAAACAAGTTATACAGTAGACGATGTGACAGGGAAAAACGGTTGGGGAAATGGTTATACTTTTCCTTGCTTGTTCAAGAATGAAGATAAAGGTTGGATCTTGATTTCAGAAACCGGAGTGAGTAGTGCTTATTGCGGAAGCCGCTTGTTGGGGAAAGAAAATGGATTGTACACAATCGGTTTTCCACAAGAAGGGGAATATAATGGAAATGGAACAGTATCACCAGGTATAGCTTTGCCGGGTGAAACTCCTTGGCGTACCATCACTGTTGGTAAAACATTGGCACCAATAGTGGAAACTACTGTTATGTTTGATGTGGTAAAACCATTATATGAAGCTTCGCAGGATTTTCAGTATGGATGTGGTACATGGAGTTGGATTATTGGTGGTGATAATAGCATGAACTATGATGAACAGAAACGCTATATTGATTTTAGTGCGGATATGGGGTATAGCTCCGTATTGGTCGATGCGCTATGGGATACTCAGGTAGGACGGGACAAGATTGCTGAATTGGCTGATTATGCTGCATCTAAAGGTGGCACTTTATCTTTGGTATAACTCCAACGGGTATTGGAATGATGCTCCTCAATCTCCGAGAAGTATTATGAATAATATAATTATGCGTCGGAAAGAGATGAATGGATGCAAGTATAGGTATACGAGGTATAAAAGTTGATTTTTTGGCAGCGACAAGCAGGTAACCATGCAGCTTTATGAAGATATTCTTGCAGATGCCAATGATTATGGACTGATGGTTATTTTTCATGGTTGTACATTACCCCGCGGTTGGGAACGGATGTATCCTAATTTTGTAGCTTGCGAAGCTGTACTTGCCAGTGAAATCTGCATTTCTCTCAGGGCAGTTGTGATGCCGAATCATTTAATGCTTGTTTACATCCGTTTATACGAAATACGGTGGGAAGTATGGATTTCGGTGGCAGCGCTTTGAATAAATATTATAATGCGGCGAACAAACCGGGTGGCAGTCGTCGTGTAACTTCCGATGTGTTTGCGTTGGCTACGGCTGTCCTATTTCAAAGTCCTGTACAGCACTTCGCTTTAGCTCCTAATAATTTAGCTGATGCTCCTGTTTGGGCTATGGATTTTATGAAGACCATTCCTTCAATTTGGGATGAGGTGAAGTTTATTGATGGTTATCCTGGAAAATACATATTGCTTGCCCGTCGCCCATGCGGATAGCTGGTACATTGCCGGAGTGAACGCACAGAAAGAGCCATTGAAGTTAAAAGTAAAACTTCCTATGATTGAAGTGGGAAAAGAGGTGAAACTTTATAGTGATAGTAAAGATTTGGAGGGGAATGGGAATTTGCAGACTGTAAGGTTGAACAGAAAGCAAGAAGTACAAATTACTATTCCTTGTAATGGGGGGATGGTGATAGTTAGCCGATAGTATAAGTATATTAGTCTATATATAAAAAATAATATGAAGTCTATATTGAATTTATTAAGTATCAGAGAATATATAATGGGTGGGATATCCTTGTTGTTTGCAGGAGTTGTGCATGGGCAGAATCCGATAGTACAGACTTGCTATACTACTGATCCGGCACCTATGGTTCATGATGGTACGTTGTACGTCTATACGGGACATGATGAAGATAAGGCAGATTTTTTCTGGATGCAGGAATGGAGGGTCTATTCTACGAAAGATATGGTGAATTGGACCGATCATGGCTCTCCACTTGCTATTGAATCATTTGATTGGGCGGATGACCGTGCCTGGGCAGCCCAATGTATTGAACATAATGGGAAATTCTACTGGTATGTTTGTCTGCGTTCCAAGTTAACCAATACTATGGCTATTGGTGTAGCAGTAGGTGATTCTCCACTTGGTCCTTTTAAAGATGCTATCGGTAAGCCGCTTTATGATGGCAGTTGGGATTTTATTGATCCTACTGTTTTGTTGATGATGACGGGCAAGCCTATCTGTATTGGGGAAATCCGAATATTTATTACGTGAAGTTGAATGATGATATGATTTCTCTGAAGGGTGAAGTGAGGAAAATGGAGCAAACTATTGAAAGCTTTGGAGCCCCTAATCCGGATAAACGTATAAAAGGTAAAAAGTACAAGGATATTTATACAGAGGGACCTTGGCTTCATAAACGTAATGGAAAGTATTATTTGCTTTATGCAGCTGGGGGAATACCCGAGCATATTGCATATTCAATGGGTAGCACTCCTTGGGGACCTTGGAAATATATGGGAGAAATTATGCCGTTGCAGGATACGGGTTCATTTACGAACCATTGTGGAGTGACGGATTATAAAGGAAATTCTTATTTCTTTTACCATACCGGAAAATTACCCGGAGGAGGAGGTTTTGGGCGTAGTGTGGCTGTGGAGCAGTTTAAGTATAATGAGGACGGTACGTTTCCTATAATTAATGCAACGCGTGAAGGGGTAAAACCGGTCGGAACACTTAATCCTTATGAAAGGGTAGAAGCGGAAACCATTGCTTTCTCAGAAGGAGTGAAATCGGAACCTAATGCAAAAACTGGCATATACATATCAGATATACATAATGGTGATTATATAAAAGTGCGTGAGGTGGATTTTGGAGATCAATTACCAAAGAGTTTCGTAGTGTCAGTTGCCAGTGCTCTTCGTGGCGGACGGATAGAAGTTAGAGCTGATAGTATCGGTGGAACTTGATGGCGGAAATAGCGGTCCCCCATACCGGTGGTTGGGAATGTTGGAAGGATATGAAGACTACTGTGAAAACTCCGGTGAAAGGTATACATGATGTTTATTTCGTATTTAAGGGAAGAAAAGGATGTAAACTGTTTAATTTTGATTGGTGGAAATTTTACAGGGAAGATATGATGGTACAAGATGTGAGAAATGTTACACAAGTAGCTCCAACCAATATCTCTGGGTGTGAATATCCTCGTTTGGATGCCGAACATTGTGCCTATTTCCGTTTTTATGCTCCGCAGGCAAGTAAGATTCAGGTGGATTGTTGTGGAAAGAAGTATGATATGCAGAAAGATACAGACGGCTTTTGGACAGTGAAAACGGATCCGCTTGTTGTGGGATTCCATTATTATTTTTTAATAGTGGACGGTGTGTCTGTTGCCGATCCGTCTAGCTATACATTCTTCGGATGTTGTCGTATGGCAAGCGGTATAGAAGTTCCCGAAGGAAAAGAAGGTGATTATTATCGTCCTCAACAAGGAGTGCCCCATGCAGGTCCGTTCTTGTACTTACTATTCGGAAACGAAGAAAGAGTTCCGTCGTTGTATGGTATATACACCGGCAGAATATGAAACTAATGTAAAAAAACGCTATCCTGTGCTTTACTTGCAGCATGGTATGGGAGAGGATGAAACGGGCTGGTCTACACAGGGATATATGCAACATATAATGGATAACCTGATAGCTTCCGGGCAATGTGTACCGATGCTTGTTGTTATGGATAGCGGTGATTGTAGAGGCTCCTTTTTCTCCTCGGGAAGGCAAGGATATGAATGAGGAAAGAGCTTTGTACGGTGCATCTTTTTATGGAGTGATGCTGGAAGATTTAATTCCTATGATTGATAGAACATTCCGAACGTATACGGATCGTGAGCATCGTGCCATGGCAGGATTGTCATGGGGAGCCATCAGACTTCAGTACAGCTTTGCCTAATTTGGATAAATTTTCTTATATTGGTGCGTTTAGCGGAGCAATCTTTGGACTTGACGTGAAAACTTGTTATAATGGTGTATTTGCTGATGCTGGCAAGTTCAATAAAGTGCACTATTTATTTTTGGGATGTGGAACGGAAGAACAGTTTGGAACGAAACAACTTGTAGATTCTTTGCATGAACTCGGGATTAATGCAGAATATTATGAGTCACAAGGCACGGGGCACGAATGGCTTACATGGCGACGTTGCTTGCGTGAATTTGTTCCTCATTTATTTAAAAAGTAAATCTATATGTAACTTTAAATTTATATGGGAAACACACAAAAAATAAAAATGGCTCTAGCTATTTTGTTATTATCTCAGATGATGGTTTTCGGACAGACAGCAATACCTTTGGTCTATGACAAAGAGTATACAAATGATAACTTTCAGCTTCCTGGGATACTCCCAATAGATAAATTGCCGGAGATAGCCACTCTTCCTGATCCTTTTGCATGGGCTGATGGAAGCGGGCGTCAACAGATTTCAAGGATTGGAAGAGGCATCGTTTTGAGATAGCCCACCAATTGCAACATTATGAATTGGGAATGAAGCCTGTTACTCCAAGAGATAGTATAGAGGCTATTCTAAATAACGATACATTGCGGGTTATAGTGCATGAAAATGGCGAGGTACTGCTATTGACTGCTCCTATTAAGTATCCTGAGGCAATGGCCCTTTTCCTGCTATTATTGGGATCGGCAGATCTACAGGGGCTCTTCCGGAGCAGTTGTTTGATAAAAGAAAAATAGCGCAGATCACATTTGATTTTACACAAGTCATGTCTCATACACAAAAGCGTGGTAATGAGCCGATAAATCGTTTATATCCGGAGCAAACGGAGATGGGATCTTATTGTGCATGGTCATGGGGAATTAGCCGATTGATTGATGGATTGGAAAAGGTTGAAAAAAAATCGCGTATTGATCTTTCGCATTTGGCTATATCCGGTTGTTCATTTGCCGGTAAATGGCATTGTTTGCAGGGGCTTTTGATGAGCGTATTGCGTTGACTATTGCCCAAGAGCCCGGTGGCGGAGGGGTTAATGCCTGGCGTGTTTCGGAAACTTTAGAGAATGTAGAAACTTTGGGGCGTACCAACTATGCATGGTTTCTGGAAAGTATGCGCCAATTTGCAGGTAAGAATGTAAACCGCTTGCCGATTGATCACCATGAACTGGCAGCATTGATTGCTCCTCGTGCTTTGCTGGTACTTGGAAATACAGATTATGAATGGTTGGCAGAGAAGTCGAACTACGTATCTTGCCAGGCTGCACGAATGGTATGGAAGGCTTTTGGCATAGAAGATCGTATGGGCTTTCTATTCAGGGAGGTCATATGCATTGTATGTTGCCGAAGAGTCAGTATCCGGAAGTGGAAGCTTTTATTGATAAATTTCTGTTGGGTAAAACAGATGTAGATACATTTGTTACGAAAGCGGATATGTTTGAGGATATGGACTATTTGAAATGGATGCCTTGGGCAAATGAGATAGAACGTTTAGGCGAAGAGAGGTTGCCTTATACCAAAGGTGCTTTTGCAACGAGACGCTATCGTAATCTCTTTGCGGAATTGGGCTATAAGCAAAAGGACATTGATAAAAAGTTGAAATCGGTATTTGAAAGTGTTTTTATGGACCGGATAAGGTCTATTTTGAAGTGGGGGACTCGATGGCTTATATCAGTGACATAAATCATGATGTACGTACAGAGGGAATGTCTTATGGATTAATGATTGCCGTTCAGTTCGATAGGAAAGATATTTCGATCGTTTATGGAGGTGGAGCAAGAAATATATGCAGCATCAGGAGGGACTGCTAAAAGGCTATTTTGCATGGAGTTGTCAGACGGACGGCACGCGTAATGCTCAGGGACCGGCGTCTGATGGAGAACTTATTATGTAACATCACTTATTTTTGCTTCTAATCGTTGGGGGAATTCAACAGGGATTAATTATCTTGCTGAGGCTCAAAATATATTGAATTGCTCGATGCAGAAATTGGTATGGAGCGTGTTGCCCCTTTGATTAATTTGGAACATCAGTTGATAACATTTACGCCGGATCCTTTTGGAGGAAGATTTACGGATCCTTCCTATCATATTCCAGCATTTTATGAGGTATGGGCCAGGTGGGCAGAAGACGGTAGAAGTGAATTTGGCGGGTATGTGCCCGGAAAAGTCGTGAATATTTGCATAAAAGTATTCACCCTGTAACAGGCTTAATCCTGATTATAATAACTATGATGGCACATTGCTTGGCAGTAAACGGGTTATAGGAGATGCTTTTCGTTTTGATTCATGGCGTGTACCTATGAATATAGCATTGGATTATTCATGGGCATGTGCGGACAGAAAATGGCAGCAAGAATATGGAAATAAGATACAGAACTTTTTTATTCCCAAGGTATAGATAGCTTTGTAGATCAATACAATGTAGATGGTACAACGGTGACAGAACTGCTGGATGCCGGAGGGTATAAGAAACTGAGACATTCTTTGGGACTGGTTGCTACTACGGCTGCGGTCTCATTGGTTTGCACACATGATAAGAGCCGGGAATTTGTCGATCGTTTATGGAATGCCAAACACGTGCCTTACGATGATGGATATTTTGATGCTTATTATGACGGATTACTTCGTTTGTTTGCTTTTATGCATTTGAGCGGGAACTATCGGATTATATTTCCTCAAGGACATTAATTACTGTAAAATTGAAAAATAGAAATGAAAATAGAGTGATTGATTTATTACTGGTATACCTTTTTTAGGGAGCTGCTTAACTATGCATGCGCAAGATAAGGATTTTCATATTTATTTGGCTTTCGGGCAGTCTAATATGGAAGGCAATGCACGTGTGGAACCGCAGGATAGTATAGGTATGAGTGAACGTTTTTTGATGATGTCTGCTGTTGATTGTCCTGAGCGCGGAAGGGTAAAAGGAGAGTGGTATAAGGCTCTTCCGCCGTTGTCTCGTTGCCATACGGGATTGACCCCATGTGATTATTTTGGACGTACTATGGTTGATAATTTGCCTTCGAATGTCAAAGTGGGTGTTATCAATGTGGCTATCGGGGGATGTCGTATTGAGTTGTTCGATAAAGAGAGCTGTGCAGAGCACATTGCTACTCAACCGGAATTGGCTGAAAAATATCGTGAAGTCTTATGATAATAATCCGTATGCTTGGCTCGTTAGATTTGGCAAAGAAGGCACAGAAGGACGGGGTGATTAAAGGTATTCTGGTGCATCAGGGTGAATCAAATACAGGTGACAAAGAATGGCCGGAAAAACTAAAAGGCGTTTATGAGAACTTATTGTCAGATTTAAATCTGAAAGCGGAGGAAGGTGCCTCTTTGGCCGGGAGAAGTGGTACATGCCGACCAAAAAGGTATCTGTGCAAGTATGAATGACATTATAGACACACTGCCACAAGTAATCTCAACGGCGCATGTTATTTCATCTGCCGGTTGTCCGGCAGCAGGGGACAATCTGCATTTCACCGCTCGCGGATATCGTATGTTGGGTGCACGTTATGCTGAAACAATGTTGCAGTTGTTGGGATATAAGGCAATGATAAACAAGCAGGAAGCAACCCGAATGAAATTATGGTACTCGGCACCGGCACGTCGCTGGGTAGAAGCGTTACCGGTGGGGAACTCTCGTTTGGGCGCTATGGTTTACGGTGGTACAGATAAGGAAGAAATTCAGCTTAATGAAGAAACTTTTTGGGCAGGCGGTCCTTATCGCAATGACAATCCGAAAGGAAAAGAGGTTTTGGCTAAAACACGTGAGCTTGTGTTCGCTAACCGTCTGTCGGAAGCGCAAAAGTTGATAGATGAGAATTTTTTCACAGGACAGCATGGTATGCGTTTTCTCACTATGGGTAGTTTGTTAATTAACCAACCGGAACATAAGAATGTTGAAAACTACTATCGTGAACTGGATATAGAAAATGCCGTAGCTGTTACTCGATATATGGTAGATGGGGTGACATATACACGTACAGTCTTTTCATCGTTCGCCGATAATGTAATTGTTGTACGCATGGAGCTGATAAGCCGAAGGCGTTGAACTTCGATTTGAGTTATAACTCGCCTTTGAAACATGTGGTAATGGCTAAAGGGAATGAGCTGGTAGTGAAATGTGAAGGTGTGGAGCAGGAAGGAATTCCTGCAGCATTAAATGCTGAATGCAGGATATTGGTGAGACATAATGGAAAGTCTGGAAAGTCGAATAAGTCTGTGGTTGTAGACCAAGCTACCGTGGCTACTCTTTACATATCTGCTGCGACAAACTTCGTAAACTATCATGATGTGGGCGGTAATGCTTCGAAACTTGCTTCTTCCATTCTGAAACGTGCAGTAAAAGTTCCGTATGAGCAAGCTCTTGCCAATCATATAGCTGCCTATAAGGAGCAGTTCGATCGTGTGACGTTTTCCATACCTTCTACCGAAACATCTACGTTGGAGACTGATAAACGGGTTGTAGCTTTTGGTGAAGGAAAAGACCTGAACCTTATAGCACTGATGTTTCAGTATGGTCGTTATTTGCTTATTTCTTCTTCGCAACCCGGTGGACAGCCCGCCAATCTGCAAGGTTTGTGGTGCAATAGCGTATATGCTCCTTGGGATAGTAAATATACGATTAATATTAATACGGAAATGAATTACTGGCCTGCCGAAGTAACAAACTTGTCGGAAAACCACCAACCGCTTTTGATATGGTGAGCGATTGAGTGTAAATGGCAAGAAAACTGCTGAAACTGTTTATGGAGCACGTGCTGGTGGCTCATCACAATACGGATTTGTGGCGTGCTTGTGGTCCGATAGATGCTGCCTATTTCGGAATGTGGCCAAATGGAGGAGCTTGGCTGACACAACACTTATGGCAACATTATCTTTTCACTGGTGACAAAGAGTTTTTACGTCGCTATTATCCTGTAATGAAAGGTGCGGCAGATTTCTATTTAAGCCATTTGGTGAAACATCCTCAGAACGGTTGGTTAGTAACGGCTCCTTCCGTATCGCCTGAACATGGATATGCCGGTTCTTCCATTACTGCAGGATGTACTATGGACAATCAGATAGCTTTTGATGCGCTTTATAATACAATGCTCGCAGCTCGTATATTAGGTGAATCCCAAGCATATCAAGATTCCTTGGCCGTTGCTTTTAAGCAGTTGCCGCCTATGCAGATAGGACGTCATAATCAGATTCAGGAATGGCTGATAGATGCCGATAATCCTCGTGATGATCATCGGCATATTTCACACCTCTATGGTTTGTATCCAAGCAATCAGATATCACCGCGGCTTCATCCCGAGCTTTTCCAAGCTGCTAAAAACACACTTTTGCAGCGGGGTGACGCAGCGACAGGTTGGAGTATCGGTTGGAAAATAAATTTCTGGGCACGTATGCTCGATGGTAATCATGCTTATAAAATTATAAAGAACATGCTTCGTATTCTTCCGGGCGACGACAAAATGCGGGAATTTCCTGAAGGCCGTACTATCCCAATTGTTTGATGCACACCCTCCTTTCCAGATAGACGGTAATTTCGGCTATACGGCAGGTGTGGCTGAAATGTTGCTGCAAAGCCATGATGGGGCAGTACAATTGCTTCCTGCTTTGCCGGAGGAGTGGAATGAAGGAAGTATCAGTGGTTTGGTAGCTCGTGGCGGTTTTGTTGTTGACATGCAATGGGAAGGAACGCAATTGCTTAAGGCTAAGGTACATTCACGTATTGGTGGTGTGTTACGTATTCGCAGTTATGTTCCTTTGAAGGGTGATGGCTTGAAACCGGCAGAGGGTGATTGTCCGAATATGCTATATGCGCCGGCTGAGATTGCAGCACCTTTGAAATCGGAGAAACTGAATGCACTTCAATTGCCTGTACTTTATAAGTTTATGAATATGATATAATGACAGAGCCTGGTAAGGAGTACATGTTTGAAAGGACTACACTGAATTGATAAAGTACTATAAGCATAAATAATTACTTATGAATTTAAAGAAAATAACTGTTCCTTTAGTTTTGCTAATCCTTTCATTGGGAGTAAGTGCACAGCAGCAGGAAACTTTTAACAATCCGGTGATTAATGCGGATGTACCTGATCCTTCAATGATAAGGGTCGGAGATTACTACTATTTAGTGAGCACTACTATGCACCTGATGCCGGGGTGTCCCGTAATGCGTTCAAGAGATCTGGTGCATTGGGAGACTATTAGTTATG
>ENA-OQHP01000433-OQHP01000433.1-human-gut-metagenome-genome-assembly--contig:-NODE-433-length-13471-cov-1.157224_pt1 | contig 13471 bp, 18 predicted proteins | sample MGYA00242563_ERZ504717 | MGnify/ENA primary metagenome ERZ504717 (study PRJEB26092, sample SAMD00036212) | human gut metagenome | host: Homo sapiens | study: EMG produced TPA metagenomics assembly of... | reverse complement strand
CTCCGACTTGACGTGCAACGAGCTGAAAGTTGCCTTGCGCGGAGTAGGCAGCGCCGATATTCATGTAACCTGCGACTATTTGTCCGCCAAAATGGGTGGTGTGGGTAGCGTCACTTGAGCGGAATCGCCGGACGTGCCGATATTTCCAAAGGAGGCATAGGAGGAGTAAATACAGATAATTTGAAAATAGGCCGTTAAGATGATAAAGCAATACTTCACACAAGCCTGGGCGCAGTTGCGGCAGCAGCCGGTGATGAGCGCCGTCAGCATAGCCGGTACTGCGCTTGCCATATTCCTTATTATGCTGGTGGTAATGATGCAGCAGGTAAAGGTTGTCCCTTTTGCACCCGAAAGTAACCGTGACCGCTTCCTGCACGTCAAGTGGATGAGTATCTCCAACTCAAATTGGGGAGACGGCACAAGTAACGGACCGATGAGCGCACAGACTGCCCGCGAATGTTCCAGTCGTTGAAGACACCGGAAGCCGTTACTATTTATACTGTTTTTCCTATATCCACTCCTGTATCTCTGCCGGGCAGTCCGGCGATCAGTGTGGACTTGCGACAAACGGACGACATCTTTTGGCGCGTATTTGACTTCTCCTTTATTGGTGGAAAGCCTTATGATAAAGCAACATTCGATGCAGGTCAACCGGTGGCTGTACTTACGGAGAGTGTGGTGCGCAGCCTTTTCGGCACGACGGATGCCGTGGGGCGCGAGTCTCTTCTCAATCATGCGCCTTACCGCGTTGCCGGTGTCGTGAAAGATGTGTCTACGCTGGCCGACTGCGCTTACGGACAGGTATGGGTCCCGTATACTTCTACGGGAATGGATAAGGAGGCTTGGAACGACCGGCACATGGGAATGATGAGTTGTACGATGCTGCGGCGCGTAGCGGGATGATTTCCCCGCTATACGCCAGGAAGCGGAACGTCGTAAATCAGAGTATAATACGCTTATCGGAGAGAACGGCTGGAAGCTGATTTACCGTAACCGCCCTTACGACCAGGAAAAGAATTCCATCGCTTTCGGTGCCAATATCGAACCGGATGTGAATGCGGCGCGCCGTCAGCGGATTATCATCTTCGTCATTCTGCTGATAGTGCCTGCCATCAATCTTTCGAGTATGACACAGAGCCGCTTGCGTCAGCGGGTATCGGAAATCGGAGTGCGCCGTGCTTTCGGCAGTACACGGATGGAGCTGATAGGCAGATTGTGCGGAGAATCTGGTAATGACTTTATTGGCAGGTATTGTCGGTTTGCTGTTGAGCGTGGCCTTTGCATACGTGGGCAACACGTTGCTTTTTGCGCAGGAATTCAGTCAGACTTTGAACCCGCCGGAAGTGGATGCTTCCATTCTGCTTCATGCTTCCACCTTTGGGTGGGCGTTGCTGTTCTGCTTTGTGCTGAATCTGATGAGCAGCGGTTTCCCGGCATGGAAGGCTTCCCGCATCGGGATAGTGAACGCATTGGGAGGACGGTTGCACTAAACGCTTGTCGCTAACTATTAATTACGGAAAGAAATGACTAAGAAACTTTTGGTACAGATAAAGAATGAATGGCGCAATAACCTGTGGCTGGCGTTGGAATTGCTGGTTGTAAGCGTTGTGATGTGGTTTGTGGTGGACTATCTTTATACGCGTATGGCAACTTATCTGGAGCCGCGGGGCTTCGACATCAGCCATTGCTACCTTATCGAAATGGGAAAGCTTACCGATAAGAGTCCCGATTATATCCCGAACCAGACCGATGAGCAGGAAGATGCCGATATTCTTGAACTTGTGGACCGTCTGCGCGTCGTCCGGAGATAGAGGCGGTGAGCCTTTCGCAAAACTCATATCCATATAATGGCAGTAACTCCACAGATTTGGTGCAGTACGATACGCTGGTCTCCGGTAGTTGGACGATACGCCGTTTGGTGACTCCCGATTTTGTGCGTGTGTTCCGTTATCAGGGCACACGTGGCGAGACGCCCGAGCAGCTTGCCGGGATGTTGGAAAAGGGAGAGTTCCTTGCTTCCGACAACCTTTACCGGAAGTACGGCCATCCGCTGACGGAGTTCGTAGGCAAGAACTTCCGGCTTTTCGGCGACACAATACAAACCTACCGGCTGGGAGCGGCCTTGAAGGATGTACGTTACAATGATTTCGAGCAGGCCCGCGATTCGTATACCTTTCTTTATAAACTCGATTGGTATGATACGGGATTGGAACTCTGTGTCCGTGTCCGCGAAATCAGGACCATGATTTCATCCAACGCCTGAAAAACGGACAGTGAGAAAACAGTTCCGCATCGGCAATATCTTTATCTCCGAAATACGTTCCTTTAAGGACATCCGCCGTAATTTCCAGCAGACATGGAGCAATGACCTGCGCAATTACGTAATGGGTATGGGATTTCTGTTGCTGAATATATTTCTGGGACTGCTCGGCACTTTCTGGTTCCGTACCCAGCAACGCCGTTCGGAGATTGCCCTGCATAAGGTGCATGGAGCATCGGACATGAGTATTTTCACCCGTCTGATAAGCGAGGGGCTGCTTTTGCTGTTGCTTGTCACGCCTGTTGCTTTGCTCATAGACTATAATCTGGCAAGCATGGAACTGAACTCCTGGCGCAACGGTACGACTTTGGAGTGGGAGCGTCTGTTGCTTTGCGCTGCCATCAGCTTCCTGCTGATAGGATTGATGATTGCGATTGGTATAGGCATTCCGGCACGCAGGGCGATGAAGGTACAACCGGCAGAGGCGCTGCATGATGAATGATTTTAGGAAGTTAAACAGATAACGGAATATGATACGTCTTTACTTTCAGCAAGCGCTATATCACTTGCGCGAGAATCCCATCATAACATGGTTTCCGTACTGGGTACGGCATTGGCCATCTGTATGATTATGGTACTTGTCATCACTTTTCAGGTGCGGCTTGTGGACTGCGAGCTGAGGTGAACCGCAGCCGTTCGCTGTATGTGTCTGCCATGTCCGTCAAGAACAAGGGCGGGAGCGACGGCGATTCATCCACGCCCGCATGTCGGTGCATACGGGGCGCGAGTGCTTTAAGAATCTCACTACGGCGGAGGCAGTAACGTTGGTTTCCTTGCCCGAAAGGTACGTGTGTCCCTGCCGGCAGGCAACAAGGTCACGGCCGACATGGTACAGACGGACGACGCCTTTTGGCATATCTTCCGGTTCCGCTTTCTCAGCGGCAAGGCGTTTACCAAGGCCGACAGCGATGCCGGAGTGCCATGTGCCGTGTTGAGCGCTGCGGTGGCGCGCCGCCTGTTCGGCACGACGGACGTTGCGGGAAAGACGGTACAGTTGAACTATGTGGAATACCGTATATCCGGTGTGGTGACGGATGTGTCCGTACTGGCCACTTCCGCCTATGCGCAGGTGTGGGTTCTATACGTCCACAGACATTGCCCGGCTGACGTGGTGGGAGGAGACCATGGGGCAGATGAGGGCGGTTATCCTTGCGCGCTCCGCAGCCGATTCCGGCTATCCGTGAGGAGGCGGAGCAACTCCGTCGTAAGTATAACGACAGTCTGCGCGACTCGGAAGTGTTCTATCGCGGGCAACCCGATGAACAGTTTGCCAACCTTTACCGCAAGTGGAGCGAAACGCCCGACACCAAAGCCATTATCCTGCGCTATATGCTCGTTATTGCCATCCTGTTGCTTGTGCCTGCCATCAACCTGAGCAGCATGACGCTCTCCCGCATGCGCAGACGTATGGCGGAGATAGGCGTGCGCAAGGCTTTCGGGGCTACGGGTGGCGAACTGATACGCCAGATATTCTTTGAGAATTTGCTGCTGACATTGTTTGCCGGCGTGTTGGGACTTGCGCTGAGTTACGCCGCTACTTTCCTGCTGAATGGTTTCCTTTTCAACAATAGCACCAATGCCTACCTCAGCGGGGAAACCGCCCTGACACCGGGCATGCTGCTTTCGCCCTGGGCATTCCTTGCAGCTTTCGGTTTCTGTTTGCTGATGAACATCCTTTCGGCAGGCATACCGGCATGGAGGGCTTCGAGAATGAATATAACGGATGCGATTAATCAAAGGTAAATGATGGTTATGAAAACAATATTGAAACAAATAAAGAACGAGTGGAACAGCAATCTTTTTCTCTTTGTGGAGCTGCTGCTGGTCTTTGTCGTGCTGTGGTATATTGTGGACTGGACGCTTGTCACCGCACGGTCTATCACGCTCCGATGGGATTCGATACGGAGCACTGCTACAACATCACCGTAAGCAAGTTGGGAGAGGACTCGCCTCTTTATAATCCGGAGCTAACCGCCGATGATGATATGGACGACTTGCTCCGGCTTACGGACCGCTGCGCCACTGCCCCGGCGTAGAGGCCGTTGCCCTTTCGCAAAACTGCTTTCCGTACAATGAGGGCAGTAACAGTATTGATTTGGGTATTGACTCTGTGGCTGTCAATGTACGTCTTCTTTGGGGTGGAGGCGGACTTTTTCCGCGTGTTCCGTTATGCTTTTACGGAGGAAGCAGAGTTTGCTAAGGTAGAGGCTGCATTCCGCAATGACGAGCCGGTGGTATCTTCTAATCTCACCGAAGGACATCCGGAATTGGGAGGCAGTGCATCCTTACTAGGGCGGGAAGTCTTGCTGTTGAACTACGGTAAGGACGTCCGCCGTCGCATCGGTGCGGTGGGCACGCCCGTGCGCTGGTCGCATTTCCATACTCCGTCGCAGTGGGGTGGGGCTTTTGCAGCCCTTCCGCTCAATGCGAAGAGGTTACGGAATTTCGGCGATCCCCGTTATGTCACAGTCAGCCTGCGCGTTTCCGAAGATGCCGATAAGAACTTTGCCGAAAAGCTGATGAATGATGCCGACCGCCTTTATCAGGTAGGTAATCTGTATCTGCTGGACATTACACCTTTCAGCCATTTGCGCGAAATCTGCGAGCTGGAAGACATGAACGAATGGAAGACGCAGCTTTGCGTGCTCGGTTTCCTGCTGTTGAATATCTTCTTGGGCGTTATCGGCACATTCTGGTTCCGTACGCAGCAACGCCGTAAAGAGGTTGCGCTGAGGCTGGCGCTGGGCAGTTCGCGCCGGGGGATTTTCTCCTGTCTCATGTACGAAGGGGTGTTGCTGCTTACGCTGGCGGCCGTACCGGCGGCTGTCATCGCTTTCAATATCGGTTATGCCGAACTGGTGGATGTGGCAAGATGCCTTTCGATGCCGGACGCTTCCTGCCGGCTCTTGCCTTGACATGGCTGCTTATAGCGCTGATGATTGTTGCCGGAATCTGGTATCCTGCTTATGGAGCGATGAAAGTACACCCGGCAGAAGCATTGCATGATGAATAAAGTTTTTTAAAGAAAAGATGTATATTCTCGATATAAGCTTGTATATTTGCGTAGTTATAAAAGAAGTTTACGCAGACAAATCAAAACAAACGGAATGGAAAACACTTTCTTAACATGTTCATTAGCTTTCTTATGCATGATATCGGGGACGCTTTCGGCTGCGGAAACCAATTATAATGTACTTTTCATACAATCATACACAAACAGCTCTTCCTGGCATAATAACCTTATTGCCGGTTTGCAGGACGGCTTGGAAGAGGGCGGTGTAAAAGCAAATGTGGTTATAGAGTATCTGAATGCCGATTTTGGACGTTTGCTTCGGAGTGTGTTATCATGCGCCGCATATGTGAACGTGCCAGACAGCGGAAAACGGATTTGATTGTGACGTCCAGCGATGAGGCTTTCTTTACCTTGACTCACTGCGGCGATTCTTTGCCGTATCAGATACCGGTAGTTGTTTCGGGCATTAAATATCCTGACAGGAAGTTGTTCGACCGTATGCCGAATGTCTCGGGCTTCACTTCAGTAACGGATTTTAATGTGTTGCTTGAGGAAGCCATACGTTTGTTTCCTGCACGTAAGGAGATTGTCTGCTTGTCGGACAGCAGTTTTTTGAGTGCTAAGGGAGTGGAAGCGGTAGAAGAAGCCTGGGAGTCTTTTCATAAGAAACATCCCGAATACAGTTTTAAGGAACTGAATGTGCAGAGAAAGTCCCTCAACTCTCTCATAACGTCTATTTGTTACGATTATCATGCCCATAAGTACATTGTTATCGCCCCTAAGTGGATTCCTTTTCTTTCCCTGAAATTGAAAGCTCCTGTATTTGCCAATCAAAACCTGGCAATGACAAGCGGTGTTTTATGTGTTTATGATGTAGAACCGGCGGCAGATACTTATGCTGCGGGCATACAGGCGGCAAGCATTCTGAAGGGCCGGTCGCCTGCTTCATTCGGAATAGGAGACCTGGGCGGCAAGTTATTGTTCGACTACAAACAGTTGGACTTCTTTCATGTAGATGTGGATAGTGTTGAAAAACGGGGAATCGTTTTGAACATTCCTCTGATGGATCGCTATCAGGCCTGGTTTATTCTGTTCTATTCGGTGATAGTGGGTGCGTTGGCATTTCTTGTAGTCTGGCTCTATCGGAGCAATCGGCGTGAATCGCGCAAGCGAATACATGCGCAGACCCGTCTGCTGATACAACACCGCCTGGTGGAACAGCGGGACGAATTCGATAAGATATTCTGTTCTATTCGTGACGGACTGGTTACGTATGATATGGATTTGAGAATCCATTTTGTGAACCGGGCTTTAGTGGAGATGCTGGGATTGCCTGCAGAAATGTATACGACACGTCCGTACGAAGGACAGGTTGCCGGTTCCATTCTCCATATTTACATGAATGGCGAGAATATCCTGCAGGCTCTGTTGAAACAGGTGATACAGGATAGGAAGCCTGTCATTATACCGGAAAAGGCATTCATGCAGGAGAATACCAAAGGTACTTATTTCCCTGTTTCGGGCGAGGTGGTTCCTATCTTTGCGAAAGACAAACTGACGGGTATGGCAATTGTCTGCCGTAATATATCCGAAGAAGAGATGCAGAAGCGTTTTTTCAATATGGCTATTGAGGAAAGTTCCATTTATCCGTGGCAGTACAACACACGGTTGAAATGCTTCCATTTTCCCGACGGACTGCTGCAACGTTTCAATTGCTACGACAATACGGACTATATCTCGAGGGAAGAACTGGATCGGATTGTCCATCCGGAAGACCTTTCCCGCACATGCAGGCATTTCGACAATATCATGCTGGGGCATGAGCGAACTCGCGCATGAGTTTCCGGCTGCAAAACGCAGATGGCGGATATGAGTGGTGGGAGTTCCGGAGTACCGCTTATGAGGGGCTCACGGTAGATATACCTTATAGGGTATTGGGTGTATGCCAGAGTATCCAGCGTTATAAAGACACCGAAGAGGAACTTATCGCGGCCCGTGACCGTGCCTTGCAGGCTGACAGACTGAAATCGGCGTTCCTTGCCAACATGAGCCATGAGATACGTACTCCGTTGAATGCGATAGTCGGTTTCTCCGATTTGTTGAAAGACCTGCAAGCCTTTTCTTCGGAAGAAGTACAGCAGTTTGTCGAGACTATCAATATAACTGCACGTTGTTGCTGGCTCTGATTAATGATATTCTGGACCTCTCGCGCATCGAATCGGGCACAATGGATTTTCAGTTCTCTTCTTACAATCTTACGTTTATCATGCAGGAAGTTTACGACTCCCAGAGGCTGAGCATGCCGCAGGGAGTGGAATTATGCACCGATTTCCGGAAGGGGCCGACAAGTATATCACTACCGATGCCGTACGCTTGAAGCAGGTTTTGAATAATCTGATTAACAATGCCAAGAAGTTTACCGTGCAAGGGAGCATCACTTAGGATATAGAGTGGATGAATCCGGATATACTACCGTCTTTGTGGAAGATACCGGAGCGGGTATATCCGATGAAGACCAGAAGCATATCTTCGAAGCGTTTCTATAAGGCGGACAGCTTTACGCAAGGGGCCGGTTTAGGGTTGAGTATCTGCCAGACAATTGTGGAACGTATACACGGAACCATTACGGTGACTTCAAAGCCGGGCAGAGGAACCCGCTTTGAAGTCCGCATGAGTGATGATGTAATATGATTGCCGGTCGGTTTTAGAGTTTATTCTATCCTTTTGCATCCGTTGGATTGCAGGAACTCGTCGAGCATCAGTTCGTAGTTGCCATGCAGCATGATGTGATGGTTACCCAACGGGTTTCTCAGGAAATATTCTGCCGGGGCGTTCATCTTGATACGTACCTGTGTGCGGCACATATTGATGTAGTTGGTGTTTTCGGTCAGTGTACCTGTGCCGAGGTAATATTCGTCCAAACATTCTCCGCCGCATTTCACGATTGTCATGTCTCCGGTAGGCAATATTCCCTGTATGCCGATGCCGCTTTCCGTTTCAAAGTGGTTGCGGATGATAAACTGTTCTGTCTGTGCGATGCCGATGGTGCAATGCGCCAGTATGATTTCGTTGGTGCGTGCATTAATCATGGAAGGGTTGGCCATGAAAGCAGGTTTGCCTGTGAGCACTTTGGCAGCGAGCATGGTGAAGACGGACTGCAAATCGCCTTCGCATCCGGCAATGATGCCTCGTCATTCAGCAGGGAAAGCGCCAGGCAGCCGGTAGTGCCCGTCTGTTCTATCAGGCGGAAACAACTCAGGGTGAGTGCGCTTAAACGGTCTTCGTCCACAATCTTCCGGATGGCGCGATACAGGCGCATTGCCTTTATCATATCTTCGGGCGACGCTTCCCGGCAGGCAAGCGCTTTTCCGGCAAGGCCGCACATGCTTCGCCTACTTCATCATCCGTGATTTGGTTGTAATATTCGTACACGCGTTCCAGTGCGATGTCTGTGTACTCCACTCCCCAGCGTCGTTTGGCAAGCAGATAATCCACGTTGCTGGCAATGAGCCAGCTCGACGGAGTGCCTATTACGCCGATACGCATTCCGTAGAGACCGCGTGTGCCATGAATTGCTGTGCAGTTACAAAATGCGTTGATAATTTCGGACAGTTCGCCATGCAGGATTTCGCTTTTCATTCCCCGGCTGCGCAGCAGGAAGATATTTCGAGGGCGGCGGCAAGCGAGTTCTGCATACCGTCTGCAGGATGATGGCAGGGCGGGGAAGAGCCTCGAAATGCTGGATAACCAGCCGTTCCACTCCGCCGGTGGCGATGAACAGGATGCTGAAATCGTCGGGAGACAGCTTGTTGATATCTTGGTAATCTATGAAATTGACGGTGAAATATTTTCCAGTTCGTTCAGGATTATTTCATGGGAACTGCGGACTGATGCTTGCTTATGTAGCAGTGAAGCAAAAGTTATTAGGTTGATGACCATAGCGTTACTTACTATTTTAAAAGTTGGTTTAAGATAAAACGGTTGTGGTTGCTCATTTGTTTACTATTTCAAAGGTACAAGATTCTTTTTAAATAGCATAGTGTTTTTAATATAGATAAGGTTTTTAAAGTTTTTATGTCTTTGCTTCCCTTTGGTATCAAATAAATCACTACATTTGCAACTTAAATGATAAAATGATATAAAAACTCATGCCAACAATTTCTATTCGCGGGATGGAGATGCCCGCATCTCCTATCAGAAAGCTGGCTCCCTTGGCAGATGCAGCCAAGCAACGGGGCATCCATGTATTCCACCTCAATATCGGACAGCCCGACCTGCCTACACCGCAAGTCGCGATTGACGCCATCCGTAATATTGACCGTAAGGTATTGGAGTACAGTCCCAGTGCCGGTTATCGCAGCTATCGCGAGAAGTTGGTGGGGTATTACGATAAGTACAACATCAAGCTCACTGCCGATGACATAATCATTACATCCGGCGGTTCGGAAGCGGTGCTGTTCTCTTTCATGCATGCCTCAATCCGGGTGACGAGATTATCGTGCCCGAACCGGCTTATGCCAATTACATGGCGTTTGCCATCTCCTGCCGGAGCCAGGATACGTACGATTGCAACTACCATCGAAGAGGGATTCTCGCTGCCTAAGGTGGAGAAGTTCGAGGAGCTGATAAACGAACGTACGCGTGCCATCCTGATTTGTAACCCCAACAACCCTACCGGCTACCTTTATACCCGCCGTGAAATGAATCAGATACGCGACCTTGTGAAGAAGTACGACCTCTTCCTCTTCTCCGACGAGGTGTATCGCGAGTTCATCTATACGGGTTCTCCATACATCTCCGCCTGCCATTTGGAAGGCATCGAGAACAATGTAGTCCTGATTGATTCCGTTTCCAAGCGTTATTCCGAATGCGGTATCCGTATAGGTGCGCTGATAACGAAGAACAAAGAGATACGCGATGCCGTTATGAAGTTCTGCCAGGCGCGTTTGAGTCCGCCGTTGATAGGTCAGATTGCTGCCGAAGCGTCTTTGGATGCCGGCGAAGACTATCTGCGCGATACCTACGACGAGTATGTAGAACGCCGTAAATGCCTGATTGACGGTCTGAACCGTATCCCCGGCGTATATTCGCCCATTCCGATGGGAGCGTTCTATACCGTGGCCAAGCTGCCCGTAGACGATTCGGACAAGTTCTGCGCATGGTGTCTTTCCGAATTCCAGTACGAAGGGCAGACCGTTTTCATGGCTCCGGCTTCCGGCTTTTATACCACTCCGGGTTCCGGCCGCAACGAAGTGCGCATCGCTTACGTCTTGAAGAAGGAAGATTTAATCCGTGCGCTGTTTGTGCTTTCCAAAGCGCTCGAAGCTATCCGGGACGTACGGAATAGAAGATATATAATACTACTGATGAATTTATCCCGTTTCATAGCGCTGCGTATTTACCGCAGTTCCGATGTCGGAAAGCAAGTTTCCCGTCCTGCCGTGCTGATAGCAACTATCGGTGTTGCTATCGGGTTGGCGGTGATGATTATTGCCGTGTCGGTGATAATCGGTTTCAAGAGCGAGGTACGCGATAAGATAATCGGTTTCGGCTCGCATATCCAGATTAGCAATTCGGATGCGGCGCGTTCTTTTGAAACCCGCCCCATAGCCGTGACGGACAGTATGCTTGCTGCTCTTGCGGATAATTCCGGTGTGAAACACGTGCAACGCTATTCCACCAAGCCGGGTATGATAAAGACGTCCGATGCCTTTCAAGGCATGGTATTGAAGGGTATAGGCCGGAGTATGGCAGTTCCTTCTTCCGCCGTCACCTGATAGAGGGAGAGTTTCCGCAGTTCAGCGACTCGGCTTCTACCAACCGTGTGGTCATTTCAAAGGCGATAGCCGACAAACTGAAGCTGAAGCTCGGCGACAAGATAGACACCTACTACATACAGGACGATGTGCGTGCCCGCCGCCTGACAATCGTCGGCATCTACCAGACCAACTTTCCGAATACGACAACCTGTTTCTGCTTACAGACCTGTGCCTGGTGAACCGTCTGAACAAGTGGCATCCCGACCAGGTGAGCGGAGTGGAGCTGGAGCTGTACGACTACGATAAACTGGAAGAAACCACCTACCGGATAGCCGATGAAGTGGGCCGGCATCCCGACTTACGGGGCAGGAATACTGTGTACTCAACATAGAGCAGTTGAACCCGCCAGCATTTTTGCATGGCTCGGCATCTTGGATGTCAATATATGGGTTATCCTTATCCTGATGATTGGGCGTTGCCGGGTTTACCATGGTTTCGGGACTGCTGATAATCATCATAGAGCGCACCTCCATGATTGGCGTTCTGAAATCTTTGGGAGCGAACAACCTCACTATCCGCAAACTGTTTCTTTGGCTGGCGGTATTCCTCATCGGAAAAGGAATGCTGTGGGGCAATGTAATAGGACTGGCTTTCTATTTTATCCAGAAGTGGTTCGGCTTGTTCCGTCTCGACCCGGAAACCTATTATATGGACACCGTTCCCGTATCTTTCAATCTTTGGCTTTTCTTGTTGCTGAATGTCGGCACGCTGCTGGCTTCAATCGCTATGCTGTTAGGACCGTCCTACCTCATTACACGGATTCATCCGGCAAATTCCATGCGCTACGAGTAGGGTAATTCCTCATTTATTTTCTCAGGAATTCGCTTTTCTTTCTAAACAGACAGTAGAGCTTCCAGCGGAGAGATTGCAGCGGCTGGAGTACATCGAACACGGGCAGCGACCAGTAGTATCTGCGCCGGTCGTTCAAATCCTTGGCAGTCTTGTTGACGATGATGGCTTGCAGGCTAAACCGGAGTATCCAGACGAGGAATGCAATGCCTGCCGCCAGCCAGTGGAAATGCAGTATGGCTGTTGCGAGCGTAGCCATCCATGCGGCATAGAACGCGAGGCGGGTAGTGGTTTCCACTCCGGCAAGCCAGCGTTGCATGCCGTGATAGAGGCGGGCGGTAGATGCGTAACCGATTTTCTCTTCCCGCCAGTCTTTTGCGCGGAATACGGGTTGCATGCGTACGGTGGCATCCGCATCGGTTTCCACGCGGGTATTTTCGGCAGTGGCTACATGATTGACGAACAGGTCGTCATCGCCGCGCTGAAGGTTGAGATGTGCAGAGAACCCTTTGTGTTCGTAAAACAACTCCTTGCGGTAGGCAAGGTTACGCCCGATGCCCATATACGGGCTTCCGGCAAGCGCAAAGCCGAGGTAGCGCATGGAAGTGAACAGATTGTCGAAAGCCACACGCTTGTGCAGCCAGCCTTTGCCGCGTTCATAGCCGCTATATCCCAAGACAACTTGCGTACGCGAGGTGAAGTTGCGTGCCAGCAGCCGCAGCCATTGGTTGCTTTGCGGGCAGCAGTTGGCTTCGGTAAAGACGAGCCAGTCGTATTTGCTGGCTTTCACGCCGAGAGTGGCGGCGAGCTTCTTCCGGCTGATGTAGCGGGAAGAGTCGGGGACAAAACTGTGGTAGAGGTGCGGGTATTTCTCTTCCAGCAAAGTGAGGTAATCTTCGCTTTCGTCCGTGTTTCCGTCATTGATGACGATAACCTCAAATTGCGGATAATCCTGCTCCAGCACAGCTTTCAGGTTACGCCGCAGGTTTTCGCATTCTTCACGTGCGCAGATGATGACCGACACCGGCGGAAGCTCCTGCGAGAAGTGTACATTGCCGCGCTTCACGGCACGGCTGCGCAGGTGGATGCGGTTGTACAGGCAAAGGTAATAAAGGGCTTGAATGATAAAAAGAGTTCCCGTTGCTGCGAGTAATATCTGCTCGGTTGTATCGAATGTAAATGCTTCCATGTGTCCTATGACGTTTTATAACGTGCAAAGGTACGAAATTCGTCACAGATTACATGGTCTGATGCAGATTATTTATCTCCGGCACAACCTCAAACTTCGTTCCGGGGAAATGCCTGGAAAGATACTCCCGTATGTATTGCATCGTATCGTTCTGTATGGTCTTGTCCTCTACCGTGGGATAAAGGTTGTACAATACGGTGTCGAGCGTGATTCCCCGGTGCCCGATGGCTTCAAGGCTTAGCAGGGTGTGATTGATACTGCCCAGCTTGCCGGATGTCACGAAGATAAGGGGGTAGTTCTTATCGGCAATGTAGTCTATGGTGAGATATTCTCCGGTCAGG
>ENA-OQHP01000432-OQHP01000432.1-human-gut-metagenome-genome-assembly--contig:-NODE-432-length-13474-cov-1.187832_pt1 | contig 13474 bp, 23 predicted proteins | sample MGYA00242563_ERZ504717 | MGnify/ENA primary metagenome ERZ504717 (study PRJEB26092, sample SAMD00036212) | human gut metagenome | host: Homo sapiens | study: EMG produced TPA metagenomics assembly of... | reverse complement strand
CCAAAATTGAATTAAACACGAAATATACTGTTGTAAAAACCGAACATTTTACAGTGTTTTTTGTACCCATTTTCAGGAAGGACGTGACTCAATAGCAAACAGAAACCTCACCAATCCGGTGCAATTTTATCTCATCGATGATGAGTAGTACATTCTCACTACCAAATTCAAAGCATCCGGCATGAAAAGCATGTCAACCTGTTTACGCAAGGCATGTACTGAGCAGGCAGGGATAAACTTAAAAGGATTGAATGTTGATAAGCTAAAAGCGGAATATCCACAGATTGGATTTTGCATTGGAAAAATCTATCCGGTCTTTAACAAAATAAGCATAATTTACGGCGGGCAACTTGCCCGCCGTTATATTCAACTATTCGTCAAATAAATATATGCATCTTCCAAAGTGATATCATTATCCGGGACACACTTCTCATTTGGCTTTCCTTTGCTTAATACTTTCATATGAATTCCATTTTCTACATACTGCTTAGATGAAATAGAATAATTGGCTTCTAACAAACGGGCTTCTTCTGCATTTTGTACCGTACAATTCCAAACACAGCCCTTTGCATTTTCCAGCAATCCACTCACGCTTCCGGAATATAAAAAACTTCCTTTTTTCATAATGGCAAGCTGTGTACAGGTTGCTGCTAAATCTTCTACTACATGAGTGGAAAACAGCACAGTTCTATCCTTTGAAAAATCAACCAAAAGATTGCGGATCCTGATTCTTTCTTCCGGATCTAACCCGGTGGTAGGTTCATCAATAATCAAAAATCCGGATTATTAAGAAGTGCCTGTATGAGTCCGACACGTCTCTTCATACCACCAGATAATTGCCGCATTTTTTTATTCTGATGCTCTGTAAGAGAAGTCTTTTCCAGATAATAGGTAATTCTTTGTTCGAGGTCATTTCTGGATACTCCTGACAGTCCCCCCATATATACAAGACATTCTTTCACCGTAAGATTCGGATATAAGTCGATTTCCTGTGGAAGATAACCAATCTTTTTCTGTATTTTCTCATATTCCCTCGTTATACAGAATTCCATCAAGGAAACCATTCCTTCCGTTTGTTTTAAAACAGTTGTAAGAACCTCATCAAAGTGGTTTTTCCGGCACCATTCTCACCCAAAAGTCCGTAAATTCCCTTAGGTATTTCAAGAGATGCCTTATTTACTGCAACTACACCATTTTTAAATCTAACTGTTAAATCATTTATTCTAATACTCATAATCTATCCTCTTTTCTTTAAAGTCATTGGTAATACTGCAAATAAAAACAGCCCCGCTATAAAAGACACAAGCGTTCCATAAATCCAACTCTCGGACATTAATTGAGTAGGTTCACAAAAGCTGAAAGAAAACAATCCCAGATTTCCGAAAAATGAACTTCCCGCTTTTGATATAAGTCCAATGACAATTCCAAATAAACATCCAATACCTGCCCACATATTTCCAAGCAATGTACACAAAATCACAGAGCATATACTCCAAGCCAGATAGTTCCAAACATTGCAATGAAATATAAAAGAAATATCTGAATACCCGAAATGCCTTCGTTTACACTGCCCGGTTTTTGCCAGAAAAACAAAACATATCCAACACAGGAAAGTATTAGTAAATATAATATTTGAACGCACACTCTCTGTGATATTACTTTTAACTGCTTTTTATGATCATACAAATGAAATACATCGGCACGCTTACTTTTTACTTCCATCAAATATGTGTCACTACAAAAAATAATTGTTAAAAATGCTATTGGCGACTGAATCGCTGAACCGATTTCTTCATAGTATATAATCGGATGAATAGCACACAATATCAGTATAAATGCACATGAATAAAAAATCTTATATAACGACAGGCAGTTTTTTAGTTCCGTTTTCAATAAACCCTCCTCCTTTTCCAGATTGTAACAGAAATACATACTAATATAACTGATGAAATTACAAGAATAATCTGATTTATGTTTGACATTTTGGCTGCATGTGTTTCAAAAAATCTGCCAGGGAATCGCACCATAATAGAGAACGGTCTCATATAATAAATATCATTCTTCATGGTCAGCATATTTGAATATATAATGTGTAAAAACAAGATTGGTGCTGCCGGAAGCGGATTTTTAAATATTACTGCTGTAATTGTATAGACACAACATATCATCAAAAGATTCGGAACAATATAGATCAGAGAATTCACGCAAAAATCAATTGGTGTTACTGGAAAGCCCGATTCTAAAGCCGTTTTCAAACACAGCATAAAGAATATAACATTCAAAATCACTAATACTCCCAGCATACTAATGAATCCGCTTATTACTTTCCCACATATATATTGGATTGCCGTAACAGGCTTTGTATGTAATAATTCATAGGTACTTTTTCGTGTATCCTGAATAAATAAAAATGATAGCAAGACTGTTGCAAAAAAGGCCATATGCAATCCTGCAAAATCCGTGAACTTTTTGGCAAAGTACCAGGAAAAAGAATGTTCGGATAATTTCCGCTCGATATAATGATTGATTTCTTCTGCTGTCCCCTTATGAATTTCAAGGTCCTCATAAGCATATATTGCATTATAATAGCCATATTGGGATTCCAAAAACTCAGAAGCAGTCTTTACATCCATATTCTGAATTTCTTTCATTACATGATCTGCTTCCTGCCTGCTAAATCCAAAACCATTTTTGGAGGTGTCCATTAACGTCTCTTTGATCGTATCTTCCCACTCCCTTCTTCTTTCTTTATCATCAGATGTGGGAATGTACCCATCCATGACATCAGCATCTTCCAATGCTACGTCATTTTGTGTGATCTGTTCATTCTGTTTGATATAATGAATTTGCAAATACGATGACAGACATTGATACATACTGGCAACTATAATAATCAAGCCAATCCACAAAACAGGGTTCTTTTAAATAATCAAGTATACTTCTTTTTTATGATTGTTTTCATTGTATCTCTTCCTTTCTTTATTTCTTTAACAACATCATACAAATCAATTCTCAATAAATTCACAATAAAAAAGACTAAAACCACTTTATTTGTGATTTCAGCCTTATAAAGTATTTTTATTCAGCTTTGAAAAGAGCTTCTACATGAGCACCGCCTTGTCTGGCATTATATATTTTCAAATTTCCTCCATGCTTTTCACAGAAAATACGAGAAATATACATACCAAGGCCAAAATGCTTTAAATCATCTTGTGGATTCTTATGATAAAATGGTTCTGTTACTTTTTCCTCAGTATCCACAATCCTATTCCATCATCTTCAACAGAAATTATAAGAAAACCATCCTTTTTCTTTATCTGCAAAACAATACTTTTTTGTGCATATCGAACCGCATTTTCCAGTAAGTTGTCTGTCACTTCCATGACAAGTTCCTCATCCACTTTCACAATGTTTTGTTCCTGCACTCTTTCTACCTTACATAATTTACTTTCCTTCTTGGACAGCATGGCAGCTTCTGCCTCAATCTTTTTTGCCAGTTCCGATAATTCTATCTCTGAGCATTGCAGTTCCCTCTGTTCTAAATGGGACATTTTTCTCATGTTTTCCGTGAAATGCTCTATACGGTCAATCTGATACATGCCTGTTTGTAAGATATCAATAACATCCTCTGTTTTATACTCTCAGCAGAAACAAACTCTAAGAGCATTTCTGATACCCTCGCAATATGGAAAGTGGAGAACGTATATCATGTGCAATTGCATTCCGCAAGACCTTCTCGTCATCAATCATTCGCCACATCTTTCTGTTGTTATCTGCTAAAGCACTTCGCATCATTTCAAATTCTTTACACAAAGTTCCCATCTCATCTTTATTTTCATAGGACACATGAAAATCCAGTTCATTATCTGCAATCATTTGTGAGGCATCTTTTAGTTCCTGTAGAGGTGTCTTTAACTTATTTTTATAAAAAAAGAATACCGCAGCAACACTCCCAACAATCGAAAAATCAGTACCGAATATGTTTCCATAAAGTCACACATTCCGAAAGATGATGGTCCAAACGATTCATCTGCGATTGATTAGGTCTTGATATCTCAATCTCGTATTTCTTTCCATATTGCTGAAACACGTCCGTATAATCTGCATAATCAATATATTTTTCCCATATTTTATTCTGCATATTTCCTGCAAAATGAACTGTAAATCCAGATAACAGAAATGCTGCCGTTAAGCTGATCACAAAATAAAGCAGAATTGTTTTTTTCAGTGACAAGTTTCTTATTTTTTCCATCGGTATCCAATCCCCCATACAGTTTCTATGTATTCTTTTTCTGAATAATCCGCTATTTTTTTCCTTATACGCCGTACTAATTCCGTTATCGTTCTACTGTCCCCTTCCGCATCATATCCACAGACTTGTGCATATATACGTTCTTTATCAAACACCTGCCCTGGATGCATGGATAAGAATTCAATAATCTGATATTCAATTTTTGTGAACTCCATCCTGTGTCCAGCTATAGCTACTATTTTTTCAGAATAATCAATCAGCATTTCATCCATGAAACGGTATTCCGTTTTTGTTGATGCCTTTCTTCTCTCTTTATGTTTGTAACAATCCTCGCTTCCAACTCCCGAAGACTAAATGGTTTCGTAATATAATCATCCCCACCTGAAAGCAACCCATTAATTTTATCATCTTCGTCAACTCTTGCTGTCAGAAATAAAATTGGACATAACACTTTACTGCGTATCAGACGACATACTTCAATCCCATCCATGCGTGGCATATTGATATCCAACAAAATAATATCCGGTTTCATTTTATTTTATTTAATGCTTCCATTCCATCTGTAGCCGTAATGGTTTCATATTGTTTCATATTAAAATAACTACAAAGCATTTTCACCAATTCTTTATCATCATCGACAACTAAAATCTTGTATTTCATCCAAACCACCTCCAGTATCCATATTATACGATAAAAAACAATGAAATCACAACAAGAGTACATGAAGAACGTAAGCACAATATATCTTTTTTCTCAATTCCTGCTCAATTTCCCCTCAATGTCTTTACCTCCGATCTTCGTATGCTTATCTCACAGCAGAGCAGTACCACACCGGTACGACCTGCTGAATCAATCAATACGAAAACGGAGGTATTTTTTATGCGAGAACTCAGAAACACAAAAATCATCGCTGTAGATCATGGCTATGGCAATATGAAAACAGCAAACACCGTCACACCAACCGGAATCAAAGCCTATGAAACAGAACCAATCTTCACCGGGAATATTCTGGAATATAACGGCATTTACTACCGGATTGGCGAAGGACACAAAGAATTTATCCCGGATAAAGCTATGGACGAAGAATATTATCTTCTGACGCTAATGGCTATTGCAAGGGAACTAAATGTCTTTTCCATCCGTGAAGCAGATGTTCATCTGGCTGCCGGACTTCCTCTGACATGGATCAGACTCAAAGAGAAGCTTTTCGTTCCTATCTGCTCCAGAATCCAGAAGTCGTTACCTTTTTAACGGCAAAGAGTATCATCTCCACTTTGTGGGATGCACCTTTACCCACAGGGGTATCCGGCTATTGTAAACCAACTTGGAGATTTCAAGGGAACCAATCTCCTTGCAGATATCGGAAACGGAACCATGAACATTCTGTATATCAACAATAAGAAAGCTCAGGAGAGCCGATGCTGGACAGAAAAACTTGGTGTAAACCAATGCATGATTGCCGCAAAGAACGCTGTTCTGGACAAATTCGGAGTGAAAATTGAAGAATCCACAGTAGAACAGATTCTGCGGTTTGGAACCGCTGACATTTCAGCACCATATCTGGATTGTATCAGTCTATTGCCAGACAGTATGTGGCAGAACTTTTTCCACGCTCCGCAAATATGAATACAATCCTGACCTGATGCGCCTGTATGTGATTGGCGGTGGTGGATGCCTGATTCGTAACTTCGAAACGTATGACAAATCACGAGTCACCATCATTGATGACATCTGCGCCACCGCCAAGGTTACGAATCTCTGGCTTATATGAGCCTGAAAGGAGGGATAAACCATGCAGAACAATATCCGCAACACAAACCTGCGCTTTAATCTGGACAAAGAACAGCAGCGGAGAGCCTGGGAATATTTACAGACGATGGACAGGCAGGATTTTAAATCTTACAGTCAGGTAATCTCTCTTGCACTGGTAGATTATTTTGACCGCTATCTTCGTACATATAAAACCCATGAAACAGAATAGCAGTCAGTATTATCAATCCCAAGATTACATCAAATAAATTTATTTTCTTATACTTCATCTTTAGAAAGTTGGTATTTGAATGAAGATTTACTGGAATAAAGAAAACAATTCCAAAAACCTTATTGGACAACGTGGAAAAGAATTACGAACCGAAAAGCATATATCACAAAAAGCATTAGCTGAACAACTCCAACTTGCCGGATATGAATTTAGTGATTTGACTGTATTACTCATCGAACAAGAAACACGCTTTGTACCGGAATTATGAAGTGGTTTCCCTTGCTGAATTTTTTCATGTATCTTGTGAATATCTCTTGGGTGTTAAAAAGGAAAAATAAGCAGTGATCTGAATTATAACTCACAGACCACTGCTTAATTTTATTAAAGCGATACCCTACTCCCCATACAGTCTGTATGTAAATCGGTTTACTCGGATTATCTTCTATTTTCTCACGCAGGTTACTGATATGCTCATGACAATATTATAATCACCAAAATATGGCTCTTTCCAAACAATATTATATATTTTCTCCTTGCTAAATACCATTCCAGCATTTTGCGCTAACCGTAAAAAAATCTCAAATTCTGTAAAAGTAAATTCTATTTCTTTGTTTCCTTTTACCGCCAACCGTTCTTCAGCATTTATTGTTAATCCCTGAAATTCTAAGCATTTTTTTATGTTTCTATTTTCATTTGCTTATTTTCTAATATGCTTAATATCTCGCTAATAACATCATCTTCACTATTTTCAAATGACAACAGCAACATTTTCCCCATAACTTTCCACCTTCTTAAATCTTACTTATGTAATATTTTAATTATTATATAAGTAAGATTTACAGTCAACTAATTTTCCAAAATTGACATTTCAACAAATACAGAATATACTATTTTTATTACAGGCGTAAGATTTAAGGAGTGATTTACATGAAGAATTTACCACAAATTTCGGAAGCAGAATTTGAAGTTATGAAAATTGTATGGAAATATGCCCCCATTAACACCAATGAAATAACAGAAAAAATTACTACAGACAACAAACTGGAGTCCCAAAACTATCCAAACGCTCATTAAGCGTCTTGTGACCAAGGGTGTTCTCACTTATGAAAAACAAAGTCGTGTTTTCGTTTATACTCCATTAGTAAAAGAAAGTGAATATATTGCCAAGAAAGTAATTCCTTTCTTAATCGTTATTATGACGGGGATATTACAGCTATGTTATCTGCATACATAGAAAATGACAAACTGACAGAACCAGAAATAGAAACGCTTCGCTCTCTTCTATCCAAGAGAGGAAAAAAAGGAGGCGATTAACATGGCTAATTTCATGATACGCTTTTTATTATGCAATGTATTGATCAGCGGTATCATCGGAATTCTTTTGATAGCCAAATGGGTGTTCAGAAACAACTTGTCCAGCCGGATGCAGTATAATCTGTGGTTGCTGTTACTCGGACTTTTAGCAGTGCCTTTTATCCCCTTCCGTCTAATTAGTTTTCCGCAAATTTCTCATGGCTCAGTAGCGTAAGAAACTCTTCCGCTTCTCATGCCGATGTTGGTGCAAATAATGTTATGGATACCGGTTTATCTGGTACTACAAATTGGATGAATGACTTTGCCCTTTCTGTAAATAAAGACACGCCATCCGTTACCGGATATATTTTATTAGGTATATGGGATTGTGGGAATGCTTGCGATGATGATATTGGTAATCAAATCTTCTCTTCGTTTACGCATAATAAAGAGATCTGCGCTCCCCCTTCAGAACCCAGAGGTTCGCAGACTGTATAACAAATGCTTGAATGAGATGAAAATAACAAGGAATATTCCTGTGTACAGTACCGCTTTTTTGAAATCACCTATTATCGTAGGATTTTTGAAGCCATGTATTATCTGCCAATTCATTTAATCTCAGATTATCATGAATCTGATATGAGATATATGCTATTGCATGAACTGCAACACTACAGACATAAGGATGCCATTGCCAATTATCTTATGAACTTTGCCGGAGTGCTTTATTGGTTTAACCCCTTTGTCTGGTTTGCGCTAAGAGAAATGCGTAATGACAGAGAAGTTGCCTGTGACACTTCTGTTCTAAAAATGCTGGAAGAAGACGATTATGAGAATTATGGAAATACGCTGATTAACTTTATAGAAAAGGTCTCCATTTCTCCTTTCCGTTTGCTGCCAGCCTTAGCGGAAACATGAAACAAATAAAGCGTCGCATTATCAACATCGCTTCTTATGAGAAACCAACGTTTTACAAGAAGTTAAAAGGCATGACTGCTTTTATACTGACCACAGTTCTAATAATGGGACTTACACCTTTTATTTCTACATATGCAGCGGACGAAAGTCACTACCAATGGAAATCTTCCTCAGAAAATATTTCATATGTTAGAATTTTTCTAAATACTTTGGAAAATACGAAGGAAGCTTTGTTTTATACGATCTGGGAAATGATGCCTGGAGCATACATGATATAGAACATGCTACGCTACGAGTTGCGCCGGATTCCACTTACAAGATATATGATGCTTTATTTGGATTGGAAGAAGGTGTCATTACACCAGAAGATTCCTTTATTGCATGGAATGGAGAAAGCTATCCGTTTGAAGCATGGAACGCTGATCAGACCTTACAGTCTGCGATGACATCCTCTGTGAATTGGTATTTTCAAACAGTAGATGAACAGCTTGGAGCCTCTGACGTTTACAGCTATGTTCAAGAAATCGGATATGGTAACGAAAACATGAGTGGCGATTTCTCCTCTTATTGGATGGAATCCTCCTTGGAAATATCTCCAATAGAACAGGTCGAACTTTTAACCAAGCTACAGAATAACAGTTTCGGCTTCGCCCCTGAAAATATCAATGCAGTAAAAGATGCCATCTGCCTTTCAGCTTCCGATGCCGGAACATTCTACGGAAAGACCGGAACCGGACGTGTGGATGGCCAAGATGTGAACGGATGGTTTATCGGCTATATCGAAACTGTAGATAATACATACTTTTTCGCTACCAACATTGGTGCAGACAGCGATGCTACCGGAGGCAACGCAACTGAAATAACCATGTCTATCTTGTCTGACATGAATATCTGGAAATAGGGTAGGAGCTAACCATTAATTGATTAGCCGACCTCCCACACCACCGTACATACCGTTCGGTATACGGCGGTTCTTTAGTTTTCACGAACTATTAGATAGTAGTCAAACATGGACATATATCCGAGTTTGACTACTATTTCATTTTTAAAGACGCTTCCGATTACCTGAGCCATTCTCCAGTAACCCTTTCTACATCTTATCATTTCTCTCGCTACCCAGTGCTCACATTTTAGTGCTCTCAGCATTCGGTATCTCGTTCTTGGTTTCTTCCATTGTTTCCAGTATACAGCCCTTATTCTGCGTCTTGCCCATTGGTCTGTTTCTTTGAGAAGACTTTTCATGTCTGCGAGTTTGTAGTATTCCACCCAGCCTCTTACAAACTGTTGATACATTTCTTCCCTTTTCTCATTGCTGATACCTTTATGTCTGTCAGTTATTTCTCTGATTCTTTCCTTCATTTTCCCAACTGACTTCGGGTGTACTCGAAATCTGCATTTTCCTTGATGTCTGTAAAAAGTATATCCCAGATATTTCACTCTGCTGATATGAGATACTTTTGTCTTCTTCCTATTCACTTTGAGAAATAGCTTCTCCTCAATAAATTGGAGTATATTGCTCAAGGTTCTTTCTGCACTTTTTCTGCTTTTGCAGAAAATCATACAATCATCCGCATACCGCACAAACCTGTGTCCTCTGCGTTCCAATTCCTTATCCAACTCATTTAGCATAACATTGCTCAGCAATGGGCTAAGCGGACCACCTTGTGGCATTCCATCTCTGTACGTTCAAACATTCCTTTACGAGCACTCCCGCATTCAGATATTTGTGTATCAGTGATATTACTCTGCCGTCTTTGATGGTTCTTGACAATACCTCTATCAGCTTGCTTTGACACACTGTGTCGAAGAACTTTTCCAAGTCCATGTCTACTACATATACATAGCCATCGTTTACATTCTTTTGGCACTGTCTGAGAGCGTCATGTTGCCCTTTTTGTGGACGAAATCCAAAACGATTCTCCGAGAATTGTTCTTCGTAGATTGGCATTAGTTCCTGCGTGATTGCCTGTTGGATGACTCGGTCAACCACAGTTGGAACTCCCAGTTTCTGTACTCGCCTTTTGTTTCTTTGGGTATTTCTACCTACGGACTGGGTTTGGCTTATATCTGCCATTCCGTATCTGCCAGATTAGGGTTTCCTGGTTTTCCTTTAGGTAGGGCAGAAGTTCATCTACCTGCATTCCGTCCGTTCCACCTGCTCCTTTGTTTGACTTCACACGCTTATAAGCCTTGTTCAGGTTATCCTTTCGTAAAATCAAATCCAACAGATTGTCCGTCCAATAGCCTGTGATGATACTGCTCTTTTCAGCAATCTTACGGTAGTCGAACACTTCTGCATACTCTTTCTGTTCCGCAGATACCATTTGCAGATAGTCTTCCATATGAAGTTGTCTGTTCTTAAATCTACTTTCAGTTACATTCATTAGCTTGTATCTCCTAAGTTCAGTCCTTCCCATGACGTTTGCAACCGTCTTGTACTATGACCTCTGCTGACTTCTCGCCATTCGTTGTTACTACAAGGTTCATACTCTGTTTCCACTTGCTGACGAGACCTCCCTTGGTACCACACGTTTCTTTCTCTCCATATATCTGCCACATTTACTACAGTTGATTCCGAGTAGTTATTGGACTTTGGTTTGTTATGCAGCCTTATCCTCAACTGTAGCCTGATGTGATTTCTGTACGTCAGACCAGAGATTTGCCTCCACCTTCCTTCAGATTCCACCTCACAATGGACACCCTTGGTCTTGGCTGTATCCTTCCCACTACTAGAGCGTGTTTGAAAAACATTTTAAGTTGTTCATTTTAACCAAATTAATATCGAGACAATACATAAGAAGCCTAAGTAGGTGAATGCTAATTTATCATAACGTGTTGCTATTCGGCGAAATGCTTTCAATTTCAGAAAGTAATTTTCGACCAGATGTCTTTCCTTATAAAACCACCAATCGCAGCGACGTTCAAATTTAGCTCCTCGGCGGGATGGAATGGTTGGTTCACCGCCATGATCGTAAATGTAATCTATCAATTGATTACTGTCGTATCCACGGTCTGCCAGAACTTTGCTTCCATCTATTTCGATATGATCCAGTAAAGGAATTGCATAATTGATATCATTACGCTGCCCTTCACTGATCATAAAGTACACTGGATAGCCATAAGAATCTACTATTGCATGGATTTTGGTACTGGCTCCTCCACGGCTGTGTCCGATTTCATTCGAAGCTCCCCTTTTTTTAGCACCTGCGCTATGTTGGTGAGCCTGAACAATGGAAGCGTCTATAGATAATTCTTCCAGTTCAGCCTCCAGGCTTAGAATGCGAAAAATATTATCCAGAATCCCGTCATCAATCCATTTACGAAAACGACTATATACAGTTTGCCAGGAACCATAACGTTCTGGAAGATCTCGCCAGGGTGCACCACTGCGTGCCAACCAGACCATCCCATTAAGAATGATGCGGTTATCTTTTCGTGGACGTCCCTGCTTTCCTGTATTTTCAGGAGGGAGTAATGGTACAATACGGTTCCATTCTTCATCTGTTAACTCATATCGTCTCAACATAGTGAACACCCCTTTTTCTTTATTTTATCATGAAAAAGGGAAATGAAACATGCGTTTTGTGCAATTTTTATTTTTCAAACACGCTCTAGTGGAGGTGATCAGAGGAGTAAAGGGCGGTTTTCGGTTAAAGAAAAGACCGGACGCAATCAGTTTGTTTGATGTGATAAAAATCATGGAAGATACTATTTGTATCAATCAGTGTTTGAATGAAGAGGAAAATTGCAATCTAAAAGCAACCGATTACTGCCCGGTGAGACGGTTTTATCTTTCATTGCAAGAACAAATAGAATCGGAGTTAAAACATATGACATTTGAAATGCTGAGAAAATCGGGGGGGGGCGGATAGAATATTTTAATAGTTCTTAATCAGGCGGGTAATGCAAAATGAAGTCAAATGAAATCGAAGGAATCAGATAGGAGGATTTATGGAAACGTTAAGAAAAATTATTGAAGAAAAAAAGCGAAAGGGAGAAGAAAAAAGCCGTATTATGGAATACGCAAACTAAGCGTAGGTATAGTTTCCTGTATGTTGGCCATCGTTCTCTTTTTTGCATCGCCTGTAGTTGTAAGCGCTGTTGAAGCAACTCCGGAAGATGTAAGCATCATTCAGATGCAGTCGGTGAAAGGCGAAGCGATCGAAGATCAGCGACGTTGGTTGCCGTTACCGGAGCGACAGGTATCAGGGCGGCTTCCGGAAACATAGATTCGGAGAATTTGGGATATGCTCCGAATGCAAAGTATAGTTTCAGGATTTAAAAATTCGATCCTGAAAAGCTAAGTAAAACCAATTCCGCGCGGCAGATCCAATTTAAAATCTACGGAAAGCACAATATTGCCGCTTCAACAGATAACTGGAAGATCAATCTTCAAATCGATGAAAGAATCGCAAAACATGTAATAGGAATCGAAGTTGAACCAAAAAGGCTGACAGAAGCAAATCCAAGACCGATCAGAAGAGCGCTTACGAGAAAAAGCGATACGATAGGGCGAATGACAAATATATGGGAAGTAAATTATATCAGATCTGAAAACGGAGTGTTTGCAGGAGGAGAGACGACAGATACTCAGACTGCGCATAATGGAATTATTTATCTTGATAAACCGCTGAATAAAATTCTTGAAGAAATCGGAGATGAAAATCTGACAAACGAACGGCTCTTTTACAGAATTTATTTGACAAGCGTTCAAGATAAAGGAGCTATTGTTCCGGGCATTGCTTCTACAGGATTTTTCAAAATTAACGGTCTGGATATCCAGATCGAAACGATAGAATCTAGCGGCAATGAAAAATGGTTTAAGCATGCGGCTGTTGAAGGCAGATATGTAAGAAGTGATAAGTTTAAAAATCCTGGCGGAGCGATTAATCAAAACGGAGCTATCGTCGTAGATCATAAGATATCGAAGAATACTAACTTGCTTATATAAGCGCAAAGAACAAACCGTGGACTCTTGAGTATGGAGTCGATCCGAGATTGGTAAAATATATTGGAGGTATCGAGCTTTA
>ENA-OQHP01000430-OQHP01000430.1-human-gut-metagenome-genome-assembly--contig:-NODE-430-length-13524-cov-2.063596_pt1 | contig 13524 bp, 13 predicted proteins | sample MGYA00242563_ERZ504717 | MGnify/ENA primary metagenome ERZ504717 (study PRJEB26092, sample SAMD00036212) | human gut metagenome | host: Homo sapiens | study: EMG produced TPA metagenomics assembly of... | reverse complement strand
CATGCAGATATGCTTGACTGCTTTACAAATAGCGTTCCAAAGATAAAAAAAATTCGGTATATCCGGCTGAGGGATTAACGATTTTTATGTATTTTTATACGCAAAACATAGAATAAATGTTTTACAACATAACATTCAGCAATACAAAGAATTAAACAAAATCACTTTAACGAAGGATTCAAATCTTCCCGAGCCACAAATTTCCCCTCTTTCCATTCCAGACAAACGGGCTGCGATTTTAAATAAGGCCTTAAATCTTTTGCGGTTTCCTTGTCCAGATAGTCGGGCGTAGTATAAGTGAACTTGAGCACCGGTTTGTCAGACGACAATTCAGCCTTCCACAAGTACATGTCGGCATAGGCACGAAGGTTCTTCAAGGAGTCAGCCTGGGCTGTCGAAGCCGGAGTCAAATAAAATTCATCTTCTTGCGGAAGCTGTAAAAAATCGGAAAGCGGCAATTCATGCCAGTTCGTATCATAAAAAGTAATCTGACTGTCAGCAGCCGGAGCCGAATAGGTTGAAACGGCACAAATCACTTTCACGGAGTCATTCAGCGGAAGCAGCTTCAGTTCCAAGGTGCTGGCCGAAGTCGTTTTCAGGAACAAATAATCTGAAGTCAGTTTAGTCATTTCCGACATATTCCCAAAACGGTTCTTCACCTCTGCTTCATCCCACTTTCCAGAAAATCACCGAAGTCGGCCCGGTTTACCTCCGTCAAAAGCGGTGACAAGGAATCTGGCAATGCCACAAAAAGCGTTTTCAAATCCTGCGCACGCCCTGCAGCACCACATACATACAACACGAATATCAATATCAAAATACGTTTCATAACCAGCTATTCAAAAAGTGCCCAAATATACAACTATTTCTGTTAGTAAGAAAAAATCTCTCTCCCTTCTCAATTTTTCCCATCCCGCCTTTTCAGGAATTCACTGGGGCTTTCTCCAAAATAGTCTTTATAACACCGGGTGAAGTAAGACGGAGAACTGAATCCCACTTCGTAGGTGATTTCGGCCACCGTCTTTTCAGAGGATGCCAGCAAAGAGGCGGCCTTTTTCAACCGGGCAATGCGTAACAATTCATTCGGAGCATATCCGGTCAAGGATTTCGTTTTACGATATAGCTGCACGCGCCCCAATCCCAATTCAGCACCCAAATCTTCTACACTCAAATCTGAATTGCTCATTTTTTCCTCAATCAAGGCCTTCAGCTTTTCCACAAATCCCTTGTCCACTTCGCCCAACGACTGTTTTCCGCTTACCGCCGTGGCATCTTCTGTAAACGATTTCAACCGTTTCCGGTTATCTATCAGGTTGCGGATTCGTGCCAGCAGGAGTTTGGCATTGAAAGGCTTTGTCAGATACGAGTCTGCGCCCGAATCATACCCCTGAATCCGCTGTTCATCCATAGCGTATGCGGTCAGCATCAGTACCGGAATATGAGACGTCTGCAACTCGCTTTTCAAACGTTTACAGCATTCTATACCATCCATTACAGGCATCATGACATCGCACACCACTACGTCTGGCACATACTTCATGGCCTGTCTTATACCTTCCTGTCCGTTTACCGCTTCAATCACGGTATATTTATCCTGCAGCAACATCTTCACGTAGTCACGTACATCCTGATTGTCGTCAATGACCAGCACCACTTCATTGTCTGCCGTTCCGTCCACTTCCACGTTTTCAACCCACTGATGCAAGGTTTCTTGTCCGGCATCCAGCACAGCCCCTTCCTGCAGGTTTTTCAAGGATTCATTTTTCTCTATCACCTCCTTCACTTCTCCTTCCTGCTTCATAGGAAGTACAACCCGGAAACATGTGCCTTTTCCTTTCTCGCTCTCTACCCGCACTGTCCCCTTATGCAACTGCACAAAAGCCTCTACCAGGGCCAGTCCCAGTCCGGAACCTGTATGCTGTGCATCTATCTGATAAAAACGTTCAAACACGTGATGTATATGTTCTTCGGACATGCCAATACCTGTATCGCTGACTTCCATACACAAGCATGGTTGGCCATCTTTCTCTATCCGCGAAAGCACCACCTTTATCTCCCCTTTTCCGGAGTAAATTTAAAGGCATTGGACAATAAGTTGTAGGTAATGCGCTCTATCTTTTCCGCATCGGCCACCATCACATACTGCGCCACATCTCCTTCCGCCTTCACTTCAAACTGAATATGTTTCCGGAACGCCAAAGTATGGAATGCCTCTGTCCAATCCTTTATACATTCCAGCGCATTAAATTCAGAAAGCCGCAAAGCCAGTTTGCCATGTTCATATTTCTGGAAATCCAGAATCTGAGTAATCAATCTCAATAAGACTGCGACGTTTTTCCGCACAATTTCCAGCATATTCCGCTCCCTCTCACCTAAATGCTTTTCCTCCAGCAACTGGTTGATAGGGTCTGCAATCAAGGTCAACGGTGTACGGAAATCATGCGACACACTGGTAAAGAAGGCCAGCTTGGCATGTGTAGCCTCTTCCAACTGACGCGACAATGCAATCAGCTGGTCACGTTGTTCCTGCAACTGGTCACGCTGCTGTTCCAATTGCTGCTTCTGGGTAGACAATTCCGTATTCATCCGGTTCTTTACCCAAAAGGCACGTACCAGGAAAAAAAACAAGAATCCGGCCAGAATCAATATTACCACACAGGCATATAAGAACATTGTTTGTGCGGAGTAACGAAGGAAATAATCATCCAGCTGATGATTTAAAAGCTCAATTTTCTGGTCCAGCGTCAGAATATGCTTCATCTGCATCTGCATCACACGGGCATTGGCGCGATTTACCAACGCGGTAGAAGTATATTTTCTCGCTGATAGGGTTCGCCACGCAGTATAGCCATAGCTACCTGAATCACCTTATCACCTCCTGTAGGATAAATGAAGGTAGCATCCAGTTTGCCTTCCGCCACACTTTCCACTCCGCCGGCTACCGCATCAACTCCCACAAATGCAATCTGTCCGGCACGATTCTTCTGGCGTGCCTTCTCATACGCCCCGATAGCCATCCGGTCGTTCTGTGCAAAGACCAGGTTTACTTGTGGGTGAGCATCCAGTAACGTATCCATCACCTCCCCAGCCTTCTGCCGGAACCATCCGGCTTCTGCAGATGCCACCACCTGCACCCCCGGAGCAGCCTTCAGGCTTCCATCATCCCCGATGACGCTCCACGGCCGGAGTAGAACCTCTCAGTCCGGTAATCTCTATTACCCGTCCCTTTCCTCCTAAACGGTCTGCTATATATTCACCTGCCTTACGGCCAATTTCATAATTGTCAGCACCTACATAGGCGGTATATTTTTTAGAATTGATTTTCCGGTCGACCAGGATAACAGGAATTCCTGCATCGTATGCCTTCTCAATCACCGGCGTAATAGCTTCGGCTTCATTAGGGGCTACAATCAGCAAATCGACTTTTCTTTCAATCAAAGATTCTATATCCTTAATCTGATGGGTATTATCATCATGAGCCTGATAAACCTCCACATTTACCCCCGGATAAAACAGAGCTTCCCGAAGAATCTCTTTGTTCATCTGGCACGCCAATCATCTTCACTACATTGTGATACGGCTATCGTATAGTCCGCCTCCTTTCGGGAGCAAGCTACAGACAACAGCAGCAAGCAAATCACACCTATCCAACCACAGACTAAATGTTTCATAATTTTATATCTATTTCTGCAAATGTATGAAAATCGCAGCGATTTATACAGTCTGACAGATACAAAAATCACGAAACCGACCCACAATTTTTCGTTCAACAGCTCTGCTCTTTTTATGTCTCCCGAAGCGGAACCATACGTTTTCCGGGTGAGAAACCTACGTTTTCATAGGATGAAACGTATGGTTTTCACACGGAAAACATAAAACATACAAAGCCGAAGCGTCATTATCTTCAGCAGGCTTTCCAATCTTATCAGACAAAAAATCTCCGGAAGTACAGAAACATACTTCCGGAGATTTTTCACAAGATAAACTATATAGCTTAAATTTTTTCCTTCAAATACAGAGGGAATTCCGGCATAGCCCCATTCTGGGTACATACAAATGCCGAAGCCTCTACTGCCAGTTCATGCGCTTCGCGTACGGTCTTCCCTTTCAAAATAGAGCCACGAAAGTAGCAGTGAATGAATCACCTGCACCTACCGTATCGGCTACATTTACCTTCGGAGTCTCTACAAATGAAACATTACCTGGAGTAAAGACATAGCTTCCGTTCACACCACAAGTCAGAATCAACATTTTCAGGTTATACTTGGCAAGCAGAATCCAGCATTTATCCTGCAGGTCAATACCCGGATAACCGAACATACGGCTTACAGTAACCAGTTCTTCATCGTTTATCTTCAGCACATTACATTTCTGGAAAGAATTGCAAAGCACTTCTTTCGTATAAAAGCCCTGACGAAGGTTGATGTCAAATACTTTCAATGTATCTTCCGGCATGGCATCCAAGAACTTGTTGATTGTTTCTCTGGAAACCACGCTTCGCTGTGCCAAAGAGCCAAAGCAAACCGCTGTAGTCTGTTTAGCCAATCCTTCCAAAGCCGGAGTGTAAGGAATATTATCCCATGCCACACCTTCCTTTATATCGTAACAAGGAACCCCTTCTGCATCCAGCTCTACCTGAACCGTACCTGTGGGATACGGTACTTTTTCAATCATGCTATGCAGATTCTTCTCATAGAAGTTTTCCAGGATTTCTGCTCCTAATTTGTCATCTCCTACGGCACTAACTGCACGACCGTCCAAACCAAACTGTGATACGTGATACGCAAAGTTAGCCGGAGCTCCACCAATTTTCTTTCCTTCAGGCAGCACGTCCCATAGTGCTTCACCTATACCTACAACTATTGTATTCTCCATAGTCTTAATGTTTAATTTTTAACGTATAAGCAAGTAAATAAATCACACCAGCTGTCATCACTGCTACAGCACCATTCTGTCCGATTGCATCGCTGGCCACTCCCATCAGAAGAGGGAATACAGTACCGCCAAACAAGCCCATAATCATCAGCCCAGACACTTCGTTCTTCTTGTCGGGCATAGCCAGAAGAGCCTGAGAGAAGATGATAGAGAACACATTGGAGTTACCAAAACCAATCAGCGCAATACAAATATAAATCACCGTCTGCGAATCGAAAGCAAAAAGTCCGATCATGGCCAGCATCATACAGATGGCACTTATCAGGAAAAAGATTCTGGACGATACAGCCCGCAAGATAAATGCACCAGAGAAGCAGCCCAACGTACGGAATATAAAGTAGAGACTGGTGGCAAACCCGGCTTCGGTCAATGTCATTCCAATACGCTCCATCAGAATCTTAGGAGCTGTAGTATTGTACCCACATCAATTCCCACATGACACATGATGCCAAGGAAAGACAACAGAATAAAGGGTTTTCCTAACAGTTTCAGGCAATCGGCAAATCCAGATGCCTTGTCCGGCTGTTCTTCGGTAATAGGAGTAGCCGAAAGCAACAGAATGGCAAACACAGCTACAACCATATAGATAGGGAACAACACTCTCCATCCCAAGCCAAAAGTCGGAATGGCCTGTAAAGCTCCCCACATGGCCAGATAAGGTGCAAGGAAAGAAGCAATGGCTTTCACAAACTGGCCGAAGGTCAGCGTACTGGCCAGGCGGTCGCCCGAGATAATATTGCTCAGCAACGGATTAAGTGAAGTCTGCATCAAGGCATTACCTATTCCCAATAAAGAGAAGGAGCAAAGCATCAACCATAGCTGTCACCAAACATCGGAAGCAACAAAGAGAAGAAAGTGACTCCCAGACTCAGCAACACAGTCTTTTCCTTCCAATCCGGTTCATCAGCATTCCTGTCGGTACTGAAAATATCAAGAACCAAAAGAATACCAAGGAAGGAATATTTGCCTCAGAGTCTGTCAGGCCTAAATCTTCCTTTACATAGTTTGAAGCAATTCCTACCAAGTCAACGAATCCCATGGCAAAGAAGCAAAGCATCACAGGAAACAGCTTGGCATATTTTAATTGAGTATTTGTCATTTTTACTTGTTTTTAATCTGTTCAAAGTCAGCCTTCTGTTTTATTCGGCTGTAAGTTCTATCACACGACTCTGAGTAGGACGGAAGCCAAAGACATCCAGACCGACTTCATCAAATATCACCTGAGAATAATTCTCCATCGGCCTCCAGCGTAGATCTGTTCCCGGCATCAAATTCGATTTCTTTCACACGGTACATCTTGTTCGGATCCAATCCTTTCACTTTCAAAGGAAACAGTTTCTCCTGGAAACGAGGATAGATGTCGTATGCAAATACCACGCCTTTCGAAGCATCCTGGTTGACATAGTTTACTGCCATGTGGTTAGATTCATACGGAGATACCAGACGATACTGTACCCCATCCAGAATCACCGGCTGCAGACGTTTCCAGTTGGCTACCGCAAGCTGGCAATATTCCAATTCTTCTGCAGCCATTTCTTTCAAGCCGATATCAAATCCCAGCTTACACATGGATGCCATGTCGGTACGGAACTTGATAGAAGTATTCTTATTCCAGCTTGTCACGTGTGCACACATGGCCTTGGCCGGGAAGAACTGAGAGAATCCCCACTGTATGTAAGCTCTTTCCACAGGTCCGTGTTGTCACTGCACCAGAATTCCGTGAAATATTTCAACGCTTCATAGTCACAACGTGCGCCGCCACCAGAGCAAAGCATCATCGGCACATCCGGATAATTCTCTTTTACCCGCTTCATGACATTGTATACGCCACGTACATGGTCTATATACAAACGTCCCTGTGCACCTTTCAGATAAGAAGAATAGATATTGGTAATCGGGCTGTTGCAATCCCATTTGAAATAAGCGATACCCGGATTTTCCTTCAACAACTTATCCACAATGCCATATACATAATCCTGCACCTTCGGGTTACTCAAATCGAGTACCAGCTGGTTACGATAATAGTATGTTTCACGATTCGGGTAATGGATTGCCCAGTCAGGATGCTTTTCAAATAATTCACTCTTCGGATTTACCATTTCCGGTTCAATCCAGAGACCGAACTTCACTCCTTCTTTTTCAGCCGCCTGAACCAGCGCATTGATTCCATCAGGAAGTTTGTAGGCCGTTACATCCCAGTCACCCAGTCCGGCTGTATCGCTGCTGCGTTTGTATTTGTTACCAAACCATCCGTCATCCAGCAAGAACATGTCTACACCCAGTTCCTTCGTTTCCTTAATCAGATCGACAAGGATATTCTGGTTAAAATCGAATCCTGTATTCTCCCAGTTATTCAACAACGTTAAGCGAGTACCTTTTCCATCTTTCAACTGATAATTCCGCGCCCAGTTCTGAAAGCGACGGCTTCCTTCGCCCGTACCCTTATTACTCAAAGTGAAAATAAATTCAGGAGTAGTGAACACTTCGCCCTTCTGAAGCTCATACACCGAAGCATAAGGATTAATGGCAGGAATCACACGCAGGTTACCCACATTGTCTACTTCGAAAGTAAAGCTGAAGTTACCTGTCCATCCCAATGTACCCATCAGGACTTCCCCCTGATTTTCTGCAGCAGGAGCATCCAGACCGACCATGAAAAAAAGGTTGCGTATGCATGGCAGCACGACTTCCCAGCTTGGTATCTACCACTTTCTTACCAAACTCCAGCTTCTGTGTACTCATCTGCACTTCCTTCGCCCAGTCTCCACTGAATTCTGTCAAATAGTAAGCCGGACGATTGAAATACAACATCGTAGAAGCATAACGGAATAACTGTACAGGCTTTTTCTCCTGGTGTGAGATTTCACTCCAGGTCTTGATTACGTCCTCCTTTTCGTAAGCTACGTAATGCAAGGTGACATTCACCGGATATTTATCATCACGCAAATGAATATCTGTCTGTGTTCCTCCTTCCACAGCTTTTGTAGAAGAAGACACGTAATAAAGCCAGGTAGAAGCATTACCGTCGGCATGAGTCACTCCCAAGGCCGGTTCAAAGAAATCTTCGTTACCTGAACCTGAGCAGACTTCCCATCCGCGTGGAGAGACACTGGCATCTGATGCAGGATGTATCTGCCAGTCCAGTTTCTTCAAATCCGATTCATGCAACAGTTTTTCGCCCAAGTAAGTCTGATAGAGCCGTCCGTTTTCAGTCACCTGAAGCACCAGATCCGTATTATCCGTTGAAATCCGGATAATCTTTTCTTCTGCTGCTTCCGCACACTGAAAGCCCCAAAACAAGCCTAAAGCCGTAATAAAAAAGTTTTTCATGGTCAGTCTGGTTTTTAATAATTACAACCCCAATTTATGTATCTTCATATTCTCAACCTTATAATCGCCACCTTCACTATACAGACGGATAGAGTTATAAGGTTTGGTAGGGAATACCAAGTTTGTCATGGCAATGCGACCTCCATTGGCAAAGATTTCTACAGAGCATTTGTCTACAAAAATCTGCAAATGATAAGTTTTTCCTTCACACAATGAAAGAGGAGCCATGTGCCTAATGCAAAATCACTCTTATAGTTGATAGAAGTCGTTTTACGACGATCATGATTTTCGATGGCATGAGGTTCTGCTTTCTCACCAAAGGCAACCAATCCACTTTCTGTACGGTCCATCACCAGCTTACCGGCTTTCATATCCAGGTAAATCTTGGTCTTTTCACCCTTGTCATTCAGCAGTTCCATTCCAGCTACAGCAGATGCGCCCGGAGTTACATCCATTTCAATTTCGAAAGCACCCTCATTCTGCGGGAAGATTTCGTCAATCTTGCTTTCACCTTTCACAGTCTGATTGTCAATGGTACGTGTTTCTTTACGCAAGCCTGCTGTTTCCTTTACAGCATTAGCTGCCATGTAAATCTGACCATCTTTTGTGTACAATGACAGTTCACGCGGCAAGGCATTTGCTCCACGATACTGACGGATAGGAGTTACATTTGCATATTGCCAGTTGCTCATCCAAGGTACTGCAACCACACGGTCTCCAGTATTTGAGAAACAAACAGTCGCATAGTGGTCTTTACCAAAATCCAACCATTTAGTTACTTCCGGTTTCGTGTCACATTTGAATTCTTTTCCATCAAAATCACCCACGAAATATTCTGTAGCGCTACCACCGAACATACAACCCGGTTGATATTTACAATCATCACCCATTTCATATTGTTCTTGTCACCATCAACCGGCAACTGGATAAGTCAGGACATTCAAACTGATTAGGCTGTACACCATAACCTTTACCAAATCCGCTCTGATATTCCCAGTCCTTCAAGTTAGAAGAAGAATAGAAACGCATTTCCTTGTCCGCAGAAACGATCATATACCATTTCTGACTGGTTCATACCAGAACACTTTCGGATCGCGGAAATCTTTCAGTCCGTCAAACGGAGTCAAAATCGGATTTTTCTCGTATTTTGTATAAGTACGTCCATTGTCTTTGCTATAAGCCATACACTGAATCTGTCCGTGTTCATCGCTGGCAGATGTGTAGAAAGCAATAATGGCATCTTTTCCGTAGCCTGCGCTATTGTTCTTGTCTACCACTGTACTTCCTGAGAAAATGTGACCCAATGTGTCACGTGCGATAGCAGGATTCAAATGGTCCCAATGAATCAAGTCCTTACTAACCGAATGTCCCCAGTGCATATTTCCCCACTTGGAACCGTAAGGATTATATTGGAAATACAAATGATACTCTCCATCTTTATACACCAGTCCGTTGGCATCGTTCATCCAGCCATAAAGCGGTGTGTGGTGATATACCGGACGATAATAGTCCGTATTTGCCGTATTAAAAGTATCCGACAACTGAATATGCTCCCAGCATACAGCATTTGCAGCCACCTTTCCAATGGTAACAGTAGCTTCCTTAGCTCCTTGAGGCAATTCAAAGGGTACGTAATACTCTACGCTGTCTACTGCCAGACGTACATCCATCGGCATATCAGCGGACTTCCGGTCACTAATTTCACCTTTCCCTCATTAGATGATTCCTGAATAGGAAGCAAAAGATATTTAGAAGGATTCTTTATGTGTACGACAGTCAAAGTGTCTCCCTGATGCTCAAATACTAAGTTATTTTTTTGTGATTGGCATGCCACATACCAGTCAAGAAACGCTCCTAATGCGAGGTTAACAAAATTCTTTTTCATGATACGTTGTTTTATGGGATTAAAAATACAAATTATTCTTTTAAAAATACCTATTGAAACTTTTTATAACCGGCACAACTCATGGATTCGTTGTGCGGGAATTTATCGGAATAGAAAAATGAATGTCAGAATTTAAGCTGTGCAGAGAATTCTACTGTGAACGGACGGATGTAGCTTCCTGCCATTACTGTATTGGCATATTTTCCAGCTTCTTCCTTCGTTACAAGTTCTGCACCTGCGATACTTCCTTTTGCACCAGTCTGGTTCAGGAAGTTAACAACTGAACAGCCTAATGACAGCTTCTTGTTTACCTGCCAGTTCAAACCACCGAAGGTTTCCCAACGGCCATTGAAATAATAGCATCGTTGATATTAGCGTATGTCTTGCTAAAGTAACGGAAGCTGGTCCAGATTTTCAAATCTTTTGTAATCATATAGCTCGGGTCGATTTCCACGATTACCTGCGGGATTTCTGCTACGATGTTACCAGTGGCATTGATCTGACCTACATAACCGTCTGAGAACTTCACAGAAGTTTCATATTTCTTGTAAGTCGGCTTCTGGTAAGTGAAGAGGAAGTGCAAATCAAAACCTTTAAACGGACGAGCTACCACGTCAGTAGTCCAACCCAATGTCTTGATGTCATAGTTCAACGGAGCAGCCAAGATTTCGTTTACTCCATTTACGCTATGCTGCAAGTTCAATGTAGAGTTGTTGTTGGTCTTTGAGATATAAGAGAACAATGAAGTCAAGCTCAACCATTCGTTGTTATAGTAGATACCGGCACGTCCCAGAGGTACTGAAATCTTATCGGTATTCGGCAATACAGCCGGAGCAAAGTTCTCAATTCTCGGATGCTGGGTAATGTAAGTAAAGTCTCCAGTAAATCCGAACTGTTTGGTCAACTTATAAGTAGCGGCTGCACTCAGTGCGTAATTAAACCAGTCATACTCCATCGGAGTCGGTTCAATCTTTGTTCCCATTAGGTGCAGTAGCTCCCAGATAATAATCAGCAAAACGTCCTACAAAATTGCCATCAGCATCTTTAACCGCTGCATTGTTTCCACGAAGAGCCTGGTATTCCAGACGAGCACCGTAGTAAAGGTTAAATTTGTCTGTTACATCCCAGTCGTGAGTGAAATATACAGCCAATTTGTTTTCATGACCTTTATAATATTCTGATGCATTCTTGTTGAAGTCATAGTAATATCCATTACCTCCATACACGCGAGCTGTCGATGTAGCATAGTCCGGATTATAAAGACGAACCGGATAGCTTCCGTCAGTCGGTACAGACTGGTCATACATCGTAGTATTTGATGCATAATCAATATCATAGTACCATTCGTTCAATCCCAAACGCCATGTACCGTTAGACAATTTACGAGACAGCTCAGTAGTAAACATTACTTCATCAATGAAACCACGGTTCAAGCAAGACATACGGCTCTGTACATATTCGCCATCGTATGCTCTCATGCTACCGTCTTCTGCTTCATACTGATAATTGATAGCGCTGTTTGCACGCTGTGAAGTTCCATCGGAGTCTGGTACACACAAGAACCAGTCGCATGGTCGTATTTCATAATTACCTTCCAAGACAAACCGTTATCCCAGTTGTAATTGTTCATCAAGGTAAACTCACTACCCTTATTCTGTACGGCATCATACAAGTTTGTTCTCTTCAACTCTCCCGTACGCATGTCGCGATATACCATTTCATTGTCAACCGGAAGATAAGAAGTCGTACCCAAAGCAAAAGCCCCCAACTCTCTTACACTACCATCGCCTACGTAGATAAACGGAGCCGACTGAGTGGCATACATATATACCGGATGGCTGTTGCTGTAATGATACATAGCCGTAAACTCACCCCGGTTATTGTTATAGCGTTTTGTCAAGGCAAACTTATAAATCTGTGTACGATCCTGAAAAGGAGTAGATTTGATTTTGAATGTTCCCGGGTCAAAATCCTGATAGATGCTTCCACTATAGAACCAATCGTTAGCAATTTCTCCATTCAGATTCAGAGAGAACTCCTGCATGCCGAAATGATTGGACTTATAATTCAATGTTCCATGAAAACCTTTTTCACCAAGCTGAGTGAAAGAGTTGACTGCATATCCGATATTACCGGTTGTAATGGCAGTTTCTGAAATTTTCAACAATCCTACATGGTTCAAGCTGGCATCTGCACGCCACAAAGAGTTTACGCTGTGCGGGTTGGTAGCATACGTTACCGGAATTCCATTTTCAAGCACATTCACATCCGCAGAAGGAAGACCAATCTGAATTTCACGAGGTCCGTTTGCACTGGCTGCATTCAACATGACATTACGGTTAGCTTCTTCCTTCGTATTAGAAGCAACCTTTGTAGAATCCTGCTGCGCGAATGCACCTGTACATGCGCAAGCTAATAAAAGAACAAGTGCACTGACACGTTGTTTGGTTTGAATATTTGCTCTCATAGCATCAACTTTAATAGTTTTAACTTGAATTGTTTGATGCCACGAAAGTAGGGATACTTCAGTAATTCATATAAAAGAAATGTTTCCTCCCGTTGCATTTTTGTTACAAAGAAACAAAAGTACAACAAGAGGAAACATTTATAAGATATTACATTTCAGACTCTTAACAAAATCCGAATCAAAAGGCTTCTTTCCTTTTTCCGCTGGTTGCAATCAGATATATACCTAACAATATCAATGGTACACTCAGCCATTGTCCGATGTTCAACGTCATGCCTACTTCTTCAGCTACCTGCGGATTCTTCATGAATTCCAATCCGAAACGGGCACCGAAAAAGATTAGCAAAGAAACGCCCGTAGTCAGTCCGATTCGTTTACCTAAATGAAGTTTGTGATACATGAACCACGATACAACCAGTGCCACCAGACAATAAAGCATTTCATAAATCTGAGTAGGATGACAAGCCTGTGCCACTCCATTCTGATTATACAGTTCCTGCCATTCACGCGAGCGGACAAACTCAAATCCCCAGGGTAAAGTTGTAGGATAACCGAAAATCTCGGAGTTCATCAGGTTACCGAAACGGATACACATACAAACCACCGCTACGGCAGGTATCATACGGTCGAACAACCACCACACGCTTTTTTCGTCACTGTCTTGGAATACCAGATTAAAGCCAGTATCAAGGCAAATACACCTCCGTGACTAGCCAGTCCGCCTTTCCAGATTTTCAGGATTTCTGCCGGATGTGCTCCATAATAATCCCATTCATAGAACAGGCAGTGCCCCAGACGAGCTCCAATCACACTGCTGACAATACAATATACAAACAGTTTGTCGGCCCAGTTTTCCGGATACCTTCCTTCTTAAACAAACGGGAGACCATTTCGTAAGCCAGAATAA
>ENA-OQHP01000429-OQHP01000429.1-human-gut-metagenome-genome-assembly--contig:-NODE-429-length-13525-cov-2.246529_pt1 | contig 13525 bp, 18 predicted proteins | sample MGYA00242563_ERZ504717 | MGnify/ENA primary metagenome ERZ504717 (study PRJEB26092, sample SAMD00036212) | human gut metagenome | host: Homo sapiens | study: EMG produced TPA metagenomics assembly of... | reverse complement strand
AAATCAGGTAAAGCAACGTTGGTGTTCAACAAGCGTTGTTACATCAATGAAATCAAAAAACAAGGTAATAAGATTGATTTTATTTTACGAAAAAACACTCTCGAATATGTCAATTCTTCTACCCCCGTCAATAAGCCAATTTTAAAAACATTAACGATGGAAAACGGAAGAATGTATTTAAGTAAATATAATGTTTAATTAATTTCATTCCATATCATGGCTCAAATACATATCAATCAGAATACATGCATACGCTGTAAGAAATGCGTCAGAATATGCCCCTCTGCTCTGTTTACCCTTCAGGAAGGTAAAGGTATTGAAGTGAATGCCGACGACTGCATCAGTTGCGGACACTGCGTGGCTGTCTGCCCCACCAACTCCATTGAGCACGCTGATTTTCCACCCGAAAAGGTTCATACCATCGACCGCAGCCAACTTCCCACTGCCGACCAGGTGGAACTGCTCATCCGTTCCCGCCGCTCGAACCGTGCGTTCTCCAAAGAAAAAGTTTCGGAAGAGTTGTTACAGCGCATCATAGAAGCTGCCCATCGGGCTCCAACAGCCACCAATGCACAAGAAGTCAAAATGGTATTGGTCACCCGCCCGGAAACCTTGAAGGAGGTCAGCCGTATCACCATCGGCACTTTTATGTCGATAGTAAACTTGGTGGAAAATCCGTTGTTGAAATTGATACTGAAACCGCTTATGCCTTCGGGCTATCGCTACGTGCCGGTGTTCAAAAGACTGCATGAGGAATTTGAACGAGGTAACGACGGTATTTTGAGAGGGGCCACGGCTGCCATCTTTTTCTATACCGACAAAAAAGAACGTTTCGGATGTCAGGACTGCAACCTTGCCTACCAGAATGCTTCACTCATGGCAGAAGCGGCAGGAGTCTCACAGTTCTACACCGGATTCGTGTGCAGTGCAGCAGGAATGGACCGAAAAAGAAGTTGCAAAAGCTGTTAGGTATTGAAGGAACCGTTCATGCCGGCATCGCATTAGGCATGCCGTCTTTCCACTTCGATAAATACATCGACAAAAAAGAGGTGGTACTGAAACGTATTGATTAAACCGAAAATGCCATGACAAGAAACAACCTGCTAAGCGAAAAGCTGAATTATACGGGAGCCAGCCATACGCCGACTCACCTGCATTTCTGTACATACAACACAGAAATTCTGGAATATCATCAGGGAGCTTCCATCAAAGAGTTTTCTCCTTTCATCCGGCCGGATGCCATCAACTGGGTACAGATTCACGGATTGCAGAATACAGAAATCGTGCAGGAAGTCTGCGATTTCTTCCACATCGATTTTCTTACCACACAAGATATTCTCAATGCGGAGCATCTGACAAAAATTGAAGAGCATGACACCTACAATGTGGTCATTCTGAAACAGTTGTCGGTAGACGAAGAAAACACGTACACTCCCCAGCAGCTTTGCATTGTGCAGGAAGTAATTTCGTACTTACTTTCATGGAACACGACAGCGATTTCTTCAATGAGATTCACACGGCACTGAAAAACAATACCCTGAAAATCCGGAACCGCCAGTCAGATTTTCTGCTGAGCGTCATGCTGAACAGCGTCATGGCCAGCTTTATGTCTATCATATCCCGAATGGAAGACCAGCTGGAAGACATGGAGGAATCATTGCTGTCACCGGAAACCAGAAGCGGACTGACATTAGAGGATATACAACCCTATCGAAAGGACGCCCGCCTCATCAAGAAATGTATCCTTCCGCTTAAAGAGCAGATGAGCAAGTTGTTTCATGCCGACAACGTACTACTTCATAAAGCCAACCGTCCGTTCTTTAACGACGTAAACGACCATCTGCAATTCGTACTACAGACTCTCGACGGCTGCCGCGACATGATTTCGGCCCTGGTAGACCTTTACTTGTCGAACAATGACCAGCGGATGAACAACATCATGAAGCAGCTCACCATCGTATCGACTATCTTCATTCCGCTGACATTCCTGGCAGGTATCTGGGGAATGAATTTCGAATGGATGCCCGAATTGGGATGGAAATACGGTTACCTGATGGCTTGGGGACTGATGCTGGTTACCGGCATCGGAGTATACCTGTTTTTCAAACGTAAGAAATGGTATTAATCACAAACTATTCACCTAAATTATTCTACACAACATGCGAAAAAAGAACTTATCAGAAAGTCATTGAATATTTTCAGACGGCCATGCCCGTAGCCGAAACGGAACTGCACTATAGCAACCCGTTTGAACTGCTGATAGCTGTCATCCTCAGCGCACAATGTACCGACAAGCGGGTCAACATGATTACTCCTCCCCTATTCAGGGATTTTCCTACTCCCGAAGCTTTGGCTGCCACCACTCCGGAAGTAGTGTTCGAATACATCCGCAGCGTGAGCTATCCCAACAACAAAGCCAAGCATCTGGTAGGAATGGCGCAGATGCTGGTACGCGATTTCCAAAGTACCGTGCCCGACACGCTGGAGGAGCTGATTAAATTACCCGGTGTAGGACGCAAAACGGCGAATGTCATCCAGAGCGTGGTATTCAATAAGGCTGCCATGGCAGTCGATACACACGTGTTCCGCGTAAGTCATCGCATCGGACTGGTTCCCCGCACGTGTACCACTCCGCTGGCTACTGAAAAACAACTGGTAAAATACATCCCTGAAGCACTTATCCCGACCGCACACCACTGGCTGATTCTCCACGGACGTTACGTTTGTACGGCACGTGCTCCTAAATGTGAGAGTTGTGGACTGAACGGAATTTGTAAAGAGTCTTTGAAAAGTTTCAAAAATAAAGAAGAGGCTGTCTCAAAATAGAATTGCAAAAGTAAAAATATTACAGATTGAAACTTAGAAATAAAAATCTCCTGTTTCAGCCTTAGTTTACTCTAATGATATGGCTAAAAGCAGGAGATTTTTATACTATAACTTATAAATTATAAGTATATCTGTCCAATTTTTCTATTTTGAGACAGCCTCTTTTTCATACTATAATATTAAAGACTCACGTCAAGTAATCCAGCTCATTCCGCATGCTCACCAGCTCCTCGCGAATACGCTTCAAGCGTTCCACCACATTAGCCGTTTGCATGGTTCCTTCCCTGTTCTGCCGTAACCGTTGCTTGGCACCGGCCAGCGTCATCCCTTTTTCTTTCACCAGATGATATACCAGACGAATGTTCTCTATGTCTTCTTTTCGGTACTGACGCACATTCCCCCCTGTTTTCTTAGGAGAAATCATCGGAAACTCTTTTTCCCAATAGCGCAGCATGATTCATTCACATCAAACATTTTTGCCACTTCGCTGATGGAATAATAGAGTTTCAATTCTTTATCTGTTTTCAAAGCCATAACAAGCAATTCTTTTTAATCAAATACACGACCGTGGTTGGCAGCCAATTCAATCATCTTTTCGTAATCATCAGCATTCAAGTCCATGAAATAATAGTTCACCGGATTGACAATCTTTCCCTTTACACGCACTTCATAATGTAAATGCGGACCAGTACTCTTTCCGGTAGAGCCTACCTGACCAATCACTTCTCCACGTGCCACATTCTGACCCACTTTCACTTCAATCTTATTCAAATGAGCGTAACGGGTCACATAACCAAACCCATGGTCAATGATGATACAATTCCCATACAGTCCATCCCATCCGGCTTGCTTTACCCTACCGTTTCCTGTAGCATATACCGGCGTACCGATATTGGCAGAGAAGTCCATCCCTGCATGAAACTTCACGGTTTTATATATCGGGTCAACACGCATGCCGTACCCCGAGGCAGTCTGTTTCAGATTCTTGTTTGAAACCGGCTGGATGGCGGGAATGCAGGCCAGCATCTTGTCATGCTGTTTACAGAGCCCCACCACTTCGTCGAAAGATTTGGACTGGGCATAAATCTTCTTCTCCAAATCATCCATTTTCTGTAGTGTATGGATAACCAGACGGCTGTTGGCCATGTCCATCAGTTCATTATAACGTGCATTATTTGCAGTAGCCGAACGCTGCTCATCCGGTAACGGGTCGGCCTGCATCATTACGCGGTAGATGTTGTCGTCACGTTGCTGCAGACGTTGCATCACTCCTTCCGCCTCATCCAGACGAGAGGAAAGAATGGCATATTGTGACAAAGTCGGGAGTTTTCCGTACGAAGGTCTTTTTCCGAAGGAGAACCGAAAATCCACAACAGCAGGATAAAACTGCCTGCCCCCAGTCCCATACCGACAAAGAGTTGACGCAGGTAACTCAAAGCCCGCTGGCGTACGGTGGGATAAATACGGTCGTAAGTACGAGTTTTCGGATTGTAGATATAATAGACTTTACGCATGTGGTTCGATTTTGGAAATTTTTAAGCAACAAAACATCAAGTTTTTGCACCAAACATACAGACAAAAATAATAAAACCAATTATCTTTGCAAATCAATTTTGAGAATATTAACTACAAGACAATATAACGATTATGTTGACAGCAAATGAAATCCGCGACTCATTCGTCAAATTCTTTGAGTCAAAAGGACATCAGATTGTGCCTTCTGCACCAATGGTTATCAAAGATGACCCTACCCTGATGTTCACTAATGCCGGTATGAACCAGTTCAAGGATATCATACTTGGAAACCACCCTGCTAAATACAAACGCGTAACCGACTCACAGAAATGTCTTCGTGTGAGCGGAAAACATAATGACTTGGAAGAAGTAGGCCACGATACCTATCACCACACCATGTTCGAAATGTTGGGTAACTGGTCATTCGGCGACTACTTCAAGAAAGAAGTGATTGGCTGGGCATACGAATACTTGGTAGAAGTATTGAAACTGGACCCGAAAGACTTGTATGTCACCGTATTTGAAGGAAGTCCTGAAGAAGGTCTTGCCCGTGACGATGAAGCTGCCGGCTACTGGGGACAGTTCTTCCCTGAAGACCACATCATCAACGGAAACAAGCATGACAATTTCTGGGAAATGGGCGATACAGGTCCTTGTGGTCCGTGCTCTGAAATCCACATCGACTCTCGTTCTGCAGAAGAAAAAGCAGCTATTCCGGGACGCGAACTGGTAAACAAGGATCATCCGCAGGTTATCGAAATCTGGAACCTGGTGTTCATGCAATACAACCGCAAGGCAGACGGAACTCTGGAACCGCTTCCTGCGAAAGTAATTGATACCGGTATGGGATTTGAACGTCTGGTACGTACACTGCAAGGAAAAACATCCAACTATGATACTGACGTATTCCAGCCTATCATCAAAGTGATTGGTGATTTGTCCGGTAAGAAATACGGAGACGATGAAAAGACAGACGTGGCTATGCGTGTAGTTGCTGACCACATCCGTACCATCGCTTTCTCTATCACTGACGGTCAGTTGCCTTCAAATGCAAAGGCTGGTTATGTCATCCGCCGTATCCTGCGTCGTGCTGTTCGTTACGCTTATACATTCCTCGGACAGAAACAGGCATTCATGTACAAGCTGGTTCCGGTGCTGATTGAAAACATGGGTGGTGCTTACCCTGAACTGAAAGCTCAGCAGGCTTTGATTGAAAAAGTGATGAAGGAAGAAGAAGAATCATTCCTCCGTACACTGGAAACAGGTATCCGTCTGCTCGAAAAGACCATGAACGAAACCAAAGCTGCCGGCAAGACAGAAATCAGTGGAGTGGATGCATTTACATTGTATGATACATTCGGATTCCCATTCGACTTGACTGAACTGATTTTGCGTGAAAACGGTTTGACTGCGACGTGAAAGGCTTCGAAGCTGAAATGCAGAAACAGAAAGAACGTGCCCGCAATGCCGCTGCAGTAGAAACCGGCGACTGGGTTACACTGAAAGAAGGTGAAACAACTTTCGTTGGTTACGATTATACAGAATATGAAACCAGCATCCTGCGCTACCGCCAGATCAAACAAAAGAACCAGACTCTCTACCAGATTGTATTGAGCGAGACTCCGTTCTATGCAGAAAGTGGTGGTCAGGTAGGTGATACCGGCGTATTGGTAAGCGAATTTGAAACTATCGACATCATTGATACAAAGAAGGAAAACAACCTTCCGATTCACATTGCCAAAAAACTTCCGGAACACCTGGAAGCGCCGATGATGGCATGTGTAGATACAGACAAGCGTGCTGCTTGTGCTGCCAACCACTCTTGTACGCACTTGCTGGACGAAGCTTTGCGTCAGGTATTAGGTACTCATGTGGAACAGAAGGGTTCTTTGGTAACCCCTGATTCACTGCGTTTCGACTTCTCTCACTTCCAAAAGTGACTCCGGAACAGATTCGTGAAGTAGAACACCTGGTAAATGCCAAGATTCGTGAAAACGTACCTTTGACTGAATACCGCAACCTGCCGATTGAAAAGGCTAAGGAACTGGGTGCTATCGCCCTGTTCGGCGAAAAATACGGTGACGAAGTGCGTGTCGTACAGTTCGGTTCATCTATCGAATTCTGTGGAGGTACACATGTATCGGCTACCGGAAAAATCGGTATGGTAAAAATCATTTCTGAAAGCTCTGTAGCTGCAGGTGTACGCCGTATTGAAGCAGTTACCGGTGCGAAAGTAGAAGAAATGTTCGATACCGTACAAGATACCATCAACGACTTGAAAGCATTATTCAACAATGCACCCGACCTGAAGGCTGCTATCTCCAAGTACATCGAAGAAAACGCCGGCTTGAAGAAACAGATGGAAGAATTCATGAAGGAAAAAGAAGCCGCTGTTAAGAACAAGCTGATTGAAGGTGCTAAAGAAATCAATGGCGTGAAAGTTATCAAAGCTGTACTTCCGATGCCGGCAGATGCAGTGAAGAACATTGCTTTCCAGTTGAAGGGACAGTTCACAGAAAATCTGTTTGTAGTTATCGGTAGTGTATTCGAAAACAAACCGTTGCTGACTGTAACCATGAGCGAAGACCAGGTGAAAGCTGGACTGAATGCTGGTCAGCTGGTACGTGAAGCTGCTAAGCTGATTCAGGGCGGTGGCGGTGGTCAGCCTCATTTCGCTACTGCCGGTGGTAAGAACCCTGACGGATTGAATGCCGCAGTTGACAAAGTGGTTGAACTGGCTGGATTCTAATTTTCAGCAGACTATATCAGTACTTATTTTTTACATTTCATCCCCCTTATTTGCCCATTTTTAGGAAAATAAGGGGGATTTTTTCGTACTTTTGCCCACATTCTACAAGCAGACAACCTATGCCCCAAGATAAATATACGCTTATGACCACGGCACCGGTACCTCGCCTTATCCGAGGACTGGCCGTTCCGACCATCATCAGTATGCTGGTCACTTCTTTCTATGTCATGGCCGACACCTATTTTGTCGAAAAATCAATACCCAGTCTACTGCGGCTGTAGGTATTTCTTTTTCCATCATTGCCATCATTCAAGCATTCGGTTTTTTCTGCGGACACGGTTCGGGCAATTTTATTTCCAGAAGATTAGGTGCACGCGACTACCGCAGTGCGGAAAAGATGGCGGCTACGGGCTTCTTTAGTGCATTCCTCATCGGTTGTGCCATCGCGCTTGTCGGTCTGCTTTTCCTGGACCCTATCTGCCGGGCATTGTTCTACCCCCACCATTCTTCCATACGCCAAGACCTATTTAGGAATTATCCTGTTGGGAGCCCCTTTTATGGCCTCCTCTCTGGTGCTCAATAACCAGATGCGATTCCAAGGGAACGCCGTTTATGCCATGATTGGTATCATTGTGGGGGCCGTACTCAACATCGGACTTGATCCGCTATTGATATTCGTATTTGACATGGGAATTGCAGGAGCCGCCTGGTCGACCTTCATCAGTCAGGTATGCAGCTTCACCATCCTGCTTTTCATGGACCGAAAAGGAGAAAACATCCGCATTCATTACCGGCATTTTACTCCCACTCCAGCCTATCTGAAAGAAATCGTATACGGAGGAAGTCCTTCTCTCTGCGTCAGGGACTGGCCAGTGTCTCGACTATCCTATTGAATGTAGCAGCCGGAAACTTTGGAGATGCTGCCATTGCCGGAATGTCCATTGTAACCCGCATCTGTATGTTCATCAATTCCTTTGTCATCGGTTTCGGACAGGGATTTCAGCCGGTATGCGGATTCAACTACGGAGCAGGATTAAACCGCCGTGTCCGACAGGGATTCTGGTACTGTGTGAAAGTAGGCGTTATCTTCTTAGCCATCTGCTCCCTCATCGGCTACATTTATGCCCCGGAAGTAGTCTCCTGGTTCCGAAAAGAAGACCCGCAAGTTATCGCCGTAGGAGCCGAAGCCTTGCGCTGGCAGCTCATTACACTCCCATTAGGAGCCTGGGTGATACTATGTAACATGTTGCTACAAACTATCCGCCAGCCTCGCCGGGCCGTCATTCTTTCCTCCTCCCGCCAAGGTTTGTTCTTCATCCCTTTGATACTGATTCTGCCGTACTTTCTGCAGTTACAGGGTGTGGAAATGTGTCAGGCCGCAGCCGATTTATGTTCTTTCCTGTTAGCGCTTCCTCTTACTATTCCAGTATTGAAGTCACTGCGCATAGACAGAACTCCCATGAAAGAAGAAAATGCCTGATAAACACGAAACTCCTTATTCGTCTTTTCTTCGATAATCATTAGGAGTCATTCCAGCCATTCGCCGAAAATACTTGCTGAAAAATGACGCATTGGGAAAGTTCAATTCATCGGCAATCTGATACACCAGCTTATCCGTGTGGCGCAACATCAGCTTGGCCTCCTGCATTACCGCCTCATTTACCCAATCCATCACCGTGCGTCCGCTGGCCTGACGAACCAGTGTACTCAAATAACGCGGTGTCAGAAAAAGCCGGTCGGCATAAAACGTAATGCTCCGCTCACGAGCCGCATATTTATTGACCAACTCTAAGAAACGATTGAAAACTTCCTCCTGCCGCGTGTGTTGCTGCCTTTCAGTAGATTGACTGCTTTTCCTGACAAAATCCAGTTGATGAAAGCACAGAGAAATCAGACTCTGCACGGAAGCTCTCGGAAAAGGCCGATCGTGTACGACTTCCCACAGTAAGGCAAACAACTGCTCCATGCGCTGCACTTCCTTCGCAGTTAAAGACAGATGCAAAAACAATCGACCCTGCAAATAGGTCTGCAACAAATCCTCTTTCTGCCAATTCTCCATCAAACTGTTTGAAAAGGCCAGCATAGCCAAATCTAAATCGGGAGATACATAAAGAAACTCAAACACCGTGCCGGGAGACACCGCCAGCAAATCACCGGCCTTAAATTCTACTTCACAAAGATTGATACGCAGCCGAAGCGTCCCCGCACGAAAAAACACCACTCGCCCCTCGGTCAACCGATAGGGCTGCCCTTCCATCGGGATAAAATGAATTACGTCGGCTATTCCCTGAATGGAACGAAGCAATCCCAATTCGGAAGTAAGAAAGCGGAAAGTGTTCGTCCCTTCCCCCACATCGTTCACGCACTTCTTCAATGCCAGCAACAACAGATGATTCGATTTCATTTGATACCCTGTTTTCCTACAAAGATAATATTTCAGGCCTTTTTTACGACATAAACAAACATTTATCGAACAAAAAGAACATTCCGTCACACATATAGGACCGAAAGATTACACAAAACCCTCTATCTTTGTCATACAACCTTTTAATAAAGACCCAATGCCTATGATACGAATATTTCTCCTTTTGTGTGCATGGAGCCTGAATGCGATAAGTCAGGCACAAATCACCTTGGAAAGTTGCAAGCAGCAGGCCCGTGAAAACTATCCGCTGGTACGACAATACGACTTGATCCAACTGTCCGAACAATATACGCTCTCAAATGTAGCGAAAGGCAATCTGCCCCAAATCAGCATAAGTGGAAAAATATCTTATCAAAGTGAAGCCACTACCTTCCCTTTCGAGATTCCGGGATTGGGTATGAAAGGACTACCCAAAGACCAGTATCAGGCATTGATTGAAATCAAACAGAATATATGGGACGGAGGGAAAATCCGCAACCAGAAAGCTCAGATCAAAGCCGAAGCCGAAGAACACGAGCGACAGCTTGATACGAGCCTGTATACACTGGAAGAAAGGGTGAATCAGGTGTTCTTCGGTATCCTGTTACTGGACGAGCAGCTGGCACAAAATGTATTACTGGAAGAAGAACTCGCACGCAACCAGAAAACGGTAGAGGCTTACCGGATAAACGGCACAGCCAATGATGCAGACGTAGACGCGGTAAAGGTAGAGATTCTTCAAACCAAGCAGCAGCGTATCCAGTTAGAAAACAACCGTATGGCCTATCTGCGCATGCTGTCCTTACTTACAGGAAAGGAACTTCCGGCACAAACCCTGTTAGTACGTCCAGATCCTGTGGCAACGAATGCATCTGAATTCAACCGTCCTGAACTACGGTGGTATGAAGCACAAGAACAGACTGTCGCCGTACAACGAAAGGGGTTACAGACGGGTTACCTTCCAGCTTTTAGTCTTTTTGCACAAGGAGCCTACGGCAATCCGGGACTGGATATATTGAAAGACAAGTTCAGAACCTACTACTTAGTCGGGGCACGGTTTACCTGGAATTTCGGAAGCCTGTACACCCTGAAGAACGACCGGAAAAACCTAGACAACCGCATCCAGCAAATTAGAAACGAACGCGACTTATTCTTATTCAACACACACTTACAACTGGCAGAAGAAGACGCACCATCCAAAGTCTTCGCCAGCAAATGAAAGAAGACGAGGAGATTATCCGATTACGGGAAAACATCCGACGGTCTGCCCAAGCCAAAGTAGCCAACGGCACGATGAGCGTCAGTGACATGCTGAAAGAAATTACAGCCGAGAATCTGGCACGTCAAGCCAAAGCCGTACATGAAGTGCAATTGCTCATGCATCTACACCAAAGAAAACACCTGACCAACTAACCCGTTTCACCCTAAAATACTCAAGCGTATGAAAAAAAGATATGTATTTCAAGCTCTGCTACTGATATGCCTGACTGCCTGCGGTTCCAAAGACGAATTTGATGCTACCGGCACCTTCGAAGCAACAGAAATCGTGGTATCTTCCGAAGCTACCGGGAAACTTTTTTACCTGAATGCGGAAGAAGGTATGCACTTTACGCAAGGAACCGAAGTAGGACTGATTGATACGGTGCAGCTTTATTTGAAGAAACGACAACTGGAGGCACAGATGAAATCGGTGGAGAGCCAGCGCCCCGACATCCACCGGCAAATAGCTGCCACAAAAGCACAAATTGCTACAGCACAGCGGGAACGCGACCGGGTGGAGAATCTGCTTAAAGCACAGGCTGCCAACCGCAAACAACTGGATGACTGGGATTCACAGTTGGCGGTACTCAACCGGCAACTGGAAGCGCAACTTTCTTCGTTGGGCAATACCACTGCCAGCCTGACGGAACAAGTTCATCTGTCGCCATCCAGGTGGCACAAGTGGAAGACCAATTAAAAAAATGCCATATCACCGTTCCCATCAACGGAACCATCTTAGCAAAGTATGCCGAACCCAGTGAACTGGCTACAGTAGGAAAACCGCTGTTCAAGATAGCCGATATGGAGCACATCTTCCTGCGGGCATACCTCACCTCTTCACAGTTGGAGTTGGTGAAATTAGGTAACGAAGTCACCGTTTTTGCCGATTTCGGCAATGCGCAACTCAGGAATTATCCCGGCAAGATAGTCTGGATTTCCGAGGAAGCGGAATTTACGCCCAAAACCATCCTGACCAACGATGAACGGGCCAACCAGGTATATGCCGTCAAAATAGCCGTCGAAAACGACGGACACATCAAACTAGGCATGTACGGGAAAGTCAAATTCTGAAAACCGAGAGTGACATGAAAAACCTCATAGAAGTCAGTCATGTAAGCAAAAGCTACGGAAAGGTACAAGCCCTGCGCGATGTATCCTTCAGCGTAAAGCAAGGAGAACTGTTCGGCCTCATCGGTCCGGACGGAGCAGGGAAAAGTACCTGTTCCGCATCCTAACCACCTTGCTGCTACCGGACCAGGGAAGTGCCCGGGTACTGGATGCGGATGTACGGGTCGACTTCCGTACGATACGGCAGAGCGTAGGTTACATGCCGGGGCGCTTCTCTCTGTATCAGGACCTCACGGTAGAAGAAAACCTGCGTTTCTTTGCCACCGTATTTCATACGACCGTTGAAGAAAACTACGAACGGATACGCGTCATTTATGAACAGATTGCCCCCTTCAAGCAGCGTCGGGCAGGTGCATTGTCGGGAGGAATGAAGCAGAAGCTGGCTTTGTGTTGTGCACTGGTTCACGCTCCGAAAGTCCTCTTTCTGGACGAACCGACCACCGGCGTAGACCCCGTTTCACGCCGGGAGTTCTGGGAGATGTTAGCCTACCTCCGGCAGGAAGGCATTACCCTTGTCGTATCCACTCCTTTCATGGACGAAGCCTTGCGATGCGACCGGGTGGCGTTTCTTTACGAGGGAGAAATTAAAGGCATCGACGTCCGGAAACCATACTGAAGCAGTTCAGCGAGATTCTATGCCCTCCCGGCCTGCAACGAAAAGCCGTCGATAAACATACTCCGCCCATTATCCAGGTGGACAACCTCGTCAAACGGTTCGGCTCGTTCACGCTGTCGACCACATTTCATTTTCTGTACAACGGGGAGAAATCTTCGGCTTCCTAGGGCCAACGGGGCCGGAAAGACTACCGCCATGCGTATCCTATGCGGGCTCAGTCTCCCCTCCGAAGGAAAGGCGGAAGTGATGGGGTTTGACGTACGGACACAAAGTGAGGAAATCAAAAAACGAATCGGCTACATGAGCCAGAAATTTTCACTTTATGAAGACCTGACCGTACGCGAAAATCTTCGTCTGTTCGGAGGTATCTATGGCGTCAATGCCAAAGAAATCAGCAAACGTACGGAAGAAACCTTACAGCGTATCGGACTTACGAGGAACAACATACCTTAGTCCGTTCGCTGCCTTTAGGATGGAAGCAACGGTTGGCCTTTTCAGTAGCTATCTTCCACCGTCCGGAACTGGTTTTCTGGACGAACCGACCGGAGGAGTCGACCCGGCTACCGCCGTCAGTTCTGGGAGCTGATTTATCAGGCTGCCGACCAGGGGGATTACCATTTTTGTCACGACGCACTACATGGACGAAGCTGAATATTGCGACCGTATTTCCATGATGGTGGACGGACATATTCGGGCACTGGATACTCCCGACGGACTGAAATACCGTTTTAATGCCCGAGACATGGACGAAGTCTTCCAAAAATTAGCACGTGAAGCCCAACGAGGAGAACATGCCTTTACTCACACGCAAACAGAACAGCCATGAAACAGTTTATCGCTTTTGTCAGAAAAGAATTTCACCATATCCTGCGCGACCGGCGTACCATGCTGATACTGATAGGCATGCCGATTGTACAGATTATCCTTTTCGGCTTTGCCATCTCGACCGAAGTGCGCAATGTACAGACTGCCATCCTTGCACCTTCCCTCCAGACGGATGTACGGAAAGTGATGGAACAACTGGATG
>ENA-OQHP01000428-OQHP01000428.1-human-gut-metagenome-genome-assembly--contig:-NODE-428-length-13541-cov-1.077904_pt1 | contig 13541 bp, 17 predicted proteins | sample MGYA00242563_ERZ504717 | MGnify/ENA primary metagenome ERZ504717 (study PRJEB26092, sample SAMD00036212) | human gut metagenome | host: Homo sapiens | study: EMG produced TPA metagenomics assembly of... | reverse complement strand
CCCCCATCCTGGAGAATTACAAACAGGCAGCAAAAATTCCGGTTTATAATATTCTCCCTCTTCATCACTTTCCGCCTTTAAACACTCATCACACCAAAAAGGCTCTCCTTCATAATATCCTTCTGGATTAACCCATTTCGCCTCATTTTGTTCGCAGTTACTGCAAAGAATTTTAGGAGGATTATTTCTTGATAAAATTACAATTTCATTATTCTTTTTTTCTCCATCGCGGCAGCTATGTATACTTAATACCAATTCTGTGGTTGAACCAAAATCATATTCATATAAAAAGTTATCGCCCGACATCCACAACGTCTTTTAATCGATAATTCATATTTCTGGAAGGTTTTCCCCAAAAAGAATCCGTATCCGGATTGCTTTCATACTGTTCTCCATGAATCGTGAATGCGCTCAGATGTTCGCAGCATTCTACCCATATGTCGCGAATAAACCAATCCAACTCTTTTAGCGTAGTATTCTCACTTGCTTCTACGATTAACCAATAATCTTTTTGATATTTTCCAGTAATAACAACCTGAAAATATTGACATATTCTTTTCCTTTTTTCTTCAGTAGCTTTGCGCTTCTCTTTTTGCACGCCTGCAAATGGCGCAGCATACCGCTTTTTGTATACTCTTTTCCACAATACTTACAAAGTCCTTTTGTTTGAACCGCCATTCTTCTATCTCCAATCCATCTGCTTTTTCGTGTATATTAGCATCTAATACACATCCACCATTTCCTATAAGAAAGTATAACATTATCTTATTAAAAAATACATAGAAAAAGGGGCTGTCTGCTGCAAAAGCAGATAAATAATCTACTGGAGTAGCAGCTCCATTTTTATGTCCTAAAAACAGAAAACGGACTCCGAAGAGTCCGCAATCCATAGTATAATAAGATCGGTCGAGTAAATTTTTTGCATATGCCCCTTCTACACTCCCGGCTTCTCCCCCGCCGCTACCTGCCCCTGGGAGGGAGCAGAGCTGACACCGGGGCCGCCGTTGATTCCTGTAACAGGAGCTGAGGGCTCTGGAACGTTTTTGGGAGGAAGAGCTGTTTCCGCTTCCGTTTGACGGGATAATAATGGGGTTAGAGGATGTGCCGGAGCTGCCGGAAGCCGTTCCTGCACTGTCGGACGCGCTCTCCTGGTTTGTGGAACCGCTTTCCTCCTGCCCCTGAGGAATCAGATGGCCGTCTGCTGCTGCCTCATAAACAGCGCCGCCGATCTCCAGCGTCTGTCCTGCAGCCATGCGTCCTGTGGAGGGATCCATATAATAATGGAGACCGTTTACCTCGATCATGCCCGTGGCCATCGCTCCGCTTCCGTCAAAATAATACCAGGCTCCATCCATCTCACGCCAGCCGGTCGCCATCACGCCGGAGCCCTTCAGATAATACCGCTTTCCGCCTTCACTCAGCCAGCCGGTCTGCATCACGCCGTTTGTATCTGAGCAATACCAGGAGCCATTATCCTGGATCCAGCCTTTGCCAGGGCACCTGATGCGTCCAGATAGTACCATTTGCCGTTTTGGTTTGTCCATCCAACCGCCATTTTTCCGGAAGACTCCATATAATACCGCTTTCCGTCTGCATCCAGCCAGCCGGTCTGCATGATACCGTTGGAGTCTGTATAATACCAGGCTCCATTGTCCTCTATCCAGCCTTTTTTAACAGCTCCTGAGCTTCCCAGATAGTACCATTTTCCCTGATCCTGACGCCAGCCAGTCTGCATCTTTCCCGTGGTCTCGTCCAGATAATAACGGCTGCCGGATACCGTGATCCAGCCCGTGGACGCAAGGCCTTCGCTGTCCATATAATACCAGTCTGAACTATCCTGAGCCCAGGCGTTTTCTGTTTGGCATAGTTGCTGTAATAATACCGTTTCCCGTTAATGGTACGCCAGGTATTGGCCGGAATCTGGCCGGAGAAATCCTTAAACTGGAAATCAATATCCACATTTCCATTGATTCCCTTTACAGAACCGGTGCTGGTCGCCTGCCACATAACAGGGTTCTGGTAGCTGGGACGGGCAGAATAACGGGCTACCCATACGGGATAATCCATCAGGCTCATATCCAGCTTATTTTTCAGCCAGTTTTCATTTGCATAGATAATCGGATAATATCCGGAATCGGATATCTTTTTGCAGAACGCATTTGCGATCGCTGCCAGCTCCTCCTTTGAAAGGTTTCCCTGAGTTCAGAATCCTCCATATCGAAAGCTACAGGATAGGAAACAGGATAATCATGGATCAGATCCAGCACAAAATCGGCCTCTGCCTCTGCCATTTCCACCGTTGTAGCCAGTGAGTAAATATACACGCCCACCTTCACGCCGGCGGCGCTGGCCTGCTGGATATTCCGGTGAAAATAGGGGTCTACCGCTCCCTTGGAACGGGTTCCCAGCATCACGAAGGACACGTCATCTGCTGCGACCTGGCTCCAGTTGATCTCCCCCTGCCATCTGGATACGTCAATTCCTCTGGCAAGCACATTTTGAATGGCGCTTCCGTCCGGCATCTGATAGACGCCGTTTACCTTTTTCCATGCATTTGGATTGGTCTGGTCTGCTCCTTTTGCATTCTCAGAAGTGCTGGAGGCAGAAGGCACATTGCCGGTTCCTCCGGATCCTCCTGTTTCTCCCGGGCCTCCTGCAGCAGACGCTCCAACAGACGCCGGCATTTCTCCCGGCCCTGCAGCGTAGGCCGTATACGCAGACCCAAGGGTTCCTGCGCCCAGAATTCCAGCCAGGACAAGTGCCTGGCAGCGCTTTCTCATCTCCTGTCTCTTTTTCATTTTCCTCTCCTTATATCGTACTGATAGCAAAAACGGAGGATGCTGTCAGCCAGTCCCGCCGCAGCATCCCCTTTATCAACTTGTCCTTGTCACATGTTTCCATATCGGATTTCTCTTATCAGCCTGGTCCATCTGTGCGTCCGGCTCCAGAGAGCCGCTGCTGGAAGGACCGCTGGAGTGGTGGTTCCGGAGCTGCTGGAACCTGGACCAGATGAGCTGGAACTGCCAGAAGTTTTTGATACGCCGGGGCCGCCGTTTTCACCGGTTACGCCGCCTCCGGAAGACTGGTTTCCTGCAGCCGGCGTTGTGCAGATACGCCGTTTGCATTCTGGCATACGCCGGATGCGTCAAAATTGTAGGAGGTACCGTTGATATTTAAGGTAGTTCCTGCTGTCATCACGCCGCCGTCTGCCGGATTTAAGTAATAATACTTGCTGTCGATCAGGATCCAGCCTGTCATCAGGTGACCGTTGCTGTTGAAGTAGTACCACTTGCCGTCGATCTGCTTCCAGCCTACAGACATCTTTCCGTTTGTCATATCCATATATACTTGCTGCCCTCGCTGTCGCTGAGCCAGCCGATGAGCATACGTCCGTCTGTATTCAGATAGAAGTAATCCTGGTCTACCTTTGCCCAGCCGGTCATCATCTTCCGTCTGTGCCGAACAGATACCAGTTGTCCTGAATCTGAGCCCATGCGTTCACAACACACTTGCCGTTTTCCTGGAAATAATACCAGGCTCCGTCCATCTCACGCCAGCCGGTTCCCATGCTGCCGTCGCCGCGCATAAATAGTAATCATCGCCAATACGCAGCCAACCCGTAACCATGGTGCCGTCCTCCAGCATATAGTACCATTTGCCGTATTCCGGATTGATCCAGCCCTTTGCCATCAGGCGCCCGGACGGAAGAAATACCATTTTCCATCAATCTGCTTAAAACCAGTGGTCATATAGCCGGTAGAAAGATCCATATAGTAATAACCCTCGCTGGTCTGAAGCCAGCCTGTGTGGGTCTTTCCCTGGTTAATATAGGTCCAGTGATCGTTTGTCTTGGTCCAGCCGTCTGCCGCATAGGATGTAACCGCCATTCCCAGGGCCATGGCGCTGATCACGCCGGCTGCGGTCAAAGCCGCCAGACATTTCTTACGTTTCATGCCTTTTCCTCCTCATTCTTCTGTATATAAGCCCCTTTGTCTGTTTCGGGTTTTCATCCTTTTAATTATAGCACAGATTATCTGTAAGGAAGGTAACAATTTTATTACAATTTCCGTAAATTTTCATACCTGCTACAGAGCCTTTAATTTTTTATAATAGCCCTTTGCATACCGGTACATGATGATAGTATATTCTCCAAATTCCTCTCCTAAAGCTGCCTTGTATACAGCCCACAGGCACCAGAGGAAACCGCCCAGGGCCGCATTTGCAAATACGGAATAATATTCTTCCTTTGAAGGCTTTCTCTTTAAATAAATCTCTAAAAGCTTTTCCGTCTGCTCTGCATCATAGTAAGAATAAATCGCCGACATGGAAATATCCATAACAGGGTCGCACATTCCTGCATATTCCCAATCCAGCAGTTTTGCACTGCCGCCCTCAAACATCAGGAAGTTATCCACATTTGCGTCAATATGGCAGAGACATTGTGGACGATCCATCTGATCCAAACGATCCATCAGCTCATTCATCCAGCCTCTGACCTTCTCATAATCTTCAAAAGGGATTCCTCCATGCTGCAGGCAGAGCCTTTCATAAAAATCTATCCGTTCCCGAATATCAAAGGAATGATCGACTGTAAGACCAGACTGGTGAAGCTTTCTTACAATACCCATACAGATTTCCATATCTTTCCAGTTATCTGCCGCTGCATTCCGGGCGTTTTCATAGTACCGTGCAATCTTATAGCCGGTATCCGGGTTCATGTACAGCACTTCTTCCGTAATCCCCAGAGAGGCTACGGTATCATAAACCTCTTTTTCCTCCCTGCGGTTGATTAAAAGCTCTGTCCCCGGCCCCGGAATCCTGCAGATGCAGTGAGCGCCATCCACCCGGAACAAGAATGATTTATTTGTCATTCCGGCTTTCAGGCAGCGGATATCTGTAATATGGGACTCAGGCACCTTAAATACCCTGGATACCAGATCCATTGCCGCATTATCCGAATGGTTCTGATAGCGTTCATCAAACAGGCGCAGCTCCTCCAGATTTTCAAATTCATACACCTGGTTTTCAGGCTGACGGTTTACATCCATCTCGATCTGATCCCACTGAGACGCTTCCAGCCGGAAGTCTCTTCTGCGCGGGCAAGAAGCGTTCCCCCTTCTGCTCCAGACGGCGCTTTGCCTCTCCCTTGAGCATATCTACAAAGGGCTGCTCCCAGTAAAACTGTTCCGTTCCCGGAGTTTCATAGTAGGCTTCTAATACCGGAAGGAACCGGGCTGAAAATTCTCTGGACAGATAGACCGGGCCGTACATCACCCACCTGATCACTTCCGCCTACATTTACATCTGTAATCCTTCCCTTTTTAGTAAGGTAAAGCACCACTCCTTGGTATCCCCTTTCTGGAAGGAGGCGCTGTACCAGGCTCCGCACTCATAGGCGTGGTACATATTGTCCCGCAGCCAGTTATCAGAGGATAAATGTACATATTGCGGCCCTTTAAACAGATGTCATGGCTCTGTAAACCGTAGCAGGGTATTTTTGCAGGAATACTCCGGATTGTAGAGAAGCTTTACATCATATTTGTCGATCAGATATTCAAATTTCTCTTTCAGATACCCGACTGCAATGGTAATATCATATACTCCGGCCTCATGGAGCTGGCAGATCTGGCGTTCGATCATACGCTCTCCAAATACCTCTAAAAGCCCCTTTGGCGTTTCAAAGGTAAGAGGAACAAAACGGGAGCCAAAGCCTGCGGCAATGATCAGTGCTCCGTCTACCTTATAGGGCGCTAAAACAGCCTGTCCCGCTTCTGTAAGAGCAAGCCGTTTTCCTCTCTGATCCTCATCTTCTCTGATATAGCCTTTTTCCGTACATTCTTTGATCAGCCCGTTAATGGTCCCTAAAGACAGCTCCATTCTCTTTGCCAGCTCCCGCTGAGTAATATATGGCTCCTCCAAAATGTTTCTGCATATCAACCCCAATCTGTCCATATGATCCTCCATTCTTCATCCTGTATATGCACTGTCAGCGGACAGAGAAATCTTTGCTCCCCTGTCCACTGACATTTTTGTTCATTTATATTATATTTTTTATTTTATATGAACATTATAGCACGGACGCAGGGAAATGCAAGAGCTAATCCTCTGTATTTCCCAAAACAATGGTATTTACTGCCTCGATGAGATCCACTGCCTGAGATCTGGGAATCAGAGAGACTGTCTTTCCATCTGCCTCTGCCAGACAGCTGCTTCCGTCATAACGGTAAAGGACGATCGTTACCTGGGGAGAAACTTCATTATCCAGATGGAGGGTCAGGCGGATTTCCTCCTTTTGTCCCGATTCCTCTTCTGTAAAGCAATCTGCTTTTAAGCCTTTCAGAGCAGAGAACAGTTCATCTGTCTCTATTTCCTCCTCCTGATACGTCCAGGTGCGGTCATCCTTTTTGCCTTTGGAAGTAAGGCTGTAGTCAGCTCCCTCTAAGGAAATGTCAATTCCTGTGATCTCCTCTGTATCGCCCCAGAATACTTCTTTATGGCGCAGGTCATCATATTCATGGCCATCAGCCTTTATAGTCCTCCGCAGTCAGCTTATAGGCGATCTGGGAATTATTTACTCTTGCGTATGCGGTAATTTCTTCCTCTTCCCCGCTGTTTTCCTCAGAGTTCTCCTTCTTCTCTGCCTTTTCTTTTTCCTTCGGATCACGGCTTACGCTTACGGTAAGCGTACCGGATACGTTCTCTTTGTCCTCATTTTCAAAGGTATAATCGGCCTCTAAGGACAGCTCCGGCGCATCCAGTCCATAGGTGCTCCACTCTTCCTCTGAAACATAGTAGGAAGCGTAGTCAGACAGATCCAAATTCTGGAGGGTTCTGATATATTCATCCACCTGCACCGGATCTAAGGGAAGCAGGTTTTCCCCATCCTTCTTAAAATAAACATCCTCGCTGCTGTAGGAAGCCCCGCTGTCCTCTATGCGGACTGCTCCATAGATTTCCGGCCCTGTAAACCGCAGGCTGCTTACTGTCTCAAGCTCAGGGATCTCATCCTGCTTCAGCATATCCTTTAACACCGCGTCAAAATAATTCAGGGGATCGTCCTTTACCAGATAAGCTTTTCCGTCTCCGATGGACACATAGCGCTGGGAATCCATATTGCTGAAATTGCCCAGCTTTATTTCAAGCTCCTGTTCTCCATTTTCCACATGGATGGTGCAGACAGGATCATTCAGACCGTACTGACTGTAATCCTCTACCTCTTCGATCACAAAGGCTGCTGCAAATTCCTCAAAGGGCTCTAAGAGTTCTTTTATCTTTTCTTCGCTCACAGGAAATTTTTCATCCTCGTCATAGGTCCAGACTCCGTCCTCTCCCTTATGGAACGAAAGGCTTTCCGACTCATTTTCCCACGAAAGGGCCGTGACACCCTCATAGGGAATCTGAAGGATGGTTTCACCGCTGTCTTTGATCTTTTCCTTATGCTCCTCCCTCTGGATTACCGCGATGGCCGCCACGGACAGCACCGCCAGAACTCCCAGAAGGATATATAACCGTTTAGCCCGCTTCATTCTGCATTCTCCTCCTTCTCATTACCACACAAATGCCAATTCCCAGGTATGCAAGCGGGAAAACACCGATCATTACAGCCTGAAGCATGGCAGAAGCAGATTCGCTGATGGTAAGATAATTATAGTTTAGGGATTTGCTCCGGATCGCCATGGCCTCGCTCTCTCCGATCATGGAAGAAAGACCATTCATTCCCAGATCCCCGTTTGCACCAGAGGAAAGGGCATTATACATATCCTCTAAAAAGTCTGAGGAGCCAAACCAGAGGATCCGTCCTTCATTTCACAGGAAATCGACACAGCTGCCGCAAAGGGGCCATCAACGTCTCCTTCCTCCCGTTCATAGGTGGAAAGCTCATAGCCTGCCATCTTGCTGAAGCCTGGTCTGTAGTTGACAGAAGGGTTGTTACCCGGCCTGCGGCTTTCGTTTCATCTACCTTTAAGCCCTGGACAATGGGAAGAATGGGATAATAGTGCTCTTCAATGAGAGCGTCTGTAATATCGCTGCTCTCCATCTGAGGAAGAAGGGCGTAAGGCGTCTGAAGAGCATAGCGCTCTCTGTCTCCCTCTACTACGATTCCGTCCTGTGCGGTAACGCCGTATTCCTCTAAAAGGCCGTGAAGGTTGTCAAGATTTCCTTCCTTTACAGGCCCTGCTGCCGCAAAAAGCTTTCCTCCCTTTTTGGTGTAATCTGCAAGCATGGTCTGTTCTTCTCTAGAAATGTCGCTGGAGGGCGCATAGATCATAATTCCGGCTGCATCCTCAGGAATGGAATCTACATTCAGAAGAGACAGCTGCTCTAACTGGATATTTTCCTTTTCAATCTGCTCCTTGAAGGAGGCGGGAAGCTCTCTTTCCCCGTGTCCCTCTAAAAGATATATCTTAGGCTGCTCTTCATTTACCACATAGTCAATGGCAGAAGTGATGGCTCCCTCTCCGTCAAAGGAGGTATTGTAGGAATAGGAGTAGATATCTGCCTCCTGAACGTAAATATCATCATAACCGATAAAACGGCTGCGTTCGCCGCATTCTACAACCAGGCTGTTGTTGGCGGCCTCTTCATCTGTGTACTGCTCTGCAAAGGTGGGATATACATCCGGATTTTTCTTTACGATCTGGATATGGTCTGAAAGGCTGTCGTATTTATTTAACAGGTTTTCAATGACCGCATCCTCTTTGTCTGCCTGCACGATCCAGTAAATGGTTACATCCTCATCCAGCCCGTTTACCACCGCCTTTGTATTGCTGGTAATGGAATAGAGCTTTGCCGCGCTGATATCGTATTTTGTCAGATTCTCCGGAAGGGCGTTTACCAGTATATTGACTACAATAAGGATTGTAAGAACACTGCGGAAAGAATCAGGGAATAGGCTCCGCCGCGAAAGGCATTACGGTTCTGCTTCATCAGTTATACCTCCTTTTTTTCCAGTGACTGCACCGATAAAAACAGGAAAAATGCGGCAAAGGTCACAAAATATACGATCGCAGTGAGATCAAACACCCCGTTTACAAACACATAAAAACGTTCAAACAGGGAAAGCGTTTTCATAACTGAGGGCAGAAGTCCGGAAAAAGCTTCCGGGTCTGCCAGATATAAAATAAGCACTGCGCCGCCGGCCAGGAAATAAAATCCATAAGCCAGATGTTCATTTTTTGTTAAATGGCGTATTACCACTCCCAGGACGATCACCAGGCAAAGGCTGCGATCAGGGCGCCTGCCGGAGTAGAAGATACATACTCGGACAGACTGGCGCTGTAGTAGTTGAGTAGGATCACCGCAATGCCGATTCCTGCCGCAAAGCCCTGATTGTCTGTCAGGGAGGAAATGAATACTCCCAGAGCGATCAAGGCTGCGCCCAAAACAAAAAAGGCAAAGATAGAGCCGTAGGAGGTCAAAAGGTATACATCTCCATAGCGGGCAAATATCAGCGGATATACGGAAACAACCGCCAAGGGGATCAGATATACAACAAGAAGCGCCAGATATTTTCCCAGTACAACCTCTGTGGTGGTAATGGGAAGGGAGTATAACAGCTGGTCTGTTCTCTGCTTCTTCTCCTCTGCAATGACGCGCATGGTTAAAATAGGTACAATTACTACAAATACCAGGCTGCCGAAGCTTAATACAAACTCAAAATTGCTTACTGCTGCCTGAAGATTATATAAGGTGGCTCCCAGACCGATAAAGGCCAGCAAAAATGCGCCGAATACATAGGCGGTCAGGGTATGGAAATAATTGCGGAGCTCATGCTTTAATACGGCGGTCATGCCATTTCCTCCTCTCCTGCTTCGGATTCCTCGGTTTTAATATCTTCTGTTTGGGCGCTCTCTGTCAGCTCAATAAATATTTCCTCCAGATCCGCCTTTTTCACATTCATTTCAAGAAGGGGTTTGCCGGCGGCTGAAAAACGCTTAAACAGGGCTTTTGACACCTCATAGATATCCTCGCAGTCCGAATGGAGGGTAGCTGCGGTCCGTCCTATCTCCTTTTCTTCTATGGTCTGTTCTGTAATGTGCTCCATACCGGAGAGAAGTTCTTCTGTTTCCCTGGCGTCCGCCTCTGCTACCAGAGTAATCTCTCCCGGTGAAAGGAGGCGTTTTTCAAGGTTTTCCGGCTCGTCAAAGGCGATGAGCTTTCCTCTGGCAATAATAAGGATTTTCTCACAGATAGTCTGAACCTCGGAAAGAATGTGGGAGCTGAAAATGACCGTATGCTCTCTTCCCAGATCTTTGATCAAATCGCGGATTTCTATGATCTGTAAGGGATCCAGTCCTACTGTCGGCTCATCCAGTATGACCACTTTCGGATCCCCCAGAAGGGCCTGAGCGATCCCGACTCTCTGTTTATATCCTTTAGACAGGGCGCTGATCCTGCGGTTTCGCACATGGTCTAGACCTGTCCTCCCGATCACACTGTCAATCTGGCTGTGCAGCTCTTTTCCCTTAAGCCCCTTTGCTTCTCCTACAAAGCGCAGATACTCTGCCGGTGTCTCGTTCATATAAAGGGGCGGCTGCTCCGGAAGATAGCCGATCCGTTTCTTTGCCTGGGCCGGTTCTTCAAAAATGTCGAAGCCGTCAATCTTTACGCTTCCCTTTGTGGCTGACAGACATCCTGTCATGATGTTCATGGTGGTGGATTTTCCTGCGCCGTTTGGACCCAAAAAGCCATATACATGGCCGCCTTCTATCTCAAAGGACAGATCATCTACCGCTGTCACATCTCCATAGCATTTGTTAAATGCTCTACCTGTATCATGGTTGACCTCCTGATTGGATTTTTGTTTTTCTGGCATTATAACAATTTATGCTGAAATGGGGCTGAAAATTTATGGAATACGCCGCCTCCCGTCTGCTCCCTGAGGATTTTCCATGTGGACTGGGTTTCTTTTGCCTCTTCATAAATGGTTTGTTTTTCCTTTACCGGGGTGATGTCCTTTATAAAAAGAAGGATCAAATGGTGGACGACAGGGTCGTGAGCCCGTCAATGGCGCAAGCAAGGCCCAGATGGTTCTCAAACAGGATTCCTCCTATGGTTGGGGACAGAATGATCCCCAGATTGAGTCCCAGATACATAAGGCTGTAGGCTTTTTCCCTGTTTTCGGAGGTGCTCAGATCGGCTACCAGTGCGTCATAGGACGGATTTTCCATTGTCTGAAAGATTCCTGCTGTAAAAAACAGCAGGATCTGTGCCATGGATACAGGAAGAACCGCTGCTGTCAGGTAACAGATGACCGTTACCAAATCGCAGATAATGATGAGCTTTTTCTTATTGCAGCAGTCTGCCAGCTTTCCTCCCAGCAGGTTTGCAGGAAACTGTACCACTCCCATAGCTATGGTGATCTTGGCGATCTCCTGTGCATTCATTCCCAGTTTATTGCTCAAAATCAGCGTCAGCATGGGCCATATCATAGCTCCCATATTTGTTGCTGCCTTTCCCCAGAAAAGAATATATAATTCTCTTCTCATACCTCTGTACTGGCCGAACATTTTCTCAAATATTGTTTCATTTCTAATTATCCTCTTAAAATATATGCTGCTATATGCTTTTCCACCTGTGTCAGACCGCACTTTCCTGTGAAATAAAAAAACAGAGACCCTCTGCTGCCAAAGGATCTCTGCATAATATCTTCTCTTTTAGATAGGGCCTGGCCCAGCAGCCAGCAGCCCATTGAAAGATGGGGCGGCTGCGTGTGCGGTATAATATACGGCATAAAAAGAGAGAACCTGATATCCGCTCCATTTTTGGTAGCATGAAATAACAGGACGCTTTCACGGTACTGCGCCTGCAAAGACAAATCTTCATGCGTCAAAATAAATGGATCAAATTAACATCTGGCCTCTCCTTTAAAAATCTGAAGTATGGCTTCAGTATAGCACTGGAAATATATGGATGCAAGAGGGAATCATCCGACTTTATAGCCGGAAACCGTAGCCCTGCACACCAGACCCCAGAACACAGGGCAGCTCCACCCAGAACCGGTTGATCCCATCCCTGCTTTCAGCGTGTATTTTTCCTCGGTGAAGCTGTACGGTCTGTTCTGCAATGGAAAGGCCCAGGCCGTAGCTTCCGGAAGTATTGTGGGCGGGATCGGCGCGGTAGAAGCGTTTGAAAAGCTGGTTTAAGTCTTCGGGAGCAATCGGCGGGCCCTGGTTTTACTACACTGAGCACACTAAGTGGCTTTTTCCCCTGCTTTTTAAGCTTTACCCAGGTGGTTCCTCCCTGGCTTGAATATTTGCAGGCATTGTCTAAAAGGATGTCTAAAAGCTGACCCAGCCTGTCCTTTAAGCCCCAGATCAGAATACCTTCTTCTATCTCTGTATAAAGCGTTAATCCCTGTTCAAAATAAAGAGGTTCAAAGAGAAGGATTCCATCTTCTGCAATCCGGCTTAAATCTACCTGCTCAAAGGCCGCTTCTGCCTGTCCGCTGTCTGCACGGGCCAGATCCAGCATCTGTCGATCAGCCCCCGCATCTGCCGGGACATGGTAAGGATGGCTTCGGAAAAAACGTCTCTGCTTTTCTTCCCCACAGCCGGAGGACTGCAGAAGCTCCGCATTGGTCATAATTACAGTCAAAGGCGTTTTTAACTCGTGGGAGGCGTCGGCCACAAACTGGCGCTGCTGTTTCCAGGCCTTTTCCACCGGCCGCACCGCCCAGCCGGAAAGCCAGATGCTGATGGCTAAAAATAGGATAAAACTCAGACCCGCGATCAGGCGCAGGTTCTCACCAGCCCTTTAGCGCCGCCGTTTCACTGGAAATATCCGCAAATACCAGGCTATACCTGTAGGGCGTATTGGTCTTATAGTACCGAAAGCTGTATTCCTTTATCACTCCTACCTTTTGATGGGAGGAACGTGCCCTTACAATGAGATCCATGAGGAATTCCTGATCAGACAGATCAAAATAGCCGCCGCTGCTGGCGATCAGTTCTCCCCCGGTTCCCAGATACAGGATAAAAAAAGGAAGACGGATCTGCTCGCTCTGTTCTCCGGGCATCTCAATCTGAAAGGGTCGGTTTGCAATCTTTTCCATCATGCGGATGCTCTTTTCTTCCAGATCTGCTCTTGTAAAATGGTACACCAGGCCGAATACCACGCTCATCATCAGAACCACTATCGTCATGTTGATAACTACAAACTTCACTCTCAGCCTATAAATCATGTTCTGCCACCTCCAGATGATATCCCATTCGCCGGATGGACTCAATACGTACATCTGACCCAATGCTTAACAGCTTTTTCCTCAAAAAACCAATATAAACCTCTACATGGTTTTCCACTGCATCTGAATCATAGCCCCACACCTTTTCCAGGATCATTTCCTTGGAGAGGTTTCCTGCACCGGACTGAAATAAAAGGCGCATAATATCAAACTCTTTCGCAGAAGCCGGATCTGTCTGTCCCCGCAGCTTAAAACAGCTGTCGAAAGATCCAAACAGGTCTTTCCCATCCCTACCTCATCCACCTGTCCTCCCTGGCGGCGAAGCAGGGCGCGGACGCAGGCAGTAAGCTCTCTGGCG
>ENA-OQHP01000427-OQHP01000427.1-human-gut-metagenome-genome-assembly--contig:-NODE-427-length-13544-cov-2.965715_pt1 | contig 13544 bp, 21 predicted proteins | sample MGYA00242563_ERZ504717 | MGnify/ENA primary metagenome ERZ504717 (study PRJEB26092, sample SAMD00036212) | human gut metagenome | host: Homo sapiens | study: EMG produced TPA metagenomics assembly of... | reverse complement strand
TTTTTCTTTCTTCTCTTGTTCTTCTATGTCTTTCAGCTTCTTCTCGATAGCCGCTTCACTCAGGTTTTTCCTTCAATCCTTCCGGAAGGGCTGAGCAGTACATTGGCAGGCAGGTTCTTATGGCAAGTTGCTTTACAACTCCGGTCTCCCAGCCGGAAAGGTCGCATGCTTGCTCCCATTTCAGGGTGTCTGTTTCGATAGCCTTTTTCCAATTGTCTTTGTTGAGGTCTAAAGAAATTCCTAAAAGCGCAAATTTCTTATTTTTTTGTTCTTTCTTGTAGATTCTGCGGTAAACGGCATTGCTGTCGCGGCTCACGGTATCCCAGGAAGCCCAGAAGTGTATTAGCAGGTATTGGTCTTTGAAGTTCGAACGGGTAATCTGCTTCCCTTCGGCGTTGGCAGGCGGAAGTAGGCGGCAGTCTTTCCGGTCGCAGCCTTTTCTTCTTCCTGGATGCGGTCGAGCAGCCCGTCGATATAGGGACGGTCTTTCAGTTCTCCCGTCATGTGCTCGGTCAGTTGTTTGATTAGGGTATAATCCGGCTTTTCTTTTTGTGCGAAGTACTTGTCAAGCAGGTAGATACTCGCTAAAGAGGAATGATGCTCATTGATAAATTTGCCGGCTTTCTCTTCCAGGACTTTTCGGAGGGTTTGCCCAATCCTTTCAGTTCTTTCCGGAAGGCGGTCAACTCTTCATTGTGCGGGTTGCCGGTTATTTCCATACTGTTTAGTTCGGCAGCAGAGCCTTTTATGTGTATTTTGTCACCTTTATCCATGAAGAAAGGGTATCGGCTGCCGTCGCTGAACAACAGCCATGCAGCTACCAAGGTATCCGGAGAGAGTGTTTTCGCGAATTTGCCGTTCTCAACGGGCAGGGTATCCATGCGGTCGTACATTTCGTCTGCACCGTATATATATAAGGTGTCATTTCCCAAACCTTTGATTTCTCCGCTCAGACTGACTGTGTCGGAGCTTTTGCCACCGCAAGCGGATAGCATGATAATCAGGAAATATGCAAGATAAATATTCTTCATACGGCTTTCTTCTTCTGATACGTTGCTGCGAAAGTAGTTCTTTTTGGTGTGAATAAAAAAATGCCCGACATATTTCTATGCCGGGCACTTCTTTTCATCTTATAACCTTTATTATTTGATGATATTCATGAAGTCTGCATTCGTGAAGTATTTGGAGAATTCCAAGTCAGAAGCAGCTTTCTTAGCCAGTGAAGAATCTTTGGCAACAGCTTTCTTCAGGTTGTCCATAACCATAGAAGAGTTGTTGGTTCTTGCACCTACAACAGCCATCAGGTAGTCAGTGTAAGCGTCCGGTTTAGCGATGCTTGACAATGTGCTCTTAGCCTTGTTGTAGTCCTTAGCCAGGATTTGTGCCAAAGCTGCACTGTTGGTCTTAGTGTCGCCAAATGCGTTAACAGCTCTGTCATATTGACCTTGAGCGATGTACAGGTTACCCAGAGCTTCGTTCAGTTCCTTAGTACCGGAAGCTTTGCCCAGGTAAGTTTCAGCTGCTGCCTTGTCGCCTTTTCTCAAAGCTACGAGACCCATGTTCATGTTAGCTTCAGCAGAATCCTTGATAGAAAGAGATTTCTTCAGGTAGCCTTCAGCCTTGTCCAAATCACCGGCTTGGTAAGCTAACTTACCGAGGTTGTTGTATGCACGGTAGTCGTTCGGGTAGATTTGAGTAGCTTTGGTGAAGATAGCTTCTTGCTTAGCAGGATCGTTAGTCAGAGTAGCTGCATACAGCAGTTCTTCGATGTTCAGTTGCTTAGCATCGCTGTCAGCCAAAGATGCGATTTCTTCGTCAGACTTACCGATTACGTCATAGTTCAAAGTCAGACGAGAACGACGCAGTTGCGGAAGGATTTCTTCTGCCAAAGTGCTGTATACAGAAGAGATATTCTTGATTTCCTGTTCTCTTTGTTCAGGATCAGAGTACATTGACAAAACGCGGAGAATCAACTCTTTGTCCTGGATGTTGGATTTGCTGACCAGTTCCTGGAAACCTTCCCAGTCCTGTGCAGTATATTTAGTATCTACAGCTGCTTCGATTTTGCTCTTCTTCAAATCCTTGTTGATAACTTTGGCTGTGTTGTTCTGACGGTTTTCAGCCAGACCAGTATTCAGCTCAACGCCACCATCGGGAGAAGCGTATTGCAGAGATTTCGATGTTGCTGATCTTCTTGTTGGCAGCTTCGTTGATGTTCTTAACTTCTTCGTTGAATGCTTTGGCAGTTTTCAACTCGCTTGAACGGATGTTAGCCTGTTGGATCAGGAACATGATGTTTGCATCATATTTTTCTTTGATTACGCGTTGGAAAGCGTCGTCACCGTTAGCAGGATTAGCGCTGCCCAAAGTCTGGCCAACCAGTTCGGAAGTAGAGATAACACCGTCGGCTACTTTTACAGCAGGATAGTAACTTCTTTCTTTCCAACTTTAGCTTTGAATTCCAAGTACAATTCAGACTTAGCCATTTCGGGAACATAGTCGAAAGAAGTCTTCATTGTGTAGCTACCACCAGCCTTGTAAGAGATAGTCTGGTCGTTGCCTTCTACTTTTTCACCCTGGAATACGGCAGGCTGACCTTTAGCTTCGCCGCCTTCCCATCTCAAAACCGGAGTAACTTCCACTACAGCTTTTTTCTTGAAATACTTTTCAGGGAATTTACCGTTAATTGTAGCAGGTACCTTACCGCCTACGGCTTCCAATACTTGCGGAGTCACTGTGAAATAGTCAGAAGACAGTTCACCCATTTTGCTGCTGCATGATGTCAAAACAGCAACAAGTGCCACTAACAAAGGCAGATACAATTTTTTAGTCATTTTAGATATAAATTAATTGTTTGTAATTGAAATTTGTCCATTCACAATTAGTTGCTATATTCCTATATATATAGCTTTGCAAAGATATTAATTCTCTTGGCAATTTGTTAATAATACTATCACATTTATTATAATTTAATAAACGCCATGCTCTTTCCTGTATTTAATATTGCGGGGATGATGCTCGATAATTTCACTTCGGAGTCTGTTCCGGTCGATATGTGTATAGATTTCAGTGGTGGCGATGGATTCATGTCCCAGCATGCACTGGATGGCCCGCAGATTGGCGCCGCCTTCCAGCAGATGGGTGGCGAAGGAGTGGCGGAACGTATGGGGACTGATATTCTTGGTGATGCCGGCTTTTTCCGCCAGCTCTTTTATCATGTGAAACACCATGATGCGGGAGATATTATTACCCCATCGTGCCAGAAATACGTAATCCTCGTATCCTTTCTTTATTTTTCCCAGGTTGCGGTCTGCAAACCAATACTTTATCTCCTTGATTGCACGAGGCGAGATAGGTACTAAACGCTGTTTGCCGCCTTTGCCTTCCACCTTGATGAACCTTCCTCGAAATAGAGGTCGGAGATTTTCAGGTTACACAGTTCCGACACGCGTAACCCGCAGCTGTACAGTGTCTCCAGGATAGCCCGGTTGCGTTGTCCCTCTTTCTTCTCCATGTCTACGGTGGAAATGATTCTGTCGATTTCTTCAACGGTGAGTACTTCCGGTAGCCTGAACCCGATTTTGGGACCTTCCAGCAGCTCGCTCGGGTCGGCTTCCTGATAGTCGGCAATCACCAGAAAGTGGAAGAACGATTTGATTCCGGAGAGTATCCGGGCTTGGGAACGGGGATGGATACCGATGTCGTGGAGTCCTGCGGCAAAGCGTTGCAAATCATCCGGTGTTACGTCCGGAATTTCTATATTCTCTCCTTCCAGAAGTGCAGAAGTTTCTGTAGGTCCGTCATATAGGCATCGAGCGTATTGGGCGAAAGCGCTTTCTCCAGCCTGAGATATTGCTGATACTTTCTGATTATCACCGCTCGTTTTTCCTTATTCGTCAATTTCTCTTCTACTTTCATTACTTTTTCCTATCTTTGCACCTTGAAAGAATGTTCTCTGTGGACAAAGGTATAAAAAAATGTGTTATGAGAATACAGATTATTAACGGCCCCAATATAAATCTGTTGGGTAAACGCGAACCTTCCATTTATGGCAGTGTTAACTTTTGAAGACTACCTTGCCGGACTCCGTGAAAAAGTATGCGGATGTACAGATAGACTATTTCCAATCCAACATCGAAGGAGAGTTGATAGACAAGATACAGCAGGTGGGTTTTGATGCGGACGGCATCATCCTGAATGCGGGGGCCTATACCCATACGTCCATTGCCCTGCAAGATGCGATCCGGTCGGTCACTGCTCCGGTGATTGAGGTTCATATCTCCAATGTGCATGCCCGGGAGTCGTTTCGCCACATATCCATGATAGCTTGTGCCTGCCGGGGTGTTATTTGCGGCTTTGGGCTGAACTCCTACCGTCTGGCATTGGAAGCGTTAAAGGAATTATTAATATAAAATAGGTACAAGATTATGCTATTGAAACAGACAAAAATCGTTGCAACGATTTCCGATCAGCGTTGCGATGTTGATTTTATAAAACAGTTGTTCGACGCAGGTTTGAACGTAGTACGTATGAATACGGCTCATGCAGGCCGCGAAGGTTTCGAGAAGCTGATAGCCAATGTGCGTACGGTTTCCAACCGCATCGCTATCCTCATGGATACGAAGGGTCCCGAAGTGCGTACGACTGTCCTTGACGAGCCTATTCCCTTCAAGGCAGGCGATCGTGTAAAAGTGGTAGGCAATCCCGACCGGCAGACTACCCGCGAATGTATCTCCGTTTCTTATCCCAACTTTGTACACGACCTCAATGTGGGCGGTCATATCCTTATCGACGACGGTGACCTGGAACTGGTTGTTGTGGAAAAGAATACCGACCACCTGCTGTGCGAGGTACAGAATGAAGCTACCTTGAGCAGCCGCAAGAGTGTCAATGTGCCGGGTGTACGCATCAACCTGCCTTCACTGACGGAAAAGACCGCAACAATATCCTCTACGCCATCGAGAAAGACATCGACTTCATCGCTCACTCTTTCGTGCGCAACAGACAGGATATTCTGGATATAAAGCTATTCTGGATGCCCACAACAGCGACATCAGAATCATTGCCAAGATTGAGAACCAGGAAGGTGTGGACAATATCGACGAGATTCTCGAAGTGGCCGACGGCGTTATGATAGCCCGTGGCGACCTGGGTATCGAAGTTCCGCAGGAACGTATTCCGGGCATCCAGCGTTTGCTGATTCGCAAATGTATCCTTGCCAAGAAGCCGGTTATCGTTGCCACGCAGATGCTCCATACCATGATTTCCAATCCGCGTCCTACCCGTGCGGAAGTTACCGACATCGCCAACGCCATCTATTACCGTACGGATGCTTTGATGCTGAGCGGTGAGACAGCTTACGGCAAATATCCGGTTGAAGCCGTCAAGACAATGACGAAAGTTGCCGCTCAGGCGGAAAAAGACAAATTGGCGGATAACGACATCCGTATTCCTTTGGACGAAAACAGCAACGATGTAACGGCTTTCCTTGCCAAGCAAGCGGTAAAGGCCACTACGAAGTTGAAGATTCGCGCCATCATCACCGACAGTTACAGCGGCCGCACTGCCCGCAACCTTGCTGCATTCCGCGGCAAATACCCGGTGCTTGCCATCTGCTATAAGGAAAAGACCATGCGTCACCTGGCGCTTTCATACGGTGTAGAAGCCATCTACATGCCCGAACTTGCCAACGGACAGGAATACTACTTCGCCGCTCTCCGCCGCCTGCTTCAGGAAGGCCGTCTGCAACCTACCGACATGGTGGGCTATCTGAGTAGCGGTAAAGCCGGTACGCAACATCCTTCCTCGAAATCAACGTAGTGGAAGATGCCCTGAAACACGCTGAAGACAGTGTACTTCCGAACAGTAACAGATACTTGTAAAATTATAAATTGAGAATTTAAAAAAATGACAGTCCGCTGGCAGGCATTTGTTTTTTTAATTCTCAATTCTCAAATTATATGACTTTAGACGAATATATCCTGCAACACATCGATGAAGAGGGCGACTATCTGAAGGCTCTTTATCGCGATACGCACCTCAAGTTGCTTTATCCCCGCATGGCTTCGGGACATTTGCAGGGGCGTATGCTCAAGATGTTTGTCAGGATGATACGTCCCCGTCAGGTGTTGGAGATCGGGACATATAGCGGATACTCCGCGCTTTGCATGGCAGAGGGGTTGCCGGACAACGGAATGCTGCATACGTTTGAAATCAATGACGAGCAGGAAGACTTTACCCGTCCGTGGCTGGAGAACTCACCCTATGCGATAAGATAAGTTCTATATAGGTAATGCTTTGGAACTTGTTCCCCGGCTGGACATCACTTTCGACCTTGCTTTCATTGACGGTGATAAGCGCCGTTACATCGATTATTACGAGATGGTATTGGCACGCCTTTCGGACGGCGGTTATATCATTGCCGACAATACCTTGTGGGACGGGCACGTTCTTGAAGAGCAGCCGCATCGCACGGACTTGCAGACCATCGGGATAAAGGCTTTCAATGATCTGGTTGCCGCAGATAATCGGGTGGAGAAGTTATACTGCCGTTGCGCGACGGACTGACGATTATACGTAAGAAATAAAAGTTTGCATCCTCCCCCTTCACCCTTCACAATTCCTTTGCATCATACTGTTCATGGGATTCTGGCGGTGAGATGATGCTTTTATTTTTTAAGCAACCGCTTGCTCAAGTACCGCACAGGATACCACACCGAGAGGAACCCTACGGTGATAACCGTTACGAATACCAGTATAATGTCCGTTGCATGCACGCTCACCGGATAGGCGTCCACTACAAAACTTCCGTTGCCGCCGCCCAGCGATATAAGTCCGAAGCGTTGTTGCAGGAAACACAGCAGCAGCCCCAATACAATCCCGGCAATTGCTCCGAACACCGAAATCAGCCGTCCTTCAAAAAGGAAGATGCGGCTATCAGCGGTCGTCGGCGCCAGATTGCGTAGCGTCTCCGTATCTTCGCGCTTATCCAGTATCAGCATGGACAGCGAACCGATAACATTGAAGCAGGCAATTGTAAGTATAAAGGTAAGGAACAGATAGGAGATGAGTTTCTCAATCTCATGATACGGAATACATCCGCTTGCTGCTCGTAGCGGTTTTGCACGATGAAGCGGTCGCCCAGGATGCGTTCCATTTTCTTCTGCACGGCATCGGTGTTGCTGCCCGGTTTCAGTTTCAGTTCGATGGCGGAAACTTCCGTGTCATAATTGAACAGCCGCCGGGCAAAGCCCAACGATGTGAGGATATAGCGTGAGTCGTATTTCTGCTGGTTGACAACAAACACCGCTCCCGGCGAGAACAGATAATCCTGGTTGAAGCCGCCGACGGATTGGCGATGTTGACACGTACATTCCTTTTAGGTGCATACACTCGCAACGGGTCGACAAACTGAAGTCCCGTGCCCAGTTCGGACACCAGCTCCACACCCATAAAGCCGTAGTCCACAACGGAATCGTTCAGAATGAACTTCCCCGTACCGTACAGCAGGCTGTCTATGGATGTCAGTTGCTCGAAGTTATCCTCCACGCCTTTGATAACCGCCATTGCCTGGCGATCCTTGTACTGCACCATTGCGTTTTCTTCCAGCGTCTCCGTCCATACATCTATTTCGGGCAGGGCGCGTACTTGCTGCACGCGCGATTCGAGCGGGTCGAACACCTTTCCTTCCCGAACGGTGATTTTCAGCTCCGGTCGAAAGCCGTGAAGAACCCCGCTACCATATCCTGAAATCCGTTGAATACGGACAATGTGCACACCAACGCCAATGTAGCCAACGCCACCCCGCACACCGAGATGCCGGATATAATATTAATGGCATTATGCTTCTTCTTAGAGAAGAGATAACGGCGGGCTATAAAAAAAGGAAGATTCATGGTTGGGGATTAACCACTATTTCAGTAGTTCATCGATTCTTTCCAGATAATCCAGCGAGTCGTCCACGAAGAACTTCAGTTCGGGAATGATGCGCAGTTGGTGGCGTACGCGGGTTCCCAGTTCAAAGCGGATGGACTTCATGTTGGCATTGACGTTCTTGATGATTTCTTCGCTCCGTTCAGAGGGGAAAACGCTGAGGTAGGCGCGTGCCACGCTCATATCGGGACTGATGCGTACGGCGCTGACCGAAATCAGTATACCGGGCATCGATTTGGTTTGCAACAGGAAGATGTCGCTTAATTCCTTTTGGAGCAAACGGGCTATTTTGTTCTGTCTGGTAGTTTCCATACTCTATCGTTTTTTGATTTGAAGAGCAAAGTTACTACAAAAAAGTGAAATGCGGAAAGATATAGTGATAGAATTGAGTTACAAGGGTTTTGGTTGAAGTGGCGATAATCCGTGAAGCCATTACAATCCCTGCCGAAGCCAAATCCTGACGCCGCTACGTTACTTGTTCGTAACCATGCCCGAAAATGCGACAAACGGGTACGAATAGCGAAACAAGGCTCTAAGGAATAGTGAGTTATCCATAACTCATGCGAAAAATCAGGTTACGGAAAAAGATTGCGCCGTTCCTCCCCGTTTTGCGTACCAACACCGGACTCTTCACCAACTAATTTTGAAACCCAAAAATTAAGGACAATGAAGAGTACATTTTCAGTAATCTACTACCTCAAGCGTCAGGTAGTGAAAAAGGACGGGACAGTTCCCGTCATGGGACGCATCACAGTTGACGGCAGCCAAACGCAGTTCAGCTGCAAGCTGACTGTCGATCCGAAATTGTGGGACACCAAAGGTGGACGTGTCACGGGCAGAAGCACGGCGGCACTCGAAACGAACCGTATGCTTGACAAGATGCGGGTACGCATCAACAGGCACTATCAGGAAATCATGGAGCGTGACAACTTCGTCACGGCGGAGAAGGTGAAGAACGCCTTTCTCGGACTGGAACACCGCTACCACACGCTGATGCAGGTGTTCCGCCAGCACAACGAGGACTACGAGAAGCAGGTGGAGGCAGGCATGAAAGCCAAAGGCACGCTGTTGAAGTACCGCACCGTTTACAAGCACCTGCAAGAGTTCCTCGACATCCGCTACCATGTGAAGGACATCGCCCTGAAAGAGCTTACCCCGGCTTTCATCTCCGATTTCGAGATGTTCCTGCGCACGGACAAGCACTGCTGCACCAATACCGTGTGGCTGTATGTCTGCCCGCTACGGACGATGGTTTTCATCGCCATCAACAACGAGTGGCTGACACGCGACCCGTTCCGCGAGTATGAAATCAAGAAGGAGGAAACGACACGCAGTTTCCTGACCAAAGAGGAAATACGCCTGCTGATGGACGGGAAACTGAAAAACGCCAAACAAGAACTGTACCGTGACCTCTACCTGTTCTGCGCCTTCACCGGGTTATCGTTTTCGGATATGCGCAGCCTCACAGAAGAGAATATCCGCACCTACTTCGACGAACACGAGTGGATAAACATCAACCGCCAGAAAACGGGCGTGGTGTCCAACATCCGCCTGCTCGACATCGCCAACCGCATAATCGGCAAATACCGGGGGCTGTGCGAGGACGGCAGGATATTCCCCGTACCGCATTATAACACGTGCCTTGCCGGTATCCGTGCCGTCGCCAAGCGTTGCGGCATCACCAAGCATATCACGTGGCATCAGAGCCGCCACACGGCAGCCACGACGGTATTCCTCTCCAACGGCGTACCCATCGAAACCGTCAGTTCCATGCTCGGACACAAGAGCATAAAGACGACGCAGATTTACGCTAAGATAACGAAAGAGAAACTCAATCAGGACATGGAGAACCTTGTGGCAAGATTGAGCGGCATTGAGGAATTTGCAGGTTGCACCATCTAAAAAAGAGGAGCCATGAAACGTGACATAATCATCATAGATAACAAGGCGGTCAGCGTAACCGGTAACGACGTATGGATGGCCGCCACCGAAATCGCCGGACTGTTCCATACGACCGTCCCGGCAGTGAACGCCGCCATCAAAGCTGTCCGCAAGTCGGACGTGCTGAACGACTACAAGGTATGCCGTTACATGCAACTTGAAAACGGGCTGTACGCGGACGTGTACGCGCTTGAAATCATCATACCCGTCGCCTTCCGGCTGAACACCTACAACACCCACCTGTTTCGCACATGGCTGGTGGGAAAGGCACTCTCACAAGAGAAACGGCAGGCATACGTGATGTTCATACAGAACGGAAAAACTGGGTATTGCTGATTGCGCATACCCCATAAGACAAGAAACGGGCAGCACCACAAAAGGTGTCGCCCGTTTCCTTTTTCATGCCAGCGTCACTCCAGCGGCTTGCGGTAGTTCGCTTCCAGTACCTCGCGCAACCCCGTTTCCGGGTAAAGCACCTTCCCTCCCAAAAGTATGAAGGGCAACACGCGGTTGTTGCGGTATTCCTGCAAGGTGCGTCGGCTTACACGGAGCAGTTCCGCCACCTCGCCGTCCGTCAGGTAACGCTCCCCGTCCAGCGGAGGACGGTAATTCTCCAGAAATGCGGACAGCCATTTTGAGCCTTTGCGCATATCCTGCATCACAGAGGCTATCGGCTCGTCTTCCATCGTAAAAACATCGTTGTTCTCGTTTATCATAACTTCGGATTCAGTGGGTAAATAAATCAAATCATCTGCCGTGCGGATAGAGTGTACCGATAAGCGGTATCAACCGCTTTACCTCCTCCGGCTTGTAATAAAACCTGCGGTTTATCTGCGAGTAGCCGATAAGCCGCCTGTCACGCAGCGTCTGCAACGTACGCGGCTTATTCTCAACTGCCCGCAGACCTCCTCGCCCGTGAGCCATCTTTCCATGCGCCCCGTGTCGCTTTTGCGCCTCAGTGCGGCGACCTTCTCCGAGAGTGCGCCGAATGTCGCCACCATCATCTCGAAAGTCTTTTTCTCAATTGATACTATTTCCATATTCATGCAATTATCGGTTTGCCCGCAAAGGTAACGATACACTCCCGGACACGTGCCGTTTTCCACTGAAAGGCTGCCTGTTGCGCCGTTTGACCGGGTTACGGAGCCATCTTCCGTAAAAATCTTACGTGAGTCACGTAGTGAGTTGTTAAAGCCCCTTTTGTTTATTGCCGAATTTTGCCGCAGATACAAAAAGAAAGGACTGAATATGAAAGTGATAACAATGGAAAGTTCCGTCTTCCGGTCATTGACGGAACAGATAGCGGAGATTGCGGCACACGTCCGTGCCGTCTCCGGTGACAAGAGAGCGGCATCGCCCGACAGGTTGCTCACCACACGCGAGGCGGCGCACCTGCTTAACGTGAGTACCCGCACCCTCCAGCGTATGCGCAGCGAGCAACGCATCGGCTATGTCGTGCTTCGCGGCAAATGCCGCTACCGGCAGTCGGAAATCGACCGCCTGCTTGATGAGAGTACCGTCAACGAGGACGCGGCGACACCGCAGGAACTGAAACGCAACCACACGTTGCGCACGGGCGGCAACCCCAAAGGAAGGAGGACATAGGTCATGGAACTGCTCACACGAAACAACTTCGAAGGCTGGATGCAGAAGTTGATGGAACGGCTCGACCGTCAGGACGAACTGCTGCTGGCGATGAAGGCTGAGGGGAAACAGCCTACTATCACGGAAAGCATCCGCCTTTTCGACAATCAGGACTTGTGCATGCTGCTTCAGATAAGCAAGCGCACCCTGCAACGCTACCGCAGTGTCGGCGCATTGCCCTACAAGACACTGGGCAAGAAAACCTATTACAGCGAGGAGGACGTGCTGACATTCCTTTCCAACCATATCAAGGACTTCAAAAAGGAAGATATAGCCTTCTACAAGGCTCGTATCCATAATTTCTTTCATAAATAACCCATTAAAACATTTTTCAGATGGCAAAGAAAAAAGACGAAAAGGACGTGCTGGTAGTCCGTGACGAGGAAGACGGGCGAGATCAGCGTGGTTGCCGGGCTGAACGCGGACGGCACACCCAAGCGCACCCCCGCGAAAGCGGAAAACGCGCAGAGTTTCCTGCAATTCGACCGACACGGCGACGTGCTGGACAACTTCTTCAAGAACTTCTTCCGGCAGTGCAAGGAACCCAGCCGCTTCGGTTTTTACCGCATCGCGGCAGACCAAGCCGAAAATCTCTTGGAGGTGATGAAGCAACTGCTGAAAGACCCCGAAGCGAACAAGGAGCTGCTTGCCCCTCACAAGGTGGACACCTCCGACTACGAGAAAAAGGTGCAGGAAGAACTGGCAACCGAAAAACAAGAACCTCAAAAACAGGAAAACATGGAGCAACAAAAAGAACAACAGGAAGATCCCGAACAGACGCAGGGCAAACGGGGCTACCAGCCATCGACGAGAGCAAAATCAACTGGCAGGAGCTGGAGGACAGATGGGGCGTGAAGCGTGACGACCTTGAAAAGTCCGGCGACCTTACGAAGATGCTCCACTACGGCAAGTCCGACTTGGTGAAGGTCAAGCCCACCTTCGGCGGCGAAGCATTCGAGCTGGACGCCCGCCTTTCCTTCAAGAAGGACGGCGAGGGAAACATCAGCCTCGTGCCGCACTTCATCCGCAAGGAGCAGAAACTGGATGAATACAAGGAACACAAATTCTCCGACGACGACCGGAAGAACCTGCGCGAGACGGGCAACCTCGGCAGGGTCGTGGACATCGTGGAGAAGGAAACGGGCGAGATTATCCCCTCCTACATCAGCATCGACCGCAAGACGAATGAGATCACGGACATTCCGGCGAGCAAGGTACGCATCCCGGAGCGCATCGGCAAGACGGAAATCACCAAGCAGGAGCAGGATATGCTCCGCGCCGGACTGCCCGTGCGCGACAAGCTCATCGAGCGCAACGACGGCAGGAAGTTCGTCACCACTCTGCAAGTGAACGTGGAGCAGCGCGGCGTGGAGTTCGTGCCGGGAACCGGAAGGTCGCCCCGTACCGTACAGACGCAGGAAACCAAAGGCGACACGTCGAAAAGTCAGGCGCAAGGCGGGGAAAATGCCACACAGACCAAGAAGGAGCAACGCCGCAACACGTGGACGAACGAGGACGGCAGCATCCGCCCCATCAGCAAATGGAGCGACGTGAACTTCACCGAACAGCAGAAAGCCGACTATGTGGCGGGCAAAGCCGTGAAACTGGAGAACGTGACCGACAAGCAGGGCTTCCATGCCACGATGTATATCAAGTTCAACCCGGAGAAGGGTCGCCCGTACCGCTACGAAACAAATCCCGACATCGGGCAGCAGGTCGCCCCGTCCAACGAGAGCCGCACGCAGGTGGCGGTGAACAACGAGGGCAAGACCAACGAGGCGACAAAGAACCTGAAAGAGCCTTTGCAGAAAGGTCAGACCACTCCGAAGGACGCCCGCCAGCAACAGCAGCAGGACAAGCCGCAGAAGAAAACGGGCAAGGGCATGAAAGTATAGACCGATGTCCGCCACTGAATCCAAAATAAAATCCAAAGTATCAACAAAAAAGAAGAAGACATGAAGACAATCATTGCAGAAAAGCCCTCCGTGGCACGTGAAATCGCCCGCATCGTGGGCGCGACAAAGAGA
>ENA-OQHP01000426-OQHP01000426.1-human-gut-metagenome-genome-assembly--contig:-NODE-426-length-13547-cov-2.292250_pt1 | contig 13547 bp, 19 predicted proteins | sample MGYA00242563_ERZ504717 | MGnify/ENA primary metagenome ERZ504717 (study PRJEB26092, sample SAMD00036212) | human gut metagenome | host: Homo sapiens | study: EMG produced TPA metagenomics assembly of... | reverse complement strand
TTGTATTTTTGAATTCTAAATAATACGGATTATAAACTAACTATGTACAAAAAATATATCATTGGTTTATTTACTTTATGCTGCGCAGGCAACGCTGCGGCACAAAGCTTGGCGCAAGCCAAACAACTTTCCTGAACGGAGAATTGAACAAGCCAAACCTGCTTTCCAAAAGCTGGTAAAGCAAGCCCCTTCTAACGCCAATTATAATTATTGGTATGGTGCATGTTGTTATGAAACAGGAGAAAAAAAGAAGCACAGCCCTACCTTGAAAAAAGCGCCGCCCGCAAAGTCATTGACGCATACCGCTACTTAGGAAAACTATATTATGACATCTATCGGTTTGACGATGCCGTAGATAACTACGAACAACACATAGAATGGTTGGAAAAGAAAAAACGCCCTACCGAAATGGCTGAAGCAGAGCTGGAACAAATAAAGCAAGCAGCCCGTATGATAAAAGGAGTGGAAAACATTACTGTAATAGACAGCTTTGTAGTCGATAAAAATGATTTTCTAAAAGCATATAAAATCAGTAGAGAATCGGGGGCACTCTATCACGATCCTGCCATATCCGGGACTGTCTATCAGACCGAAATGGGCAATAAAGTACTCTACGGAAACCAAAGCACAGACGGCAAGATGCAACTGTACTCCCGTATCCGTCTGTTGGACGGCTGGAGCGAGCCCGAACCTCTCACGTCCCTTAATGAACAGGGAAATGTAAACTATCCCTTCTTAATGTCAGATGGCATTACCTTGTATTATGCATCGGATGGAGAAGGCTCTTTGGGAGGATACGATATTTTTGTAACTCGCTATGATTCGGAAAATAGCAATTATCTTCGTCCCGATAATATAGGAATGCCATTTAACTCTCCCGCCAATGACTATATGTATGCCATTGATGAATTCAACAATATCGGCTGGTTTGCTTCAGACCGCTATCAGCCTGATAACAAAGTCTGTATCTATGTGTTTGTACCGAACTCTTCAAAAGAAGTATACAATTATGAAAGTACAGACGAACAGATCATCATAAATGCAGCCAGCCTGCGCTCTATCCGTACCACTTGGAAAGATGAAGAGAAAGTACGAACCGGCAAGCAACGCCTGGCAGCCATAATGTATGCCAAAGAATCCGGAGAACAACAAAAAGACTTCACCTTGATAATAGATGATTCTGCCGTTTACCACACATTGAACGACTTCCGCTCTGCCGAAGCACGCAAACTTACCAGCAAAGAATACAAAAGCAGAAGGATTATGACAACCTGAAGAAAAATCTGGATGACAAGCGCGAACAATATGCCCAAGGGAACAGTGCACGAAAGAAGAATCTGACACCCGCCATTTTGGAATTGGAAAAACGTACTGAACAACTTCTGAAAGAAATGGCCCAACTGGATATCAGTGTCCGCAACGAAGAAATAAAGAAGTTGAAACACTAATACAAAGATATTTATGGAAGTATTTATTATCGTATCGCTCATCTTGGCAGGACTACTTCTCTTTATTGTAGAGGTTTTCCTTATTCCCGGCATCAGTATAGCCGGAATAGCATCAGCCATCTGCCTGCTATATGCCAACTATTACGCTTTCGACACATTAGGACCGATAGCAGGATTCATTACTTTGATAGCATCCGTCCTAAGTTGCATAGCCATTATCGTTTGGTTTATGCACTCAAAAACCATGGACAAGCTTTCTTTGAAGAAAACACTGGATTATAAAATCGATCCCCTAAAAGGAACCCATATCCGCATCGGAGACAAAGGCATAGCAATAACCCGCCTTGCACTGATAGGCAATGCAAACTTAACGGACACATCATCGAAGTGCGCTCTGCCGATGGTTTGATTGATGAGAATACTCCCATTTATGTAGAAAGAATGGTTGAAGGAACGGTGATTGTACGCAAATTCAACCAATGATAGGGAAATGACTTACAAATACGAATTTATCAGGTTTCTTGATTGACATTCTCATTCAAGCATATTTTAGACAATAGTGAAAACAGCAAAAACTTGATATTGAGCTGTTCAAATATAAATATTTACTTTTAAACAACTGATTATTATGATCGAACCCAACTATCTTCCTTTCATCCTTATAGGAGGTGGAATTATTTTCGTGGTACTATTCTTTCATTATGTGCCATTTTTCCTCTGGCTGTCTGCCAAAGTTTCGGGGGTACGCATCTCATTGGTGCAATTATTCTTAATGCGCATCCGTAATGTCCCTCCTTATGTCATTGTCCCGGCAATGATTGAAGCACACAAAGCCGGCTTAAGCAACATAACCCGAGATGAATTGGAAGCTCATTATATGGCAGGCGGGCATGTGGAAAAGTAGTGCACGCACTAGTATCCGCGTCCAAAGCCAATATCGAACTGTCTTTCCAAATGGCAACTGGTATTGACCTAGCCGGTCGTGACGTATTCGAAGCCGTGCAAATGTCAGTGAACCCTAAGGTTATTGACACCCCTCCCGTTACCGCTGTAGCCAAAGACGGCATACAGCTTATAGCTAAAGCTCGTGTCACCGTACGCGCCAATATCCGCCAATTAGTAGGAGGTGCCGGAGAAGACACGATTCTAGCACGTGTTGGTGAAGGTATCGTGTCCTCTATCGGATCGTCCGAAAATCACAAATCCGTATTGGAAAATCCTGATTCTATCTCTAAATTAGTACTCCGCAAGGCTTAGATGCCGGTACGGCTTTCGAAATCCTGTCTATTGATATAGCTGATATTGATATAGGCAGAAATATTGGAGCTGCTTTACAAATAGACCAAGCCAATGCCGACAAGAATATTGCACAAGCCAAAGCAGAAGAACGCCGTGCAATGGCCGTCGCCTTGGAACAGGAAATGAAAGCCAAAGCAGAAGAGGCACGCGCGAATGTAATTCAGGCAGAAGCCGAAGTGCCCAAGGCCATGGCGGAAGCATTCCGTAGTGGCAACCTAGGTATTATGGACTATTACCGCATGAAGAATATACAAGCAGATACCTCCATGCGTGAAAATATTGCAAAACCCGAAACAACTTTCGGTAATGAGCCATTAAGTAAATAAAACTAGTATTCAACGATTAATATATTTTTCTTGGATGCGAATGGAACTGTTTTTCTCTTGATAATGCTAATATCAATGAAAGTTTATAAATCCGTAACATCTACATCTAGGAAATAATCTGTTTGCATACTCATTAAAAAGACAAGAAATATAACATTAATTATACTGGCCATTAACCACAAAAATAAAGATTATGAAAAAATATTATGCAGAATCTGAGTTGATTATCAATCCCGACGGCTCTATCTTCCACCTTCATATCAACCTGAACAGTTGGCAAATAAAATAATTCTAGTAGTGACCCCGGGCGTGTAGCATTAGTAGCTTCTCATTTCGATACTAAAGAATGTGAAATAGAAAGCCGTGAGTTCAAGACCATTACCGGTACTTATAAAGGAAAACGTCTCACCGTAGTTTCCACCGGTATAGGTTGTGACAATATAGACATTGTGATGAATGAATTAGATGCTTTGGCCAATATTGATTTCAATACCCGTTATGAAAAAGACCACTTGCGCCAATTGGAATTAGTACGTATCGGTACATGTGGCGGATTACAGCCTTATACTCCTGTTGGTACCTATGTTTGTTCTGAAAAGTCTATCGGTTTTGACGGACTGCTTAATTTCTACGCCGGACGCAATGAGGTTTGCGATCTGAAATTAGAACAAGCTTTTATAGATTACATGGGGTGGGAAGGTAATGTATGCATCGCCCACCCATACGTTATTGATGCCGACCGGGAATTAATAGACCGCATTGCGCAAAATGATATGGTCCGTGGCGTAACTATCGCCGCAGGAGGTTTCTTTGGTCCGCAAGGACGAGAACTCCGTATCCCATTGGCCGATCCTAAACAGAATGAAAAGATTGAGAAATTTGAATACAATGACTATCGCATCACTAACTTTGAAATGGAAGTTCCGCCCTTGCCGGATTAGCACGCTTGATGGGACACAAAGCCATGACTGTATGTATGGTGATTGCCAACCGACTAATAAAGGAAGCCAATACCGGCTATAAAACTCTATTGATGGTTTGATAGAAAAAGTCTTGGAAAGAATATAATTCCCAATTTAGTTGTCTATATAATATGGATAAGATTCACCGGATCATCTATCAAGACTTATTCTTATTATTATCCAGAAGAAGATTGGCATAAACAGATTTTTTACAGAATAAGCCAACTCTTTTTACCTAACAGGGGACATCGCTTCATAGAAGACCATTTTTTGTAAAAAAAACAACAAGATGTCCCTCATAAAACAAATAAAAATATGGAAACCAGTTTCAAACAAACAACTAGTAATAAAGTAGAACGTTACCGTCTTTTCCTCCCTCAGTTTGAACTTTTAATATCAGATGAAAAAGAAGAAATAAGTGTTTTGGCCAATACTGCTGCTGCTCTTCGGGAAGCCTTCGGCTTTTTGGGTAGGTTTCTATCTGGTTAAAGACGACCAACTTATTTTAGGACCTTTTCAGGGAAGCACCGCCTGTTATCGCATCCATAAAGGAAAGGGAGTATGTGGAACCTCATGGGCAGAAGCTCGAACCTTGATAGTGCCCAATGTAGAACAATTCCCCGGACATATAGCCTGCAGTTCTCTTTCCCGCTCCGAAATTGTTGTTCCTATTCTTGCTAATGGACAAGTAAAGGGAGTATTGGATATTGACAGTAATCTATTAAACTTTTTAATGAAACAGACCGCCGTTATTTAGAAGAAGTAACAGCCATTGTAGCTAAAACATTATATTATTAACCAAATGAAAATGATAAACCAAGATACAATCTGTGCCATTGCCACCGCCCAGGGAGGAGCCATCGGAATAATTCGTGTATCTGGCCCAAAAGCGATTGAAATAACGTCACGCATATTTACACCCGCCACAGGCAAGCCACTGACAGAACGAGCACCATATACTCTTACTTTTGGAAAGATTTGTTCCCCAAAGCGAAAAATTAATAATACACTTTTCCAACAAACGAGTGAAATTCCGCAAGAAAAAAGTGAAACGTTACAAAAACTTCGTCAATTACTTCTCTGCAGAAGAAGTAATTGACGAAGTTTTAATTTCCTTGTTCCGCGCCCCCCATTCTTATACCGGTGAAGACAGTACGGAAATCATGTGTCACGGTTCATCTTATATCCTGCAGCAAGTTATACAACTCCTGATCTATAATGGATGTCGTGCCGCTCTACCAGGTGAATACACCCAACGTGCTTTTCTAAACGGAAAAATGGACTTGAGCCAAGCCGAAGCTGTGGCCGATCTGATAGCCTCATCGTCTGCCTCCACCCATCGCCTAGCCATGAGCCAGATGCGCGGAGGATTCAGTAAAGAACTTTCTAACCTGCGTAACCAATTACTTCATTTCACTTCGTTAATGGAATTAGACTGGATTTCAGTGATCATGAAGAACTAGAATTCGCCAATCGTGACGAACTGAGCAGTCTAGCTACCCATATCGAACAAGTTATTGCCCGGCTAGCTCATTCTTTCAGTGTAGGAAACGCAATCAAGAATGGCATTCCTGTAGCAATTATCGGAGAAACGAATGCCGGAAAATCTACCTTACTGAATGCGTTGCTGAATGAAGAAAAAGCCATTGTCAGTGATATCCATGGAACGACCCGTGACGTAATAGAGGATACGATCAATTTACAAGGTGTCACATTCCGATTTATTGATACAGCTGGAATCCGCCAAACGAACGATACAATAGAAAATCTAGGGATAGAACGTACTTTCCAAAAGATGGACCAAGCATATGTCATTTTATGGATGATAGACTCTACAGATACCCAAAGGCGGTTCGAAGAATTAAAAGCCGACATTCTTCACACTGCGAAGGGAAAAAGATGATTATTTTATTTAATAAGTCAGATCTGTTACTAGCAACACAAAAAGAAGAAGTTGTCAGCCATATTGCTGACATGAAAGTGGAAAAACTATTTATCTCAGCAAAGAAAAGGGAAAATATAACGATTCTGGAAAAGAAGTTAGTACAGGCAGCTGCCTTACCGGAAGTCAACCAAAACGATATTATCATTACAAATGTACGCCATTACGAAGCATTAACACGAGCATTGGATTCTATTCATAGAGTACAGGAAGGATTGCAATTGGAATTATCAGGAGATTGGTAAGTGAGGATTTAAGACAATGTATCCACGAACTAAGTGAGATTGTTGCAGAAGGAGGTATAACCTCGGAAGAAACATTGCAAAATATATTTCAAAACTTTTGCATCGGCAAATAGCTAACTATCTGATTATCAGATAGTTATACAGTCAAAACCTATAATTTCTGATAGAAAATGACTTATATAGATGGAAAATAAGCTGTTTTGAGAACCATATTTTCTCTTTTTAGCATATGTTTTCCTCATTTTTGTCCCCAGTTTGTCCTCTATAGTGGCATCGGGGGACAAAATTATGTCCCCCGATGTATTTTTTGAGATTTTCTCTATAAAATCCGTCAAAATCATAAATATTTGATGTCTGAATAATATTTTTTTATTTCTCAGCCTCGAATATATTCAAATTTTATAACGCTGATAAACAAATATATACATTAAAAATATTCGGGTCAGAAATTACAACAGATGATATTCTATTATAGAAACAAATAATATTCTATTGAAATATTTATTTTTACTTTTACATAAGTCAGATCTACGGTTCCAAGTTTAAAAAGAGACATTCAGTAAATGTCCCTTAAATGTAATCATTAAAGTTTCAAACTCAACTGGAGTTAATCCGGAGTTAATCCGGTGCTGCAAGCACCGGTCTATGGGTGTGAAGAATATTGCAACAAGCTTTTTATACTTCAAAGATATTCCAAAGATAGCTTTTAATCAACTATTAGATATAAACTCTAATAAGATATGGCTTAGATGTTCTTATAAGCATATATCACCAATCTTAAGATAATACTATCAAATAAAAAAGCCCTCTTTTAAAAGAGGGCATAGGATATCAAGTACACCTGAAGAAGAAGGTTTATAAGGAATACTCTCTTTACCCTACATAACGAAGATACTAATTTTATATAAATAAAACTATTGCTGTCCAATAAAACTTTTCGATTACCTTATAGCTTATTGATATATACACAATTATAAAGCAATCTCAATTTAGAGAAAGGACTTGTACATAAAAACAATATTTATAATCATCCCATCAAATATATTTATCAGACACTAATAATAAAACAAGTCCCGAGGAATTTGCATAACATCTTTAACCTCACAGCCATTATGCATCATTAGATACTATATTTTATGCAGCTATTTAAGAAATTAATAGTCCGAGCAAAATTAGGTATTCCCCAATATGCTACAATTCTGAATATTTTTTTATTATAATATACCTAAATATGTTTTCTCTTTTCAAACATATTGATATTGACTGCGTCTATCAGCTGAAAACATCATTCTATATTCCTCCCGGTTCCTTCCATGTATATCTCCTGGCTTTCCTCCGCTGCTTTATCAGTCTCAGATTATCACGCTCAAACAGGAACTTGTCCCACTCTCCATATTCAAAATATGTATCCGGTATGTATTCAGTGAGTGAATTCTTCAGTTCAAAACCTTTCCTGGATTTGAACATATCTTCTATAATCCACATCTTAAAAAATTCAAAATATTCAACAAACTGATTCATCTTCATCTCCTGTCTTGATATGAATGTTTTCACGAAACCACCTTCTTCTCCAATCCAGTCACCTAACAGCATTCCGTCATAGCAGTAACCTCTTACATTCTCCTCTTTTTCTTTGCTGTAAAAACAATAGTTACTGTTGAACAGGAAGAACACCTTCATTATTTCCCGATTTGTAACCGGACGGCTGTCCTTATGTATTTTAAAGAACCTTTCTTTGTATCTGTCAAAAAAATGCCCAGTAAAAATAAGAACCACGTCGTTTGTTACTGCACCTACCAATAATTGTCCTTTATACTTGAATAACATTGTGAATGTGGGATTCAAAATACCAACCTCTTTTTTCGACTCTGCATAAAAAGAAATGTACCATTCGTTGAATCTTCGTGTCTTGATATTCGCTTCCCACAACCACGGGAACATTGTCCTTTTTTGAGCTGTTTTCCTGAATTTCCGTACGTAGTTCTTCCATCGTCCTTTTACTTCACTAAAATCTGTCTTGATTTCTCTTATAAGCTCCTCCAGTGTCATTGTGTCAAGTACCATACAAATCTAATCTTTATTCGGTAAAATATCAAGTCATAATTCTATTTGAATACGATTTGTTATTTCCGGTAGGTTGAATAGTAAAATAATTATTTATCACGCAGAAAGATCAGATACGGGAGAAAGAGGACAAAACACTGATTTTCCTCGTTTTTGCAAAATTAATATTTTATTGAAAACACGATATTATAAGAATTAGAATATTTCTTATCCGAACTTCACAGAAAGAAACTACCGGCAGGAAGTACGACAAGTTAAAACAGGAAGGATAGACTTATTAGGAGGTATTACAATCATAAAAACTATAACCAAAGATTATTGTTTTTAAATAAATGATTATATTTGGGAGTATACATCGGTTATAATAGATAAAAATGAAAACTTTTATACAGATTACAAAAATAAAGACAGTATTACTCTATATTATGCAGAGTTTCCCCAAAGGAGTTGAATGTGCAAAGCTTTTTAGAATTCTTTATTTTGCACAACAGGATTATCTTGTCAAATATGGAAAGGTACTTATAGAAGACTCTTTTATGGCATTGAAGTATGGTCCGGCGCGACTTATATTTATAGGGTCCTACAGGCTGTAAAAGAAAAGCCAACAGAAGAAAGCTTTAATGATTTCCTTGCCGGAATAGAAGTGCATGAACAGAAAATTTATGCTTCTGCCAAACCTGATATGAACTACATTTCAGGCTCAGACAAGCGTTGTCTGGATGCTGCCATTACCAAATATAAGGATACAGATCCTTATGACCTGTCAGACCTGTCACACGACTTGGCATGGAAAGAAGCAAGGGCACGTATTAAGGATAATCCTCAAAAGAATCTGATTACCATCATAGATATTGCAAGGGCCGGGAAAGCTAATAAGGAAATGATAGATTATATCCGCGAAAAACAAATTGTAAGAAACGCTTTATCTTAAAATTACCGGTACGCTTGAAAAACTGAAGGCCACAATTGCTGAAGTCGAATTAGTAGATATTCCATCATTTATCGGTTTCACTAAGGAAGGAGTCACATCTATGGATTGCTTATAGTAAGATAGAGCCAGTCTTTTTCTCTACGAATAATGAATTTTCACCAAAATTTAACAACTAACTTCCACTTGCCAATAACAATTCGTTATCTCATTTAAATCGTACCATACGTCCCTAGAAACAGGCACACCTTCAAACATAAAATTCTACATTTAAAAGATTTGCAGTCTGCCGTATATTCAAGCTCTCGCAATACACCTCTGCCGAACTATCGGACATTACCTCTGCAAAGTTAATCTGCAGGTCGGAGTTATTGCATTCCTGCCTGTTGAATGTTTCCAGTAACCCGGTACGGACAGCTGCCCGATACCACAGGCTATCCTTCTTACAGGTTTCTAAAAACAGATCTGATGCTGTCATATTACCATATCTGACCAGAACATAGTCCATTATCTCTATTTCACACTTAGAGAACTCACTGTCATCAAAATCGGCTATAGCTCAATAAAAATTCCACCGTCCCTGAACTCTGTCCTGACAAAGCCTTTCAAAATATAGGGTACGTCTGAAAGGTCAATAAAGACATCCTTTGCCACAGGACCTGCCTGCCACACCTCATATGGCATGCCGATGAATGGAACATGATATTTCAGAGCCATATGTTCCTCCATCAGATACAGAAGTTTCAATAGTTTGTTCCTACAAAGACCTGATGTATGATATGCTATATACACTATAGCATTACCCAGTTTCCGTTTTGTAGATTCAGAGAATTTAAACATAATCAATATATTTCGGTTACAAATTTAAACATTACCCACTAAAATACAAGAAAACAGGTAATGTCTTATAATGATTGCAGCCGTGTAAAACAACAGACAAAGCATTTAGCAAGATAAAAATACAATATAAGCATCTGTTAACCATTAATTAGCGTTATATTTGTCAGATAGAAAAGAACAAGATTATCATGAAAGAATCTATAATCATAAAGAATTTTGGTCCATTGAAAGAAGTGGAAATAGATGATATCAAGCCATTGACCGTATTCATAGGCAAGTCAGCCGGTGGTAAGAGTATAATTATGAAAGTAATAGTACTTATGCGTTACATCTACAAAATGGTAAATATCCGTTCGTATTTGAAAAATGCGAAAATCACCCGTTCTCCATTCAAGCTCCGTTTCAACTCACTGCTACATGATGGACTGAAGGGAATGATAACAGCACAGACCGAAATATATTACACCGTGGAAATTAATGGGAACAAATATACCCTGAAATATACCAACAGAGGTCTGCAGTCTGACATTAACATACCGGACAAGGACTTGATATTCTTCAAAGAAGCTTATGTTTCCGGAATGAGAAGCCTGATTCCTATATGGGCATCCAAAGCAGTCTCAGTAAAGGGAGAAAACCTGGGCTTCTTCTTTCACGAAACCTTCAATGACTTCAATGATGCTACGGATGTCATTAAAGAACAGAAGCTGGAGTATCTGAATCTGAAAATGAAAGTCCGTAAATCAGGCAACAGACCTAAACTATTTACCATTGAATCTTTGCAGAATGATGCTGTACCGATAGAACTGAGATACGCATCTTCCGGTATCCAGACATCAGCTCCATTGGTTGCAATTGTTCATTACTTCGCCCAAGAGTTCTCATTCAAGGACGCTTTCCAACGTTCTGTATTGAACTATCTGTACAAACAGGACCTGCTTACAAAATTCACTCTGGGAATCAACCGGAACAAATTGGGAAAGTATGTCCATATCCATATAGAAGAAGTCGAACTTAGTCTTGCTCCGGAAGATCAAAGAGCCTTTATGAGCAACCTAGTAGAAGAGGTATTCCATAAAAACAAAAAAGACCGCAAACTAGGACTGATGGTATCGACCCACAGCCCTTATATAGTCAATCATCTGAATGTACTGCTGCGTGCCGGATATTTTGAAAAGGCAAGGGAAAACTACCCTTTCCTGGAGAAGGACGACATTGCCGTATATCGTGTAAATGAAGGAAAAATCATTTCACTGATGGCTACAGACAACGATACGGGAGAATATGTAATCAACGCACTTGATATGTCCGATACTATGGAGAGGATATTCGAGGAATATGAGAGTATGGAGGAATAAGGGATTAACAGCACACTGATTGACTTTCTTTAAAAAAGTGCAATCCTCACTTTAAGTCCGGATATTATAAATCAGCTCAGCAGAAAGAAGTCTCATATAAAGAAATCAGCAAAAAACAGGTGTTAGCAAAGACTCGGATTCAACGTTAGTTGCATACTTTGCTTTATCATATGAAACTTAATAAGGATACGTTATAGAAGATATTCCAATAAAATCCAGCCAAGTCCAACAAACCGATATCAGAAGAAAGAGAGGTGGCTGATCTCAAAATAAATTTGAGATGGCCTCTTTTTTCTTTTTAACACTTTCCATTTGAAACTTGTTACAACCAGTTTTAAAGGGTAAATTTGGCTCAAATATCGTTCCTGTCCCTAAATTTTGCGACCAAATGGCAATGGGAAAATGACATATATGGCATCTCATGCAAAAACTGCAAAAGTGATAAATATGCGCCCGTTGACATGTTGGACACCTCATGAAAATTCCTGCAAATACCTGAAAATTGCTGCAAAGGAAATTTGAGAAATAAGTTCCATATCACGTATTAATTTCTCTCCCTCCATTCTACACTCGTCATAAAGTTCTTTTAGCAAATGATAGTTTGTTGTAGTTCTTGTCACTCTCATGTCGCCTTTATGACGAATAACATAAACATATCCTTTGTTTCCAGTTCATCGATATAATCCAATATTTCATTATAGCCGATATAACGCATCACCAGCTGGTGTCTCAGTTTGGGGTACTTATGTAGAAGGAACTTCGGCAAATAGAATTTCTTGTTTGGCTTCCTGTATTCTTTGGGCTTTGTAAGAATTACCACATTGTTTAAAAAGCCATCTTCCCTAGCACGACATACTGGTATAGAATCGCATACACCTCCATCCAACATAGGGATACCGTCTATATATTTTTCAGGACATAAAATGGTGAGTGAACAGGATGCCTGACATATATCCAATAGGCGTTCTTTATTTGTCCGTTCTTCAAAACACTCAGATTCACCGGTAATACATACTGGTTACTATAACAAATCTGTCTTTAGAATTCTTGATTGCTTCAAAATCCAAAGGCATATATTTCTCAGGATAATCTTTTATGAGATATTGAAGATTTATATAACCTTTATAATTTCATAGAGTATCCTCATATTGGCTTTTTCATTGCCTTTTCTGTCTTTCATTTTTTCAAGCCATCTTCCTAAAACGCCTATCTGCCAATAACTTTGCTACATTTTTCTGTTTATCACTTTTTATTCGTACTTTTGTATTATAAAACAAAAGGATGGCCACAAACGAAAAAACCCGTTCTTGATGAACGGGTATATCCTTAACTTGGTTACGTGTTTTGACAACAGAGGCTTTACCAAGCATTACGATACAAAGGTACGACTTTTATTTGAATATGCAAAATGAAATATAAAAAAGTAGTCAGATTATATTCCAATTCGAGGGTCGCCAAATATTACAGGGCGACCAACCGCAACAAAAACAAGGCAGTCATGCTCTATTTTGCCAACATGAAAATAGCACAAGCGTTTCATCCGTTACTGTCTTCATTTGAAGTTATATTACGTAACCAACTGCATTATGCGCTGGCACACCATTTTTCCGATGGTAACTGGATTATCAACCAGAAAACCGGATTCATGATTGCTCCTTCTCTGACATATACGAACAAGCGGACAAAGAAAAAAGTTACCAATGACTATATATTGAAAGAGGTTCTGAAAGCAGAAAAGAAAATTGCCGATCGGGGTGTCAGGGTTACGACTGGGAGAGTAATAGCTGAACAGACCCTGGGCTTCTGGAATAGCTTTTATGAAACACACCACTATGCGCTTTTGGCTGGTGTACCCTGCCGGATTTTCAAGAAACTGCCTCCCGGATTCGGACGTAAGGAGATTAACGATATTATAGTACAAGTTCGTGAACTGCGTAACCGCATCAATCATAATGAGCCGATATGTTTTGTAAACAGAAAATGTGATTTTTCTTATGTGAAGGGTATGTATTGTAGATACTAATTGAAAAGTGCGCCAATATTCCAGTTGAAAATTGCGCCACCATAGGATAAGTATAATGACCTTTGTATAATCCAAATGCAAAGGTAAAATGAAGACTATGGTAGAAAGACAA
>ENA-OQHP01000425-OQHP01000425.1-human-gut-metagenome-genome-assembly--contig:-NODE-425-length-13556-cov-1.389530_pt1 | contig 13556 bp, 19 predicted proteins | sample MGYA00242563_ERZ504717 | MGnify/ENA primary metagenome ERZ504717 (study PRJEB26092, sample SAMD00036212) | human gut metagenome | host: Homo sapiens | study: EMG produced TPA metagenomics assembly of... | reverse complement strand
TATGTTGACTGTCAGATACCGAAGCCACAATAAAGTACCTGAGTTTTAGCAAAGAGTAAGTACCGCAGGTCGCCGTCTGCCGTGGTAGCGCACATACTCCCCGTAATCTACGCTGCGCGGCTAAGATTCTGTACGAAATTATGCTTACAGTCTTCTATGCTTGACGAACCGGCTTTTATGCGCCGTCCATAGCGCATAACGCCTTGCCCAGCCGTCCATGGCTGGGCATTTCTGTGTTTCACGGCATAATTTCTACAGTATCTAAGCCGCTTCGCTATTCGCTTACGGGGAGTATGTGCGCTACCACGGCAGACGGCGCCTGCGGTACTTACTCTTTGCTAAAACTCAGGTACTTTATTGTGGCTTCGGTATCTGACAGTCAACATACAGGATATGGTTTATCAGCCAGTCTGTGAGATACTTGAGGATTCCCATGATCTGCTCATCCTGATCTATCTCCTCATCACTATGATGCTCAATGAACTCATCCAGCTTTTGTACAAATTCCATATGCTGAACCTTCTGTGTAAACATCTTCTTGTAATGTATTGATTCCATGTACTGCTCCTCGTCAGCAAAGTGCTTTACTGTGTAGTCACGGAGCTTCTCCAAGATGATATCCATCTTATCATATTTATCCGGTGTAAACTCATCATGCAGCAGTTCATATGCCTCATCTGCATATTTAAATAACTGCTTGTGCTCTTCATCAATCATATCTATTCCGATATAATATTCTGGTTTCATTTCATACATAATTTCATCCTTCTTTCTTATGTAGTAATATATAAACTTTATGTTTTATCATTAGCAACACTTTAACATCCCAACCAAAATGACTTATGATGTATAACGTAAACAGGTTGCTGAGCGACTATTTCAAGCGCCAGAACCACAAAATATGGTACTGCCGGTCACATCGCAGTGTGGCCGGTGATAACCGGACAGTCATTAATTTATGGATTTATATGCTTCCGGTTGTAGATCAGATGCAGATACATCGCATCGTGGGCACGGACGGCATCGTGGGCTGCAATTGCATCTGCAATTTCACGATGAATTTCGATGGTTTCATCACGCATGGTGAATTTTGCAGACTCACGGATCAGAGGAATTGAACTGTTGATGATAGGAACCAGCTTTGGAACAACTATATTTTTGCTGCTTAAGGCAATAGCAGTATGAAATGCTATATCCTTTTCAGCGTGATTTTTATTTGCAAGAAGGAGCTTTTCGGTATTTTCACATGCAGTAAGTATGTTTTTGATATCTGTCTCATCTGCACGGATAGCTGCCATGGCAGCTATGGATGGTTCGATTAGAAATCTGATTTCCATCAGATCTTTAATCATCTTTTGTTTATCTTCAACAAAGGTCAGGCCGAATGGATCATCAATCATCCCGGGAGTGGCGGAAACATATGAACCGGAGCCTTGGCGTATGGTGATTACATTACGTGATGCGAGTGCTCGCATAGCTTCACGCAGAGAGCTTCTTCCAACATTCAGCCGTTCACACATTACGGTTTCGTTCGGAAGCTTGTCACCCGGCTGCAGATTTTCCTCCAGTATGTATTTGATAATTCTCTCTGCAATCCTTTGGGAAAGAGTTTTTCTTTGGAATTTTGCATGTGATTTGCCTCCTGTTGCCCAATACCTTGATGTTTAGTTTTTCTGTACGTTTAAATATTCTTTCAAATATTTCATTGGCATTCTTTTTGTCTGTAACTCCCGGAAAATATTCCTTATATCCCATAGTTGTTTAAAAACACGCCTTTTTCGCATGGTCTGCCATACAGATATCCCTGCATATAATCTACATGGATTTCTTTCATTGCGCCAGCCCACTCTTCCTTCTCAATTCCCTCAATGCAGATTTTTATATTTACACTGTGAACCATCTCTATAATCTTTCTGAACAGCTCATGGTCCTTTTCACTGCGCATCGCCATTGCCGTAAATCCTTATCTATTTTACATTAGTCCGGTTCTATCTCACTGATATAGCGAAGATTTGAATAGCCTGTTCCAAAATCATCTATTATGAACTGGATATTATTCTCATCAAGCTTTTTCCTGAAGCTGCAAAAACATGGCGTCATATCCATGAATCCACTCTCTGTCATTTCGATACAGATGGATTCAGGTCTCAGATTGTTTGCCCGGATAGCAGTAAGGATTTTATTTGCCATACTTCCACGCATAATCTGTATATATGATACATTGATATTTACCCTGAAATCCGCAATATACTGCTGCATTTCACGGCACATTTTTGCTGCTTCGTTCAATACAAACTCTCCAACCGGAATGATGAGCCTGCTCTTCTCCAGTAAAGGAATAAACTCAACCGGGGAAATCATTCATCGCCCTCATCCGAATGCATGAAAAACCGTAAAAGTGCCTCTGCACCGATTATTCGATCAGCACTATCTAAGATAGGCTGATAATATACCTCAAAGCCTTCAAAATCATTTACAGTTGCGCTACGAAGCGCACTCAGGATGGTATTTTTGCGCAATGACACTTTATAATCCTCTTCCTCGAAGAAATAAAGGCTTCCTCCGCCTCTTTTTTTGCGCATTTTAAAGAAAAATCCGACTTTTTCCTGCACTCTATTGCGTCCTCTGCCAGTGTTGATATATCTGTCACTCCGGCAGAAATCGAAAAGATTGATTTATAGTTTTCATCAACTATAAACTCATCAATTTTTTCACCTATCCTTTTGAACAACTGCACCACATCATCCTGCGATTTGCTAAGCATATCCACAAGCATATACTTATCTGTAACAAGATGATATATTCTCTGACCGCTTGAGAGACATTCTGCTATGCATTCGGCCACTCTTTTAAGTATGTAGTTGCCATATATCTGACCCTGAACATTATTGATTATCCCAAAATCGTCAATTCCAATCTGTATGAAATAACCTGACAGCTTCTCTTTAGGCTGTGAATAGAGATATGATGCCATCTCCTTTTCACCTAACAGCCCACTGATATTGTCAGCTCGCTGCCTTGTTCCTGTCTCGTTCATGCAGCCTATAATATATCGTGGTTTCCCCGCCTCGTCATTGATGACTCCCCACGGCAGTTAATCCATACCGGGAGATTTTTGCTGTTCATCAAACGACATAGCACGTTGTACCTTTTTTCTTTTCCATCATATATTTTACGCTTGTGATTTTCGAGCAGCTTACGGTCTTTCTCATAAACCAATGTACGAAGATGCTTTGTTGCATCATTCATAAATTTATCAGGAAGCATAAAACGCTCTACCGCTGACTGTGATATCCTCAGTGTATCATTCTTTAAATCTATAATATACAGATAATCATCCATACAAGGTGCAATTAAGTCTATCAGACTTCCTGCCTCCTGCTCGTCAAGTATTTTATATGCATCAAAAGCCCTCATTAAATTTCACCTTCTATTATATTACTCTTCAATGTCTGAGATTTTGAATTTTGCTATCATTTCACTCAGATTTTCTGATTCACTGCTCATCTGCTGGCTCGCAGCCGCACACTCCTGTGATGTTGCTGAATTGGTCTGTACAACATCATTGATCTGCTCAATTCCTTCGTTAATCTGCTTGATCTCACTGGTCTGGGTCTCCAGTGTATCAGCTATATTAGTCACCTCTTTTGTAATCACCTTAGAGTTCTCTGCTACTTCTTCAAGCTGTGAAGCTGTCTGCTCTGCAATATTCATGCCTTTTTCAACAGCCTGCACAGATGTCTCTATAAGCGCAGCTGATTCCTTTGCAGCCTGTGCACTTTGATCGGCAAGCATATTTACCTGATTTGCCACAACCGCAAAGCCTTTTCCTGCCTCCCCTGCTCTTGCTGCCTCAATAGAAGCGTTTAATGCAAGCAGGTTGGTCTGTGATGCAATCTCATTAATGGTTGATATAATCTGATCTATCTGTTTAGAGGCTTCGTTTATTTCATGCATAGATGTAACCATCTCCTGCATCTTTCCATTGCTTTCCCAAATTGCACCTCCAAGCTCATCCACTCTTCCACTGATTTCCTTTGCACTCTTTGAATTCTGCTCCACCTGCTCTGAAACTCCCTCAACCGTCGCTGTCAGTTCCTCTACAACCGCAGCCTGATTGGTTGCACCGTCTGCAAGGTCATTTGAGCTTGCAGCTACCTGCTCTGCCGCACTTGAAACCTCGCTTGATACATTCTGGATTCCCTTTATGGTGACTGCCATACTTTTTTCAAATTCCATAAATGAATGTAAAATACCTACAAAATCGCCTCTCCACTCTACTTCCGGCTGTGCATCAAAATGTCCGTCCGCAAAGAGCTTCATCGACCTGTCTATATCATCCACATATGAGCCGAGAATACGGATAGACTTTCTCATGCTGTGTGCCAATCTACCGATTTCATCCTCTGAACGGTAATCAAGTGTGCTGTGAAGATTTCCTTCTGTCAGCTCCTTTGCCACTTCCTCGATTGCATGTAATGGCTCAAGGATTGTATCAAGCACGATCTTTCCTGTTCTCTTTGTCAACTGCCATGCACATATCAGACAGATAATGATGACTATGAGTCCGACTGCAGCACATACATATGTCCTTACAACTGCCTGATGGTTCTTTCGTCAGTCAGCTTGTTGATTTCCTTTGCAAGCTCAACTGTTTATTTAACTTTGGTGTACACTCATTGATAATCTGATCAACAGCCTCATCCTTCTGTCCGGCTTTAATCTTATCCATGATTGAGTATCCGATATTCGCCCAGTCAGAAAGAGCCTTTGAATATTCATTATACTGATTCTCAGGAACGATACCTGATTTTTTTATTGTTTTTAACTGCACATCAACATCTTCAAGCTTTTCTTTTGCGCCCTGCTCATAGTCGTCATATGTTGATTTGTCAGGATTAAGTGCCATCTCTCTTACATTTCTAGCCGCTGCATTTACATTTATTCTACATGTCTTAACCGCCTGATCGGCAGCATTTACCTTGTTTACATAGTTTAACATATTGAAAAACAACACACCAATGACCGCAATCGAAAGCAGTCCCGAAATAAGCATCATGGTAATAACCATTCTATAGCCATAGTTAATCCTTTCACCCAATGCATGTTTTCCAATTTCTTTTTCATCGCATCTTTTTTTGAAGACATAGTTTGTTATTTCCTCCTATCTTATGATACCTTTTGACCCTTTAATCATATTATTATTTATACTCAAGTCTGAATTCGTCAGATGAATTTAGTATAGTACTATTTTTCTAAGGGCACAATACTGTATTCTCAATAATCTTTATGTGAATCTTTCTATTAAATTATGTGGTTTTGCACAAAATGGTATGATTTTTTCGCAATTCCCTCAAAATACGTATGATGATTTTTATCTTGTTTTATGTAATGATGCAAGTCCCGGCTGCCCGACCGGCACACACAGCTTCCCCACGTGCGAATAGCGAAGCTGCTTAGATACTGCAGAAATTATGCCATGAAGCACAGAAACGCTCCTGCACGGACGCAGGGGCGAGGAGAACCGCGCCACGGACGGCGCGTTTCGACGGTTTCGTCAGGCATAGAAACCCTTCAAGCATAATTCCGTACAGTATCTTAGCAGTGCAGCGTAGCACGCGGGGAAGCTGTGTGTGCCGTTCGGGCAGCCGGGGCTTACAGTTATATATTCAAGAAAAATCAGCTCAGAAGTGAAAATGCAAATACCACGATGCCAAGTATTACAAGCACAATACCTGTGGCACGATTTAAGGTTTTTGCGGATGCCTTGTTTGCAAAGACCGCTGCAATTCTCGCCCAAAGGAGTGTAAATGCAATACATAAAAGCAGCACAAACCAGTCCGGTTTCCACCGATGGCAAAGTGCGAGGCAGCTCCTGTAAAGGCTGTAAATGCATGATAAATACGCTCGTTCCGACTGCAGTCTTAAGCTCATAGCCAAGCACCGATGTGAGGATGAGGAGCATCATCATACCGCCTCCCGCACCTATGAAGCCACAGATAAATCCGATAAGCACGCCGCAGATGATTGACTGGACAGCTCTCTTTTTAGCTGAAACTCCCTGCATGGCCTCCTTTGTTGTCATGACAGGACGGACTATAAACTTGATTCCGAGTAAAAATGTCATAAATACCGAAAAGTTGCCCATTGTTGCTGACGGCACAAGGCTTGATACATAGCTTCCGACAACCGTGAAGCATAAAACCGTGACCATCATTATGAGCCCGTTTTTTACATCAAGGTTCTTGTTCTTTCCATATGTATAGGCTGACACTGCGCTGGCAAGTACATCAGACGACAGGGCTATTCCCACTGCCATATAAGGATCCATTCCCCAAAAATGTAATGAGCATAGGGCTTATTACTGCTGCTGCGCTTAGTCCCGCAAAGCCAGTTCCAAGGCCTGCGCCCATACCGGCAAAAAATGTTACTATTATAGTTATTAATGTGCTCATTTGTGTGATTTCCTCCTGATTATTTCATCCATATTATTCTCAAGCTGTTCCATAACAATCGTCAGCTGCTTTTTCTGCTCCTCATCTATCCCTGCAAACAGATTTGCTGTAAACTGCTGCTGTATACGCCTTCCTCTTTCAATGACAGTCCCGGCCTTTTTTGTACAGACAAGCTCCGTCTTCCTCCTATCATTTTCCACAGGTTTTCTCTCCAGATAGCCTTCATTCACAAGCTTATCAACATTTACAGACACAAGATTTGCCTTGATTTTTCTTATTTCAACTATATCCCTTGCCGTCTTATATTCCGGATTGTTCGCCAGAAACATGAGTATATCAAAGGCTGTCTGCGGAAGCTTTAGCTCATGGCACAGTGGTCTGCACTCATCGCTGTAGGTTCGCGAAATCTTCTCTAGCAACTCAAGTTAAATTTCAATATGTGATATTCCTTCTTTTCTTTTCCTATTTTGCTGCTTCGTTATACATTTTTGAATTATTCATTTTTGAACTAATTATATATCTCTCTGTCATTTTGTCAAGCGGTTATCGTAATTTATACCCTGCAATGCTATACTTTTTGAGGCATTTTTTTCATTAACTATTATGATATGATTTAACAGTTATATAATACCTTGAAAGTATCCTGCAGTCATGGTATTATATGTAATTGGCGCTTTGTTGCACATTTTAAACACCGGCTAATCTACCGGTGATTTTAATTTTAATAACTAAAGCTTCGTACATATATAATGTAGGAGTTTTAAATTAACAATCATTTACAATAGGAGGAATTATGAGTCAGGAAACAAATTCAGCCCCTGTAACAGAGAACAAGATGGGAACCATGCCTATAGCAGACTTGTATTTAACATGTCTTTGCCTATGATGATTTCCATGCTCGTACAGGCTCTATACAACATCGTGGACAGTATTTTCGTTGCAAAGCTGTCCGAAAACGCACTCACAGCAGTTTCACTTGCCTTCCCTTTGCAGACACTCATCATCGCTGTCGCAACCGGTACCGGTGTAGGTGTAAACGCGCTGCTGTCAAAGTCACTCGGTGCCCATAAATATGATGAAGCCAACAAAATCGGCATCAACGGTGCCGTACTATATGCATTCAGCTACATAATATTTCTGATTCTCGGACTTACAATCGTAAAGCCTTTTTACATGAGTCAGATTGGAAATGCTGATATCGAAATCATGGATATGGGTGTGAGCTACCTGAGTACTGTTAATGATTTTTCATTTGGTATTTTGCGGAAATCTATTTTGAGAGGGTGCTTACCTCGACAGGAAGAACTATTTTCAGCATGACCTCACAGCTTTGCGGTGCCATCACAAATATCATTCTGGATCCTATCATGATCTTTGGACTGCTTGGCTTCCCTAAGCTCGGTGCTACCGGTGCAGCCGTGGCAACCGTTGTGGGACAGTGCGTAGCCGCCGTTGTTGCTTTTGTCTGCAACCACAAATTCAATCATGAAATCAGCCTGAGCTTCAAGGGCTACAGCCCGGATTTCAAAATCATGGGAACCATTTATGCTATCGGTATTCCGTCGATCATTATGCAGTCTATAGGCTCAGTAATGACATATTCCATGAACAGAATACTTATCGGCTTTTCATCGACTGCCGCTGCTGTTTTCGGTGTTTATTTCAAGCTGCAGAGCTTCTTCTTTATGCCTGTATTCGGACTGAACAACGGAATCACACCTATCATCGCCTTCAACTACGGTGCACAGAACAGAAAGCGTATGGTTAAGACAATAAAGGTCAGCCTGATAACAGCATTCTGTCTGCTCTTTGTTGCTTTGCCTGCTTTGAGTTCATACACAAGTGCTTCTTGGAATGTTCAGCGCCTCTGACGATATGCTCAAAATCGGTGTTCCGGCGCTCAGAATAATCGGAGTGCATTTCCTCATCGCATGGTTTTGTATTATCGTCGGCACAGTATTCCAGGCTTTAGGAAAAGCTGTCTTTTCCATGATCGTATCAATCATGCGTCAGCTTGTGGTTTTAATTCCGGCAGCATACATCCTTTCAAGGCTTGATGGACTTCACGCTGTATGGTGGGCTTTCCCGATAGCAGAGGTGATATCCTTTACTGTTTCGACATTATTCTTAATCAGGATTAACAGAACTATCATCTCAAAGATTCCTGATGGAAGCGATGTGCTGTAAGAAATTTTACTTGAGCTTTAAAATAATCAACAATAAAATCCGCTGCATTATATCATGTGCGTAATCATATGATATAGTGTAGCGGATTTATTATATTTATGTCATATTTTCACATATTTCTGATTTCTGTACCAGCTTGGTGCAGCTTATGAACCGACTCCATCTTGCGTATTATCTTGCGTATTTTCTTCCTCTATTATACGTATTTTATGTTGCTGGTCACACTGTTCGGTGTGAACAGTAACGATTTTATATAAAAAGTGTAATCTGCAGATTCAAACCTCTTTTAAAAAATGCGATTTTGTGGTAAAATAACAAAAAAGAAAATGCGAATTTTGTGGTAAATACGTTGGAAATAAAAAATGCGATTTTGTAGTAAAACATCAAAATAAAAAATGCGATTTTGTAATTTTATTAGGAGAATGTCATGTTTAAGCGAAAATATATGATAAATTATTGCAATGGAAAAAGGATTCCGATGGTAAAACAGCACTCTTAATCGAAGGAGCCCGTCGTATAGGCAAGTCAACCATCTAGAGTCATTTGGACGAAATGAATACAAAAGTTATATAATCATTGATTTCTCAATCGTCTCAAAAAATATACGTGAACTGTTTGAGGATATTTCAGATCTGAATTATCTGTTTTTGCAGTTGCAGCTCCAATACAAAGTCGATCTCTATGAGAGAGAGTCTTTGATTATTTTTGACGAAGTACAATTATGCCCCCGCGCAAGACAGGCTATCAAATCACTTGTAAAAGATCACCGATATGATTATATAGAAACCGGTTCTCTGATTTCTATCAAAAAAAACGTACAGGATATACTTATTCCAAGCGAAGAGAGAAAGCTAAACATGTATCCTATGGATTATGAAGAATTTTTATGGGCTTTGAATGATGAAACAACTATCCCCCTAATCCATAAGCTATTCGATTCTCAAAAACCCTTCGGAGAAGAGATTAATCGTAAATTGATGCGTGATTTCCGTCTTTATATGCTTGTCGGGGGAATGCCGCAGGCAGTTGATGAATATATCAAAACCAATAACTTCCGTAAGGTTGATGACGTGAAGCGTGATATTCTGAATCTTTATGAAGATGATTTCAAAAAAATAGATGCCACTGGAAAAATATCTATGCTTTTGATGCAATTCCTGCGCAGCTAAACAAAAATGCTTCGCGATATCAGGTATCAAGCGTACTGACAAACAATCGCGCCGATAATACACTGGAACTGATTGCAGAGTTAAAAGACTCAAAAACTGTTTGGTATCATACCATGCAAATGACCCAAGTGCCGGTATGTCAACCAACAAAGACTTAACCCGGTTTAAACTATTTTATGCGATACCGGGCTGTTTACTACATTGATGTTTAAAGACAAAGATTTCACAGAAAACATAATTTATGAAAAATTGTTAAATGACAAGCTAGGAACTAATCTAGGCTATCTTTACGAAAATGTAGTTGCACAGCTTTTAACGTGTAATGGCAACGAATTATTTTACTATACTTTTTTAATGAAAGTTCGCGCCATAATTACGAAATAGATTTTCTTATTGCCAAAAAAAATAAGGTTTGCCCTATTGAAGTAAAATCCAGTGGCTATAAAACCCATAAGTCCCTGGATGAATTTTCAATAAAATTTTCAAACCGTATTCTTCAAAAATATCTCGTATATACAAAGGATTTCTCAAAAGACAAAGACATACTCTGTCTGCCTGCTTATATGATTTCGTTTTGTAAGAAGAATAACTTTTTAAATATGATTTTAATACACACACTTATATGGAGGACTAAGACATGAAATTTATATCGTGGAATGTAAACGGACTGCGCGCATGCGTCCAGAAAGGTTTCCTTGATTTTTTAACAGTATAGATGCGGATTTCTTTTGTATACAGGAGTCCAAACTACAGGCGGGACAGATTGACCTTGACCTGCCGGGCTATCACCAGTACTGGAATTACGCCGAGAAAAAAGGCTATTCCGGCACAGCCATTTTCGCAAAAAATGAGCCATTATCTGTGTCTTACGGCATAGGCATTGAGGAGCATGATAGGGAAGGACGTGTCATCACACTCGAATATGACAATTTCTATCTCGTAACCTGCTATACTCCAAACTCACAGAATGAACTGAAAAGGCTACCGTACCGTATGCAGTGAGGATGATTTCCGTGAATACCTTAAGGCTCTTGATGCCCAAAAGCCTGTCGTACTGTGCGGTGATCTGAATGTCGCACACAATGAAATCGACCTGAAAAATCCAAAACAAACCGCAAGAATGCAGGTTTTCAGATGAGGAACGTGCTAAAATGACGGAGCTTTTAGGTTCCGGCTTTACCGATACCTTCAGATATTTTTATCCGGATGCCGAGGGTATATATTCCTGGTGGTCATACCGTTTTAAGGCTCGCGAGAAGAACGCAGGCTGGCGTATCGACTACTTTATCACGTCCAAGCGCATCAATGATAAACTGCAAAAGGCAGCAATCCATACCGATGTGCTCGGTTCAGACCACTGCCCTGTTGAGGTTGATATTGAATTATAAATTTAAGGTTATAATATTTTTACAAGCCCTTATGCAACACTTTCTTCTCGAGCTTATCCCCATCCATGGTATACTCAACAGCATTGTACGCACCGTTTCTGTATGCAAACGTCTCATTGTCATCCTGATAATGCACGAAGCTGCCCTTGCCCGGATATGTCAGTGTACTGATCTTATCCTCTGTAATGTCCTCTGTAGAGCGGATTTCTCCGTCTGCAACAGGGATAATGGCTCCTGCTTTTATGAAGACAGGTACTTTATCAAGTGGTGCATCTGCTAAAATATATCTGCCGCCACTGTATTTTTCGCCTGTGTAGTAATCATACCAGTCGCCGTCAGGCAGATAAACCTCTCTTGCCTCCTTGCCCGGTGCGATTACAGGTGCAACCAGTACAAAGCTTCCGAGCATATATTCATCGGAAATATTTCTCACATGCTTATCTGCAGGATACTCGTATACGAGCGGGCGCACGATAGGTGCTCCTGTCTTTTCACACTCATGTGCCAGATCATAGATATATGGGATAAATCTGTATCTGAGCTTTACTGTCTTTCTGACTGCATCTATCGTAGTCTCGTCAAACTGCCAAGCTCCTGTCTGCGTGTTCCCATTGCTGAATGATTTCTGAAAAACGGCACAAATACTGCTGCCTCATAAAATCTGACAAGAAGCTCCGGTGTAGTATCACTTCCGAAACCGCCTATATCGCTGCCGCACATGGCAAGTCCGCTGACTGACAGATTGCACACCTGCTCGAGTGAAAGTGCTATATGCGCCCAGATGCTGTGATTATCTCCGGTCCAGCCACCGCAATATTTCTGGCTTCCGGCATATGCAGCCCTGGTAAGTACAAACGGACGTTTTCCACCATCATTTTTCGCAAGTCCCTCATATGTGGCTTTTGCCATAAAATGTCCGTAAATATTGTGAACCTTTTCATGTGCTCCATACTCAAACTGCACATCATCCGGCAGTGGTCCGTTGAAGCTTGCAGCTCATTCATATCATTCCATATGCCACTGATACCGTGCTCAAGAAGTATCTTTGTCTTGTCTCCCCACCAGCTTCTGACGCTTTGCTTTGTGAAGTCCGGAAATACCGATGTTCCCGGCCATACAGCATTTTCATATACACTGCCATCTGTATCATGTGCAAATGCATCCATCTCCATGCCCTCTTTGTACATGAAGTAGTCCTCATCCTTCTTCACACCCGGGTCAATGATGGATATGAGTTTTACGCCCCTGTCAGCAAGCTTCTCTGAAAGACCCTTTACATCCGGGAATTTCTTGTCATCAAAGGTGAATACCCTGTAGCCGTTCATGTAATCGATATCCATATGTATCACATCGCATGGGATATCAAGCTCGCGGAATTTGTCAGCTATATCAAGCATCTCATCCTGCGTGTAATAGCCCCAGCGGCTCTGATGGCTGCCGTATATCCATCTCTGATAAAGCGGTGTGGTGCCTGTCAGTGATGTATAAAGTCCTACCACCTCTGCCATATCATTTCCCGGCATAAAATAGTAGTCCAGCTCGCCCTTCTCATGCTCGACGAAATAGTAATCTGTGTTTTCATAACCGAAATCAAAGGTTGTCTTGTAGGTATTATCCGCAAAAATTCCATAACAATATTCATCGCCCAACACGATAAAAAATGGTATGGATTTGTACAGTGATTTAAAGCTGTCCACATGTGGTGCAGGATCATCCGTGTTCCAGTTTACATATGAATATCCACGCTTGTTGAGGCATCCCGCTTATCTCCCAGACCGTAAATAGCATCATCCTTTCCAAGCTTTTGATGATGGTAACAGAGTCAGTTTTTTCTTCATCTTTTCCGACAGTATGTCCCTCAAGCTCTGCTATGGCAAGATCCTCGTACGGATTCTTCTCACTCTTTTTGCGTGCTTTTCATAATCTGAAAGCACAAGCTTCCCTTTGTAATAAATATCAAGCTTCTCGTTATCCTTCACATATACAGTAATATCCCTTGCACTTATGACTGCTTTAACTGCTGCATCGCTTAGACCGGCTTCTGCTGCGTTCCCCTTGGCATCAGACGTATCCTTGCAGGTCACGTTCGGTGTGGCGGCCTTCGGAATAAAGCCTCCTCTATTGCAACACTTTCGATGCCGGGTTTTTGTGCAACATGCACTATGTTGTTTTCAAATATGGTAACAAACAGACTGCCGTTCTCATAGATCAGCTCTGCTGTGTTGTCCTGTATTTTACAATTCTTATATGAATTTCCCATTGCATAATCCTCCCTTGAATTATATAGTTTCTCCTGATGTTTTCTTATAAAAAAACTTTCTGTTTTACTATAAATAGTTATTCCATTCTATTTTTTA
>ENA-OQHP01000424-OQHP01000424.1-human-gut-metagenome-genome-assembly--contig:-NODE-424-length-13579-cov-5.318094_pt1 | contig 13579 bp, 13 predicted proteins | sample MGYA00242563_ERZ504717 | MGnify/ENA primary metagenome ERZ504717 (study PRJEB26092, sample SAMD00036212) | human gut metagenome | host: Homo sapiens | study: EMG produced TPA metagenomics assembly of... | reverse complement strand
GAAGAATTTGTTTTTTAAGTCTGCGTATGGCTAAAGGCATTAAGATAAAGAAATTTTTAAGCAAAAATTTAATACAGATATAGAAAGTTTATACGGTGAAATTTTGCCAAATCTAGAAAAAGATGGTTGATAATCAATACTCAAAAGTATATTTATTTAACCTCCAAAGGCATGAAATTTGGCAATCAAGTATTTAGTGAATTTCTTTTAGATTAATAAAAATACGAATTGATATGTAGTTATGATTTATAACCAAAAGACATTGATAATGCAGGGGCTTCTTTACAAAGAATGAATTTAGTTATATAATTAATTCGAGTATTAAATGTTTCGGTGTATATATATTATTTATCAAAGGTCATCTGTACGGGACGGATTTACGTTTAAATTTACAACAATAATGAATACTAAAAATAAATATATATAATAAAATATAAATTTGGAGGTGCTTTTTTTGGCAAAGGAAGCTCAAAAATTGCAAATAATTCCTTTGGGTGGACTTGGCGAAATTGGTAAAAATATGACCGTTGTACGTTACGGTGATGATATTATCGTTATTGATGCCGGGTTGATGTTCCCTGAGGAAGAAATGCTAGGTATAGATTTAGTTATTCCTGACATTACGTATTTATTAGAAAATAAAGATAAGATAAAGGCTATTGTGCTCACACATGGTCATGAAGACCATATCGGAGCATTACCTTATGTCTTACGTCAATTCCTAATATACCAGTTTATGGTACACGTTTAACTTTAGGAATTTTAGAAGGTCGTTTAAAAGAAAATGGAGTGGATTCTAGTAATCTTCATCCTGTATATCATGGAGATATAATAAGTGCAGGTTGCTTTACTGTTGGTTTTATACGTGTAAATCATAGTATTGCTGATGCATGTGGTTTATCCATTAAAACTCCTATGGGTATGATTGTACACACAGGAGATTTTAAATTTGATTATACGCCCGTAGATGGTAAAATGACTGATTTTAGAGCTTTTTCTGATTTAGGAAATAGAGGCGTTTTAGTATTATTAGCTGATAGCACAAATGCAGAACGCGAAGGGCATACACCAAGTGAACGTACAGTAGGTATTGCCTTTGAAAAAGCTTTCCGTAAAGCTAAAAATCGCATAATTATCGCGACTTTTCGTCAAATGTACATCGCATACAACAAGTGGTAGATACAGCTATTAAATATAATCGTAAAGTAGCTATTTTAGGCCGTAGTATGATAAATGTAGTAAATATATCTATTAAATTAGGTTATTTAAATATGCCTGAAGATATGTTAATCGACATTGATGAAATCAATAATTATCCAATGAACCAAGTGGTAATAATCACTACAGGTAGCCAAGGTGAACCAATGTCAGCGCTCACTCGTATGTCTACAGCAAATCATCGCAAAGTAGGCATTGTGCCAGGTGATACAATTATTATTTCAGCTACACCTATTCCAGGAAATGAAAAATTAGTATCAAGAACAATAGATAATTTATTAAAACAAGGCGCTGATGTTATCTATGGACGTGATGAAGGAATTCACGTTTCGGGTCATGCTAGTAGAGAAGAATTAAAATTAATGCATAATTTAGTTCGTCCTAAATTTTTCATACCTGTACATGGTGAATATCATCATATCGTAAAGCATGCTAAATTAGCTGAAAGTATTGGTATGCCGAAAGAAAATATTTCATCAGTGAAATTGGACAAATTTTAGAATTTACACGTGATAAAGGTCAAGTAGTAGGTAAAGTAACTTCTGGTAAAGTATTAATCGATGGTCTTGGTGTTGGTGATGTAGGTAATATCGTACTTCGTGACCGCCGTCAATTATCTCAAGATGGTATCTTAATCGTAGTTGTTACTATGGATAAAGAAGGTCGCTTTATCGCAGCTGGCCCAGATATCGTATCTCGTGGTTTTGTCTATGTTAGAGAATCAGAAGCTTTAATGGAAGAAGCAAAAGAAAGAGTAACTTCTGCTATTGAACATTGCTTAGATAACGATATTACAGAATGGTCCGTGATAAAAAATGACATTCGCGAAGCTATTGGTAGATATCTTTATGAAAAAACACGTCGTCGTCCAATGATTTTACCAATCATCATGGAAGTGTAAAAATAATAGCTAAATTTAAAGAGAAGAATATATATTCTTCTCTTTTTTGTTATGAAAGTAAATTGGGATAATTATATATTATTATGCATAAAAAAATGCACTTTAATTGTTAGATTGATATCCAACTTTTAAAGTGCATTTTGTTTATTTTATAAGACAAACATTTTTAATTTATTAGAAATAGTACGTACTTCTAGTGGTAATACAGGGCCAAGTTCGCCATCTAAATCGCTTTCCACGCGGTCTGGGCAAGAGAATTTGAAATAAGATGCTTGTTTGTAGATGATATTTTTATTATCAAAAGATGTTTTTCCTGCCACTGTATCAGCTACAATTTTCATCAATTCAGGAATATTACATTGTTTTAATAATATCATATCTAATTTACCATCATTGATTTTGGCGTCCATAGATATATTTTTGAAGCTAGCTACAACAGGTGAATTAACGACTAACACAAAGAATATTTTTTCTTTGATAATTTCACCATCAGCTTCAATTGTGAAATCTAAACCGCGAAATCTAGGAAGTTCACCGAGTCCACGGAAATAATAAGCTAATTTACCAAAAGTATTTTTAAGACGAGTATCAACTTCATGAGCAACACCTGTCATCATACCAGCACTGATTACATTGATAAAGTATTCATCACCGATAGAACCAACATCTACATATTGAGTTTTTCCAGTGATGATACTATTGATATATTCATCAAATTTAGCATCAATACCAAGATGAGAAGCAAAATCATTAGATGTACCACTAGGAATAATACCTACAGGTACGTCAAGATTTTCTTTTAAGGTCATATTGATTATTTTATGCAAAGTACCATCGCCACCAGCTGCAATGATACCATCAGCATTTACATTGCGTATGCAATTAGCGAAAAATGGATCAAAGCTTTCTTTTTTAGTGCGGTAAGGCATGATGATACAATCACGACTTGAAATTGATTGATAATATCGTCTAATTTTTTCTTAAACATGGCATCACCAGAAACTGGATTATATGCCAATAGAAATTTTTTCATTTTATAATCTCTCCATTAATTTTTTAAAACACCAATTTTTTGAAGAAACGAATACTAGGGGCACCAATCATAGGAATGCGTTCGATATCTGATTCCATGATACCACCAATTAAAATTAAGACAATAATATAGAAGAACATACCAACAAATAAAGATGCAAAAGTAGCTAAAGCATTGCTTGCTGTTTCGTATAATAAGAATTCATAGCCAAAATGAATAATACCAGCCATGATAGTAGCAGAAACAATAGTTTTTAATAATTGCATGATTTCAATTTTATAATTGATATATTTATATAAGAAATATAGATTGATTAAAGCTGCAATACCGATATCAGCAACAGTAGCCCATGCAGCACCCATGATGCCGAGTGAAGGCTGTGCTGTTAATACCCAGTTTAAAATAACTTTAGCAATGGCAGCGATAACCATATTAATCATTGGAATAGTAGGGTGTCCAAGTCCTTGAAGAACGCCAGTAGTAACTTGATGAAGACCAAGTAATACTATACTAAAGGATGAAACCCAAACAGCAGGGCCTGCTCCAGGTGCATTGTAGATTAAAGTTGAGATAGGCACAGCCAACATCATAACTGTTACAAATGCAGGGAAACAGATAAAGTTTGAAATACGCATAGCAGCTGCTGTTTGATTGAAACAACGTGTTTTATCTTTTAACGTACGAGCTTCAGAGATAGCAGGTACGATACTTACAGCAAGAGAAGCTGTTAAAATAGTGGAAAGATTGACAAGTGGTACAGCCATACCAGTCAAATAACCGAATAATTCTGTAGCTTCATTTACGCTATAACCAGCTACTTCTAAACGCGCTGGTACGATTAATAAATCAAGGTTAGATACAATCGGAAGCATGATACTAGCAGCAGAAACTGGAAGTGCCAATACAAAGATACGTTTAATAATTTTCCAGACAGAAGCTGTTTGAGCATCATTTACAGGTTTTAATTCATTACCATAGTTTTTGACAATATCTTTTTCTAATTTTATATGGAAATAAACTAAAACCATGACACCAGTAATAGCACCAGCTAAGGCACCTAAGGAAGCACCAGATGAAGCATATTCAAGTCCATAAGGTAAGAGGAGTTGAGCGAATAAAATCATGGTTACAACGCGGAATATCTGTTCAACAATCTGTGATACAGCAGTTGGTGTCATGCGTTGCCAACCTTGTAGATATCCTCGAGAACTAGCTAAGATAGTAACGAAGAATACAGATGGAGCAAGTGCAATAATGGAATAATATGCACGAGGGTCACGCACAAATTGCCAATCTATGAGCCATTGAGCACCGAAATAGGTTAGCAAACTAAAAAATAAACCAGTGCAGAACATAAAGCACATGGAAATGCGAAAAATGCGTTTTGCCCCAAAAATATCATTTAAGGCAACTCTTTCAGCTGTTATAATAGAAATAGCTACAGGAACACCTGCAGAAGAAACGGTCAAGGCTAAAAAATAAATAGGAAAAGCCATTTGATAAAGACCGATACCTTCACCGCCTAAAACGCGGGAAACAAAAATCCAGTTTAGTGAGCCGATAACTTTAACTACTAAGCTAGCGACTGTTAATATAAAAGTTCCTTTTAAAAAGCTTTCAGCTTTATGAGATTTTTTTGAAGTATTATCTTGTTCGTTAATGGAAAACACCTGCTTTAAAACATCATTTTCTTTTAATTGAAAAGACTGTATAATAGTAAATACAGCTTAAAAAAGTAATTATACTAGAAAATTATAGCATTTATCGTAAAACTATGCTAGTATATTTTATTTTTATAACTATAAAGCTAGGATTAAATGAGCATTGAATGAGTTTTAGTAAAATAAAAAGAGAAAGGAAAATTTTTATGGAGTATAATTATCTAGGATTTGATATAAATATTGGTAAATCAAAACCTGAAAATATTGTACATAGAGAAGTTGCTTGTCCATTTTGTGATGTGAAAGTTTAAAAAATATCATAGAAATAAAAAATGATATGATATTTTGGAAAATAAATATCAAGTTTTACAAGATGCTTATCAATTATTAATTATTGAAGGCAGTGAATGTAATGCAGATATTCCTGATTATACTTTAGAACATATGCAAGAACTCATGCATTTTAGTATAAATCACTGGCTCAATATCATTAATAGTAAAAAATATAAAACAGTACTTTTCTTCAAAAATCATGGGCCTTTATCTGGTGGAACTATGCGTCATCCACATATGCAAATTGTGGGCATTAAAAATTTAGAGTTTAAAAATATGTGTGATAAACGCCAATTTGAGGGTATTAAAATTGCAGAAAAAAATAATGTAGTTATGAACTTGTCTACAAAGCCACGTGTGGGATTTACAGAAGTCAATGTGATTATGCAAGGTCTAAATGATATTGATACCTTAGCTGAATTTGTGCAAATAGGCGTTGATTATATCATGAATCATTTCAGCGTAAATTGTAGCAGTTATAATTTATTCTTCTATTTAATTGAAGGCAATATACATGTAAAAATAATGCCTAGATTTGCAACATCACCATTATTCATTGGCTATAATATCGAACTTGTGCCAAATAATTTACAAGAGATTGCAAAACATATAAAACAATTATATTTTGACAAAAAAAACGACTAAGCATTTAAGCGTAGTCGTTTTTATTTATTAAATTATTTCATATCGTCTTCAGCATCTTGTTTTTCTGGTGGTACAGGGAACATTTCTAAATCTGGATTATTATCTTGAATCCAGCCTAATGCCCATTCGTTGTTTACAAGAAGTACAGGACGATCTTTCATATCATATACGAACATTCCACGGTCAGCACCACGGAGAGATTCTGGAGTTACAGGACGATTATCTTTGAAGCGAAGCCAACGAGCAACTTCAAATGGTTGCATATTCATGACTATTTCTGTATTATATTCGCTTTTTAAGCGGTATTCTAATACATCAAACTGCAATTGTCCTACAGTACCAACGATATAAGATTCCATACCAGCACCTGCTTGTTGGAATAATTGTACAGCACCTTCTTGTGTAAGCTGCATGATACCTTTTACGAATTGTTTGCGTTTCATAGTATCTTTAGCAGAAACACGAGCAAATCTTTCTGGTGGGAATACAGGGAAATCTGCAAATTTGAATTTGTGAGAAGGCATACAAAGTGTATCACCAATACCGAAGATACCAGGGTCAAATAAACCAACAATATCTCCAGGGTATGCAGTATCAATGATTTGACGGTCTTGAGCTAAGAATTGTTGTGGCTGAGAAAGTTTTACAGCTTTGCCACCTTGCATATGATAAACGCTCATACCACGTTCGAATTTACCAGAGCAAATGCGAATGAAGGATAATCTATCATGATGAGCAGGGTTCATATTAGCTTGAATTTTGAAGATGAAGCCAGAGAAATTTTCATCATCAGGCTGATAAGACCATCGGAGCTCATACGAGGTTGAGGAGCTGGTGCAAGACGAAGATATTCTTCTAAGAAACCACGTACACCGAAGTTAGTCATGGCACTACCAAAGAACATAGGTGTCAATTCACCTTTATTTACTTTGTCCATAGACCATTGTTCGCCAGCAACATCAAGTAAATCAATATCATCTAATAAAGCTTGATAATCAGTGTCGCCAATGATTTCTTTAGCTTTTGGGTCTTTTAAATCAAAAATTACAGACTCACGTTCTTCTTGACCATGAGATGTATCTTCACTGAATAATTCTACTTTTTCAGTTTCGCGGTGATAAATACCTTTATAATGACCATCTGTACCGATAGGCCAATTCATTGGATAAGAGCGAATACCTAAAACATCTTCGATTTCTTCCATTAATTCAAGTGGAGCTTTACCAAAACGGTCAAGTTTATTAACAAATGTAAAAATTGGAATATGACGTTGTTTACAAACTTTGAATAATTTTTTTGTCTGTGCTTCGACACCTTTGGCTACGTCGATAATCATGACAGCACTATCTACAGCCATGAGTGTACGATAAGTATCTTCACTGAAGTCTTGGTGACCTGGAGTATCAAGGATATTGATACGACAACCAGCATAATCAAATTGAAGCACACTAGAAGTTACAGAAATACCACGCTGTTTTTCAATTTCCATCCAGTCAGAAACAGCATGACGTTGAGTTTTACGGGATTTTATAGAACCTGCTAAATGGATTGCACCTCCATAGAGCAATAATTTTTCAGTTAAAGTAGTTTTACCAGCATCTGGGTGAGAGATAATCGCAAAAGTACGTCGTTTTTGAATTTCAGTTTGTAATTCCGACAATTTAAATCCTCCTATAAAAAAATAGTACTATCTTTTATTCTATCATAAGTAATGATAGAGTGGTAGAAGTTTATTAAAATAAGCATCATAATTAAGCATTATAATTAAATGTCCTGTAATAATATACATAAACATATATATTTAAAGGTAACAGATTTAAATATATAATTAAGAAATAGGGAATTTATTTACTAGATAGTACATATTATTTATTGCTTATTAAAAGATAAAAAATATAAAATTTTTAAATTAGGTACTTAGCTGTTGTAAACTTGTAAAGTATAATAAACAACATCAAGACTAAGACCTACATAAAGGAATTATAATAATTATATTTTAGGCCTATGCTGGGAGGAATCATAATGAATTTTTCTAAAAAACGTTTGCGCATAGCAGGATTACTTCTTGGTATGACAATGTTCGGTAGCATTTTCGCTGGTTGTGGCGGTGAAGAAGCAGCAAATAGTGATGAAATTAAAATCGGTGCCAATTTTGAAATGACTGGTAATGTTGCTAACTATGGTACAACAACATTAGAAGGTTTGAAATTAGCTATCAAAGAAGCTAATGACGCCGGTGGAATTAATGGTAAAAAAATTACTCTAGTTGAAGCTGATAATAAATCGGACCCTGCTGAAGCAGCTAACGCAGCTACAAAACTTATTTCTGATGATAAAGTTGTAGCTATTGTAGGACCTGCAACTTCTGGTGCAGTACAAGCTGAATCTCAGGTAGCAACTGAAAATAAAGTGCCAATTATCGCACCTGATGCAACAAGCCCTGATATTACAGTAGAAAATGGTCAAGTTAAACCATTTGTATTCCGTGGTTGCTTCATTGACCCATTACAAAGTAATACAATGGCAGCTTTTGCAGCTAACGAATTAAAAGCTAAAACAGATGTTATTTATTTAGATTCTAGTACAGATTATTCTAAGAGCTTAGCTGAAGTATTTAAAAATAGATTTGAAGCTTTAGGCGGTAAAGTCGTAATGGAAGAAGCTTTCGTAGCTAAAGACCAAGACTTTAAAGCAACTCTTACAAATATTAAAACAGCAAATGCAGATATAATTTATATTCCTGCTTACTATGAAGAAGTTGGTAAAATTGTAAAACAAGCACGTGAACTTGGTATTACACAACCAATTTTAGGTACAGATGGTTGGGATGATACAAAAGTAGTAGATATCGCTGGTGCAGATGCACTTAATAATACTTACTTCATCACTCACTATACTGAAACAGATCCAGATGCTAAAGCTTTTGTAGATGCATTCACAAAAGAATATGGTCATGCTCCAGGTGTATTTGCTGCTCTTGGTTATGATGCAGGTAAAATGCTCGTTGATGCTATAAAACGTGCAGGTAGCACAGATCCAGAAGCAATTCAGAAAGCATTAGCAGAAACTAAAGATTTACAAGTTGGTACAGGTAAACTTACTGTTGATGAAAATCACAACTTGATCAAAAATGCTTTCATTATTGAAATGAAAGATGGTAATAAAGTTCTTAAACAAAGAGTTACACCAACAACAGCAGAAGGCTGATTATACTAGGTGAAAGGGCCGCAATTTTGCGGCCTTTCTTTGTGAAGGAGGAAGGTAAGATGGATTTTTTGAGCAATTAATACAGCAATTAATCAATGGTATTTCCTTAGGTAGTATTTATGCATTGATTGCTTTAGGATATACCATGGTATATGGTATTATCAAGTTGATAAACTTTGCCCATGGTGATATTTATATGGTTGGTGCGTATGTAGGCTTTTATGCTGTAACAATGACTAAAATGTCAATTATTCCAGCACTTATCATATCTATGGTTGTTACTGGTCTTTTAGGAATTTTAGTAGAAAAAATAGCGTATAAACCATTGCGTAAAGCTCCACGTATATCACTGTTAATAACAGCGATTGGGGTTTCATTTTTCCTTGAATATACAAGTATGTATTTTGTTTCACCAACACCAAGAACTTTTCCAAATGTTATTGATTCCTTATCTTTAAATATTGGTTCATTTGTAATTAATGGACAGCAATTATTAATTTTTATTATTACTGTAATTTTGATGGTATTACTCACTTACATTGTACAGAAAACTAAAATGGGTAAAGCTATGCGTGCTGTATCCTTTGATACAGAAACAGCTCAACTCATGGGTATAAATGCAGATAGAGTAATTTCTTTTACTTTTGGTATTGGTTCAGCATTAGCTGCCGCTGGTGGCGTTTTAGTAGGTGTATATTATAACTCTATTGACCCACTTATGGGGATTATGCCAGGGCTTAAAGCTTTCGTTGCCGCTGTATTAGGTGGTATCGGTAGCATTCCAGGAGCTATGACTGGTGGTATTGTTTTAGGTGTAATAGAAGCTTTAGTATCCGGTTTTATATCTTCTACATTCCGTGATGCAGCAGCTTTTGCGATATTAATATTAGTATTGTTATTCAAACCATCTGGTATTTTTGGTAAGAATACTAATGAGAAAGTGTAGGTGTTAAAAGTGAATTCTCTTAGAAAAAAAGATATAATAACTTTAATACTTGCGATTGTTTTATTTGGCGTTTTGCAATTTTTAATGGCTGAAAGAATTATTGGCTCATTCTGGGAATTAAATATTTTCCTTGTATGTGTCAATATTATCATGGCAGCAAGTTTAAATTTGATAAATGGTTATACAGGTCAATTTTCTTTAGGTCATGCTGGCTTTATGGCAGTAGGTGCCTATGTTGGCGTAATTTTAACAGTTAATTTTCATTCTCCATTTATTGTAGCTTTATTAATTGGCGGTTTTGCAGCTGGTATTTTGGGATTTTTGATTGGTTTGCCAACATTACGTCTAAAAGGCGATTATTTGGCTATCGCTACATTAGGTTTAGGGGAAATCATTCGTATTGTTATCATGAATATAGAGTATGTAGGTGGTGCAGCTGGTTTTAAAGGTATACCACATAATACGACTTTTCCATGGGTATTTTTTATAATGTTATTTACATTGTTCTTCATTAAGAATTTTGTTAATTCTAAATATGGTCGTTCTTGTATTGCTGTACGTGAAAATGAGATTGCAGCAGAAGCTATGGGTGTTAATACCACAAAATATAAAGTACTGGCATTTACTATTGGTGCTATTTTTGCTGGTATTGGTGGTGGATTATTCGCTCATTGTTTCTATATTATCAATCCATCTTCATTTACTTTTATGGCATCATTTAATTTCTTAATCATGGTAGTACTTGGCGGATTAGGTTCAATTACAGGTTCAATCGCTGGTGCATTTGTAGTAACTTTCGTATCAGCAGCACTTGCTAGCTGGCCTGAATTCCGTATGATTGCATATGCATTAGTATTGATTTTATTAATGTTTTATCGTCCACAAGGTCTTTTTGGTTATACAGAAATTACAAGCCTTAAGATTTTCCAACGTTTTAAGGGAGGTCGTGGATAATTATGGAATTATTAAAAACAGATGGTGTATCAAAGTATTTGGCGGATTAAAAGCAGTATCTAATTTTGATATAGAGATAAATGAGGGCGACTCATAGGTCTTATTGGGCCAATGGTGCAGGGAAAACAACTGCATTTAATTTATTGACAGGTGTATATCAACCAACTACAGGTACTATTGATTTTGTTGGTAAAAGTTTAGTTGGATTAAAACCTTATCAGATAACTTCTCGAGGAATTGCACGTACTTTCCAGAATATAAGGTTGTTCTCGGAATTAACTGTTTTAGATAATGTAAAGATAGCATATGATTCTCATGCAAAATATAGTTTAGTGGAGTCTGTATTTCGTTTGGGTAGATATTTCAAAGAAGATGATGAAATCACTAAAAAAGTCTAGAATTATTAAAGATTTTTAAATTAGAAGATAAAGCTTATGAAGTGGCAAAAAATTTACCATATGGGGCACAACGTCGCCTAGAAATTGCTAGAGCTTTAGCAACTAAACCAAAATTATTATTGCTAGATGAACCAGCAGCAGGTATGAATCCACAAGAAACACAAGAATTGATGGAAATGATACGCTGGATACGTAAAGAATTTGGTTTATCTATTTTACTTATTGAACATGATATGAGCTTAGTAATGGGAATTTGTGAACGCATCTATGTTTTGGAATATGGTTGTATTATTGCCAGTGGAACTCCAGAAGAAATTCAGAAAAATCCTGAGGTTATTAAAGCTTATTTAGGTGGGGAGGTGTAGAATTTATGTTAAAAATAAATGATATGAATGTTTATTATGGTGCAATTCATGCTTTAAAAGGAATTAGCCTAGAAATCAATGAAGGTGAAATAGTTACTTTGATTGGAGCTAATGGGGCAGGAAAATCTACAACTCTACGCACTATTTCAGGGCTTTTAAAACCAAAGACTGGTACAATTGAGTTTGAAGGTAAAAATATTGCCGGAATGCCAGCACAAAATATCGTAAAAGCAGGTATTTCTCAAGTACCAGAAGGTAGACGTGTTTTTGCAGAAATGACTGTTATGGAAAACTTGGAATTAGGTGCATTTATTCGTAAGGATAAAGCTGGTATTGCCAAGGATTTGAAAATGGTATTTGAACGTTTCCCAAGACTTGAAGAAAGGGTAAATCAACAAGCAGGAACTTTATCTGGTGGGGAACAGCAGATGCTTGCTATGGGACGAGCTTTGATGAGTAGACCTCGTTTACTACTTTTAGATGAGCCTTCCATGGGTCTTGCACCATTATTGATAAGAGAAATTTTTTCAATAATACAAGATATCAATAAAGCAGGCACTACAGTTTTATTAGTAGAACAAAATGCAAATATGGCACTTTCTATTGCTAATCGTGCATATGTTTTGGAAACAGGACGAATTACACTTTCTGGTGATGCCAAAGAACTTGCTGCTAGTGAAGAAGTAAGAAAAGCATATCTTGGTGGCTGATTTTATATAGATAATTGTTGTATGCAGGGATTCGTTAGATTTATAGCGAATCCTTTCTTATAGGATAATAAAATAAATTTATATGAGGTGAAAAAAATGTTTGTTATTAATAGAATGACGAAAAATCCTATGACAGTAACAGCTGATACTAAAGTTGATGAAGTAGCTCATTTAATGAAAAAACATAATTTTCGTCGCTTACCTGTTGTAGATGATGGCAAATTAGTAGGATTTTTAAGCGATAGTGATTTAATGCGTGTAGCACCATCGTCTGCAACAACTTTATCAAGATATGAGATAAATTCTTTACTTGCAAAAATTTGTGTTCGAGATATCATGAAAAAAGATGTTGTTTCTGTAAATGTAGATGCAACTATTGAAGAAGCTGCACTTATTATGTATAAAAATAAAATTGGCGGTATGCCAGTTGTAAGTAATATGGGTGCTGTAGTAGGCGTTATCACAGAAACAGATATTTTCAAAACATTTGTAGACGTAATGGGCTTAGCTGATGGAAAAACTCGTATTACTTTGGAAGTTACAGATAAAATTGGTGTAGTTAAAGATATCGCAGAAATCTTTGGACAAGCAGGTGTTAGCATTGATAGCTTGATAACTTGCAAAAAAGAAGATAATAAATATGAAATCGTTATTCGTGGTGATATTACTAATATTGATGATATCAAAGCAAAATTAGAAGCTAAAGGTTATAAAGTTATTCATACAGTAAAAATTGGCTGATTTATAAAGATAAAAATGCACTGCTAAATTTATATTTGGTAGTGCATTTTTGTTTAAAGATTATTATTCAAGATATTAGGAAATAGTAGTCCACCATTTGTTGAATTGTTGATTATTTTGGTCAAGAAATACAGTTTCTCCTAATAGTGGAGTGAGCAGTTTATATGATTTATTTTGACTAGCTGTATAAATACGTTCAAAAGGATCTTGCCAATGGTGTGGGCTTAGAGCAAATTTTCCACAATGTACAGGTAAAAGCATTTTAGCTTGTAAATTCATAGTAGCTTGAGCTACTTCTTCTGGCATCATGTGAATTTGTGCCCAAGATGTATTATATTGACCATTTCCATGATAGCTAAATCAAAGCCTTGGAAATAATCACCAATTCACGGAATTGAGGACTATATCCTCCATCACCACTATAAAAATTTTTTGGTAGGTGTAATAATGCAAAGAAAGCCCAAAGA